>Ga0307979_1001134_pt1 | contig 18915 bp, 14 predicted proteins | sample OrgLakmetage1058_FD_201833 | JGI IMG/M metagenome (GOLD analysis project Ga0307979, IMG submission 201833) | Saline water microbial communities from Organic Lake, Antarctica - #1058 | ecosystem: Environmental > Aquatic > Non-marine Saline and Alkaline > Saline | place: Antarctica: Organic Lake...
AGTAGCACGGTGCTCCAGTTCGCGCCATAATTATATTCCAGTCCTCTGTAAAAAGAGATTTCGTGCCTCTCATACTTTTGGACTTGGTTCATCAGGCGTCTCATATTTCTCTCTCGGAAAGCTCTGTATTAATTCACGGGGATCTGCAGCTCCGTTATTTCTTAGCGTCTTGGCGTCCTGAGTTAACAAGAGTAGGTTGGGGCACCTCACACTCCTTAATGAAACCCCCTTCTAGGTCTCTGCAAGGAGATGTGGCATGTGGCTAGAGACTGACTACTACTTATTACATTATAACTCTCGTACCGTAAGTAGCTAGCAGGAGGCAGGAGCTCCTATAAAAGTCAGAGGGATAACAATATCCAGCCAGTAGATAATAGCATCAACGTGTCTTTATGAGTACTAGATAAAATGAAAATCGCGCAGCAATCGTTTGGGCTGTAACCGCGTCTGAGCTGTTCTTCTCTTCACGAGCATTGCAAAAAGTAGAATTCTCGGAGGGAGCTTACGAAGTGAAGGCTACGGGCGCCTGGGAAAATAGCTACACGCTAACTTATGGCGCTTCGAAGATAAGATTATCCGAGCATGAGAAAAATCTTGTCGCTCAGGGAGATTTCGATGCCTTAGCTCACCTTCAACCGGATCTGTATTTTGTATCGCTAGCCATTAACGGAGCTCAGCCGCGGCCGGATTTCTTTGAATTCGATGGGCTACTGAGTGCTAGCCGTCTAGAAATGTATGCACGATGGTGTGCGGCGAAAGACATTGCAAATATGGAATGCCCGCGATCAATGCGGGAAACGGTGTGTTTTATGCCAGGGTCAACCGAGTCACCACAGTGTGCGTTTTTTTTTTTTCTGAGGAACAAGTGCTATGTTGAAGTTATAAATGCCAAATCGTAATGTATGTTTTTTACTTCTATTGAACATGCAGCGATAGGACAATGCTCACTCGATTGCATCAATCACAGGTGTTAGATCAAATGGCTCGCCGCTTAATTTCGCCTGTCGTAGCTCAAACTGGCCGTTCAGATTTGAGTCTGGCAGCTAGTTGGGCAGTACGCAGCGTCTTTGATTTCGAGAGCTCCATTCCCGACAGCAAGTTAAAAAACGCTAGCAACAACAGCGACAGCAGCAGCGGTGGCGGTTCAAAAATCGTAGCTTCTGGTGAATCGGCGTTGTCTGCCGAGCCAATGGCATCTGTGGCAGCATTGCCAAATTTCGCAACGTTTGAACTCGAGCAATACAGCAACCTATGCGCCGAGCTATCCGAAAGAGCACTCGCAAGCATAGCGGCCCAAAGCGAAGAGATCGGGTCAAGAGACTTAGGCGAAGGTCACGTGTGGTCTGCAAGCGACCGCGACGTCGATGCTCGCGCTTGGCTGGTGAGCGATGTTGGGTGGTTGGGTGGCGCCAATATTTAGCTTGATTTGGTTTTAGATGTGGACCTTTGTTGAGTTACAAGACATATGTTTATTTGGCAGTCATGAACTCCTTGTGTTTTGTTGGCACAGGTTGCATGAATGGCAGGTGTTGATGATGAAGTTGCTGCTGTAAGTCGTGCAGCTGCTGCTGCTGCTGCTGCTGAAGAAGAAGACGAAAAAGGAGAAAGAGACGAAGCGATTCGCATGAGTTCCAGTTATGGCTCCTCTACTCCTGTGGATGGAGAATGGCTCGCTCTTGAAGTGGGCTTCAATGCAGGGCATTCAGCCGCGTTGCTTTTGGCAACATTTCCGCGAGCGTCTTTACGCAGTTTTGACTTGTGCGCTCATGTGTACACGAAATCGAATGCAGCATGGCTTCAAACTCAATTCGAAGCCTCAAATATAAATCGATTCAACGGTACTTACCCACGTTTTGCATTGAGTTGTGGCAATTCCCGTGAGACACTCCCAGCAGCTGCTGAGTTGGTGCCACTGCAACTACTTTTTCCGATATGCGAGGACGCGCAGATAGAGGCTTCGTTGGTGTTGACATGAAAAAGAGCAGTCATCACTCAAGAATTAATTCCGTTGAATTTAAGTGGCCTTTGGCAGACATTGTGCGGATCTACGGTGGGCACACTTTTGAAGTGGCAGCGTCTGACTTGCTTTATTCTCAGGCCTTGTCCAAGCCGCATGCGCTTGTGGTGCTTGACGATTGCAGAGACCTGCAGGTAAATCTATGAACGTGGGATTCGGAAGGGAAATAACATAGTGTGGATTTAAACGGCTTGTTCACGTTTCATGCGGCACTACTACTGTCGCAAAGCACTTTATGAACGCTGTTTTTAATGCACTGGAGCAATACTATTCCCACTTGAGCAATACCATTCCCGCTTTTTCTTGTGTACTTTAATGGTACTGCTGTTGGTTGCGTTAGGTTCACGCCGCCTGGCAATTCGTCTTGGACCTTGGGATAATTGTACCCCGATTTTCAGGTCTCGGCTGGCAGGATAGTTGTGTTGGTCGATATCAGCCTCGCTAAGCAGGTGCGTTGTGAAAAACAACTTCGCATGTAAATATTGCCGTGGCACATAGACTTTAAATGCTCACTAAAGGTTCTCAAAACTTTTCGCTCATTACTATTTCGCGCTATCATGCATCTCGTGATTGAAAGCAACCAGTATTCCTCTCCGAAATTTCGACACCAAATGTCCTTCGGGCTTTACTTGTAAGCTAGCTCTGTAAGTACATCGGCCTCTTCTGAAAGTCCGGGAGCACACACAAATGGAGGCAGTGCAGTCCAACACACATCACAATCAACAAGAAGGCCACGAAGCCCGGGTCTAGTCCAGAGTCTAGAGTCCATGACCTTATTAAGAGAGCCATAAGTCACCCCACCCCAGACGAGCCCATGGATTGTGGGACTCGGAAAATGAAATTGTTAATGCCATTTATCAAGGAATCCTAATAAGATATGAGATATAGAAGGCAGTAGAAGCAGTCCATTGAATTAGAATGAGTCTTAGCGATTGAGTTGATATATCCACGAGGGTAAGGACGAGATAATTTACCTGAACTGGCCTGGACGAGTTCTGAGTGAAAAAGTTTGAAAAGCCAACATGCAAAGTACATGACGATAGAACTTGGATACTGGATACAACCAGATGGGCATATCATAGCTTGCAGATACCACCTTGACTTCGCGTGTGAGAGCTGTTCTTAGTTGTATATTCATGATTTATTTCTCGTAAGTATCTTTCTAGCCCTCTTGATGCATATGCCCGGAAATGCCACTTGGATTGATATTGCTACCTGGAAGATTAGGAACATAGTGGGGTAACTGACGAGTTAAGGCCACTGTATTCCCTCGCCAGCTTCTTCATAAAACTCGCGAACTGAGTATCGACATGCTTGCGAAGCGTAGTGTTTTGAAGCCAGGTCAGCTTGGCAGGCGAAAACGGGTGCGGAAAGTGCACCAAAAACTCGCGAGGAAGCACGGAGAACTTAAACCCCGCAACCCGAAGGTGGTTCACAAACTGAATTTTGTTCTTGCCGTAGCCGGTGAATTGCTCATCGTATCTTGGTGTTGCAGGTCCCCATGTGGAGAGCACTAAATAGGGCTCGTAGCGGATGCTGTCAATGCAAGTTATCGGTTGTGGGACTGGCCAATGAGCACTCGCAGCTAACCAGTCGCTGCTCCGTGTTGTGCTGTGGCCGTGGTAATTTGATTCAGCCTGAAACACGATGCAATTACCGCTCCTGCTCCTCAAGCTGCGGCTTGAATTAGCCTCTAAAGTCGTCTCAGTTGCGGGTGCTGGTATGATTCCAGTCACGCACTGCTGCAATTCCTCAAGGCTGGCTGGGATTGGGTTGGTTTGAGCAACAAGAGCACGACAATCCGCCACAGATGAGCAGCTACGAACGCGGCGCTGAAATACAGGCACCACAACTGCCAACATCAAGTCATTCAGCATATGGTAACCATGCTGCAATACTTCAGTGTATAAATTTCGAGATGGCACGAAGTCGACGTCAGCGACCAAGAAATGAGATGTTTCAACGAGACCGATGGCGAGATTACGCAAGTGGTTCACAGGGTATTCAGCATCAGATGAACCCACAAAGAGAGCACTCTTTACTCGAGCTGGCTCATCCCGAATCTGCCGGTTGACTAACATCCTGCTTTGATTCGAACTGAGGCTGCCGCTAGGAATGCTGTCGCCAGGGCTGGTGCTGCTGCTCCTGCCACTGTTGCAGACAGTCGGAAGGAGTATTCCGTCGGTTTTAAATGGCGGTTCCTCCGATAAAAATACAACCAGCACGATGGGCCCTGTCCACCGTACGCACGTGTCAGCCATCAGCCAAACTCGATCAATTGAGGCTTGGGTTACGAAGGTTACGTCAAAAGGTGCGCTGCTGGTCTTAGGCTCACCGAGGGCTGCACTGCTAAACGCACTAGACATAGGAAGGTGATGATCATCATTGGCACCAGACCACTCTGCGGAAGTTCCTACCATTATAATCAATTCCACTGCCAATATTGAGGCAGCTTTCAGGAGCCAGCAACAGTACATGGCAAATAATCAACGACTAGGGAGTTGTCAAGATTTCAACGAGTCACATTTTGTCTATGACTGCAACTGCAGTTTACTACAGACAGTACTAGGCCCAGCCGGACGCAGTGCATCGCACTGAATCCGACTACAGCCTAGTGCCGCCAGGAAAAATTGCCGGTTCACGTCGGGTCTTGCACTATTGGCCTCATGTATTGGAGGAGAGCAGTGCTCTTGCCACATTCTTTGCTGTACAGATACAAATACGCCCTAAATCTGAGAATCGAGTGAATGTCGTCAGGTGTGCAGAGTTACTATTGTAAAGTATGAGTGATTTGGGCATTTGTCACGTCCGTTAAAAGGGGCTTGAGGATAGTATAAATGTATACATTTCGATAAAAAGAATATGAATGCTCGTTTAGTATAGCAGAAATCAATTCGTATGTGTTGTACTAATGTTAATACACACCCATATGACACCGAGGCCAATGCTGCGGGTAGAAGTGGGGATGCACATGCGTTGCGCAAACAAAGCAAAGCCATACGATCATACGATTCTTGTGGGGAGGATTATTAGTCAAATTTCTACTAGTAGGAAATCCTAAAAAGAAAGGCATTTGTGAGTATTTCCTATTCTGCAGAACCAACAATAGAAAGGCACGCAAGAATAGCTTGTGACTTGCGCAACATCAGCTGTTGTAAGCAGAAATACGAAGTAATTTGTAACGTTTGATGCAAGATGAATCAAGATGAACGGAAAGCTTTATGCCCGAATAAGTCGCTCGGCCTCCCGACTCACTCGTTAAAACGTAAGATTACTTACGTCTCTGTTCTCGAAACACAATCCTCTTTACGAACTTGACGTGCGCACAGCGCACGCGCGTACACTACTGCCCGCAGTATTGGCTTCTGCGTCATTTGGGTTTGTATTAGTTCGAGTTCGGTAGGCACGTGCGATGCGCACGAGTAAAAATCATGAAAAGGACATATTCTTCTTGGCCATTGAATTTGTAAGATGCGTATTCCGTTCTCATTCCTGCCCTCAATGATTCGCCTTTTGGGTTTCTTCCAAGATTAGGAACATAGCGGGGTAACTGATGAGTTAAGGCCACTGTATTCCCTCGCCAGCTTCTTCATAAAACTCGCGAACTGAGTATCGACATGCTTGCGAAGCGTAGTGTTTCGAGCCCAAGCCAACTTTGCAGGCGAAAACGGGTGCGGAAAGTGCACCAAAAACTCACGAGGAAGCACGGAGAACTTAAACCCCGCAACCCGAAGGTGGTTCACAAACTGAATTTTGTTCTTGCCGTAGCCGGTGAATTGCTCATCGTATCTTGGTGTATCAGATCCCCATGTGGAGAGCACTAAATAGGGCTCGTAGCGGATGCTGTCAATGCAAGTTATCGGTTGTGGGACTGGCCAATGAGCACTAGCAGCTAACCAGTCGCTGCTCCGTGTTGTGCTGTGGCCGTAATGGTTTTTCTCGGCCTGAAATGCGAAGCAAACATCCCTCCTGCTCCTCAAGCTGCGGCTTGGATTAGCCATCAAAGAAGTGGATGCTGACGTATTTCCAGCTACACACTGTTGCAATTCTTCAAGGCTGGCTGGAATGAAGTTTAACTGAGCTGCTAGAGCACGACAATCCGCCACAGATGAGCAGCTGCCAACGTGACGCTGAAATGCAGGCACTACAAGAGCCATCATCAAGTCATTCAGCATGAGTGAACCATGCTGCATTATTTCAGTATACAAATTCCGAGATGGCACGAAGTCGACGTCAGCTACCAAAAAATGAGATGTTTGCACAAGCCCTATGCCGAGATTACGCAAGTAATTTATGGGGAAATCGGCTACTGAGCCCATTAAGGTACCGCTTTTTACTCGAGGTACCTCTACCTGAGTATTGTGTTTGTTTGTTGAGGTTCTATTATGGTACGAAATGAGGCTACTGTTAGGAACGTCGTCGCTTGAAGTACTGTTGGCATTGGTGGTCGTGCTATTGCTGCTGCCACTGCGGCAAGCGGTCGGTAGAGAATGTACTTCGTTGGTTTTGAATGGAAGCTCATCTGATAAAAACAATATCAGCACGATCTGACCCGTCCACCTTGTGCATGTGTCAGCTATCAGCCAAACTCGATCCGTCGAGGTCTGTACCACGAAGGTCACGTCGAAGGGCTCGCTGCGGTGCCTATCCTCGCTGTGGATGCTTGAAGCATTTGATGTGGCAAACGGATGATCAGGGTTTGCACCAGACCACTCTGCGGCAGTTCCTGCCACCATCACCATGAGTAATTTAATGGCTAATATGGTGGCAGCTTTCAAGCGCAAGCAGGCGTGCATGGCAAACAATCAACGACTGGGAAGCTGTTGAGATTGCCATGAGTCGCACTTTGTCAGTAACCGCAATCTCCTATAGATAGTTGACAGTGCTAGGCCAAGCCGGAAAAGCGCATCGCACTACTCTGACTACAGCCGAAAGCCGCTTAAAAATCATAATCATGCATCAAAGCACGTCTAGCATCGGTTACCTCGTGGCCTGCAGAAGACCTCTGTGGTACACAGTAACTCCAAAAACTGCTCTTGCAAGAGCTAGAGTTGGGGAAGTTAGGCGACTTCACTGCGTCTACGAATAAAAGTCCGATCTAGCAGGCCCTGGTTTCAAAGTCGAAAAGGCCATTGCACCAAACTTGGTCGAAAGGTCCCTTCAACTGAATGAAACCTTTCGAGTCATTCGATGCTGGGCGAGCCCACTGCCCACTGCTGAGCTATATATGAGAACACTAACACACTCGAGACTAAGATTGCCAAAAACTTGATGAATAGCTTCAGGTCTGTAGCTTCTATCATATGCTTAGTACCACATCTTCTCGCGAACTATACACAAAAAGAACGAAGTGAACAGTACTGCATAGAAGAAGATTGAAGTGAACAGCGTAGGCAGGATGGCAACGGAGGTGTTACAAACTGCGCTGTCGACTTCAGCAAAGGTGTACTTGTATAGTTTACTTTAGTTCTAAAGAAGTAGTATCACTACTCACGCATGCTTGACAAGGTGCAGGTTTATGAAGGTGCGTCACGCAAAATAAATCAATAGATGCATCAGCATCGATATTTCGATGCAACGGTCGAGGTGCTGCGGTGCCGAAGCAACAAGGCATTTGAAACTACAGAAACTATGAGTACGCACGAAAATCAGAATTACACCTGATCTTGCTCATAAGCCCATGTGACTATGGCCTGGGTTGCAGCCCCGATATTGTGACCCCATCGAGGGGGACTCCGGTACCAAATATAGACAGTGCTATTCCATTGAATATACTTTTTGTGTTCCCAGTGAACCTAGCTGATTTGGCTGAGCCAGAGATTCGATGCACCCTTATTCAGATTTCAGATCCAACGAAAAATATTGACGTAAATTTCAGATCCAACGATAAGTCTTGACGCTGGCCCGACGCCTGAAGGCACCGAGGGGCCGGATTAGAAGGCAGGCGAAAGGAAATTCAATGATGATTAGCCTTATATATGCGACCTTAAGGGAACTCTCATCAGAGCTCTGAGGGCAGCGAAGAGGAGGGATGAAAAAGGTTTTGCACAAGGCTGACATTCGAAGTATGGCGGATACGTCAGGAATCATTGGGAATTTTGTTGGTGTGGCTGCTGGTGTGGGTTGATATTTCCGCCACCATGACAATTTTTTGAAATTTTGACGAAGGCCCCGAATGACCGAATTATAAATTAAAATCAGAGAGCTGGCACGCTGGCACTAGCACAAGGCGCTCAAGAAAAAAGAGGGACGGGGGTGAGGGGGGCTCAAAAAGGCTCGCATACCTCGACTTGCGGCACAGAACCATACAAAGCACGCACCACAGTCCAATGCCATATATACGAGGATGAGGACGCAAAGTGTAAAGTGGTCGCCAAAACCACAACCCAGTCGAACTTATTTTGGTTACGCATAAGATTTTTTTGAGTTTTAAGCCCAAATTGTGCACTTTCTTGATAAGTGGTACTATTTCAGCTGCCGTATAGTCAGCGCAACTGCTTACAGAATGGCCTCTTTATTAATCGATACTAAACGAGCATGCTAGTAAGTATGCTGAATAAGCTCTTTCGTGAGCTCTTTGTGTACTTCTTGAAGCTGCTCTCAGGACGCCCATCAAGTTTTTCATTTAGTGTGTACTTATTAAGCTTGCTTCTCGCCGTCTTGATGTCACTAGACTGGCGCGAATTTTTAGAAGATGATGGCGAGGAACAAATAGGAGCCATTGACGAACGGAGACTGCTGTATTCCTTTGTGAGCTTCTTCAGAAAGTCCACGAATTGGTTGTCCACTTGTTGGTGGAGCGTACTGTTCCGAAGCCAAGCCAATTTGGCTGACGATTTGGGGTGCGGAAAGTGCATCAGAAACTCGCGAGGCAGCACGGCGAATTTGAAGCCCGCGAATCGAACGTGGTTAACGAATTGTATTTTGTTCTTGCCATAGCCGGTAAATTGCTCGTCGTATCTTGGTGTAGCAGAACCCCACGTGGAGAGCACTAAATATGGCTCGTAACGGCTGCTTTCGAAACATGTAAGCGGCTTGGGCTCTAACCAATGAGCACTCGCCGCTAGCCAGTCGCTACTACGCGTTGTGCTGTGGCCGTCATAGTTGTTGTCGGCTTGAAACACAATGCAGCCGCTGCTGCCACGACTGCGACTGCTGATGCTGCTCCTGCTTCTCAAACTACGGCTGGAATTCGACATTAATCTTGCTGTATAGGTAGGCACTGATGATGTGTTCCCCGCCATGCACTGCTGTAATTCTTCAAGGTTGGCCGGGATGAAGTTCGTTTGAGCTGCTAGGGCGCGACATGCCGACACAGACGTGCAACTGCCGCCACGGCGCTGGAAAGCAGGCACTACAAGTGCCAACATCAAGTCATTGAGCATGAGGGAACCATGCTGCAACAGTTCAGCGTATAGGCCCCGCGAGGGCACGAAGTCCACGTCAGCCACTATGAAATGAGATGTTTGCACACGCCCTATACCAAGATTGCGCAAGTGGTTTACAGGATAGTCAGCCACCGATGAGCCGACGAAGATCACACTCTTCACTCGAGTTGCCCCAACCAGAGTCTCGTGGCTGTTTAATGTTTTGCCGTGATGCGAAATCGTGCTGTCGCTAGGAATATTGTCGCTGGAACCGCTGCTACTGAACCTGCTATCGTCTTTAGTTTGGCTTCCGCTGCTGCCACTGTGGCAAGATGTTGGTAGTAGCACTTTATTTGCCTTCAAAGGCGATTCCTCATGTAAAAACACAACAAGAACTATGGGCCCTGGCCACCGTGTGCAAATGTCAGTCATCAGCCACACTCGATCGATTGAGGCTTGGGTCACGAAGGTCACGTCAAAAGGTGTGCTGCTAATCCTAGGCTCACTGAAAGCATTTGAGGCAGTGTACTTCTGGTCAGTGCTAGCTTCATACAATGGTGCGGCAGTGCTATCCACTATGGCTAGATCAAAGGTCAAGGCGACAACGATTCTCCAAAGCAGGCGAGTGTGCATGGCTAATGCTCAACCTCGAGGATCTGTCGAGACTGCGTCTTGTCGCATCCTGTCAACTACAGTAACATTGGTCGTGCAAGATCAGCGCATAGTACTGAATCCGACCATAAACTAGCACCAGGGCAAAAATAAATTGTTAATTCATTATCAGAGTAAGCAATCGCTGCTCTGCCAATGCTATTAAAGGATAAGCGGGCTATTCCTTTTGCACTTCAGCGTAGTAGACGAATAGCTACGATGCCACGACTATTTCGACACAACTTGGCTCTCTTGTTTTGACCCCACACCGCGAGGGTGTCCTTCCTCATGCGATGGGAATTGAATTGGGAAGGACGAAGCTACAGTAGTCCAGGGAGGGTCACGGTCTCGGTATTTTTTTGGTAAACTCGTTTTTTTTTTGTATATCATACTAGAGAGAATATTCATCACATCACACGCTGTAAAAAGCCGAAAATATCATACCATCCGAACTTTACCGGTTAGTTGTTGTAGAAACTGTAGATTGACTTAGGTGCCGAGGGGTGTACCTGCACATGGAGAGCTCGAAAGTGGCTGATGAAACTCAAAGTATGGACAAGTATATGCACACTGACTCCGACGGTCTCTCTACTCAAGGTGATGCTATGCAGAGGTTGCTTGCTATGATTTGGTCAAAGCACGAGAGCCGGGGCTTCAAACTTTTTAGTTACCAGTGGCATGTCTTCATAGAATTATACACATTCATGCGAGTGATTGAGACTTTGATCAAAGTGATGAGCTTCCTGAGGAACTATCGATCGTTTCATTCACGCAACAGGTGTATGCTCGCTATTTTTATTTCGACTCCTTTATACCTACCGAGCATTCGTCCTAATGCAACTGTCGCTGTTTCAGAGGTGTCGGAACGGCAATTGACATTTGGTCGCAACGAGCTTGTCTCGGTTCGAACGCCGAAATGGAAAATTTTATTGTCCAAATTTCAGGGGCCGATGCCATACATGGTACGTTAAGACAAGTTTTCGCTCTTTCTTGTACTCTCGTGAGCCTTGAGTTGAACCCGAAGTGGAAATATTCGGAGAAACCCGCACAGCAAGAATTTTTTAGCAACTGCCTCTGCCTGGTCGCTAAACGATGATGTTGGAAGTCATTCCTTGCCTTTTGGCTTTCGCTCCTTCTCACGCAGCCGTAATTCATCATTTCTACTACATACAATTTTCTTTTTTCCTTCTCACGCCTAACTTACTTGCCTTTTTCCTTCCTAGATTTGGATTGCCATCATCATCGAAGCCGTCATTGAAGATTGGCTCAATTTTGTAGTCTTACTTATTCTCCAGCTGGTCAACGGCTTCATTGCTTTTAATGAGGCCACCAAAGCAGGCGATGCCATTGCTGCCCTGAAAGCTTCCCTGAAGCCAGAAGCTCAAGTGAAGCGCAACGGGGTGTGGGCGAATGTGGATGCCGGCACTCTGGTGCCAGGAGACCGCATCGCTCTGAACAGTGGGGCGGCGGTCCCCGCGGACTGTGTCGTAGCCGAAGGCCAGCCCATCGAAGTAGACCAAGCCGCGCTCACTGGAGAGTCGCTCCCCGTGACCTTCAAAGCGGGCGACTTGCCGAAAATGGGCTCGATGGTGGTGCGCGGCGAATGCGAAGCCCTCGTCTCAGCCACAGGCGCCAGTACTTTCTTTGGCAAGACCGCGGCCATGCTCATGAGCGTCAAGTCGGTGCCGCACTTCCAGATGGTGCTCAACACCATTCTCAAGGTGATGGTGTGCTCGTCCCTGGCGGTGGTGACCATCGTTTTCATTTACCTCTTGGCGAAAGGCCAAGCCGTCCTTCCGTCGCTGGCCTTCTGCGTGGTGCTGGTGATCTCCTCGATTCCAATCGCGCTCCCAGTGGTCAGCACCACCACCATGTCGGTGGGGTGCAAGACGCTGGCGGACAAGAGGGCGATTGTCGCGGAGTTGCACTGCGTGGAGCAGCTTGCGGGCATGAACATGCTCTGCTCCGACAAGACCGGCACCTTGACCCTCAACAAAATGGTGCTCCAGAGCTCCAAAGCGTACGCGCCCGGTACGGACAAGGAGGCCATTTTGCGGTTTGCAGCGCTGGCGGCCAAGTGGAAAGAGCCTGCCAAGGATGCCTTGGATACTCTGGTTCTGGACGCGGTGGACAAGAAGCCGTTGGACGCCTACGAGCAACTCGAATATACGCCCTTTGACCCGTCCACCAAGAAAACCTCGAGCGTGATCAAAGGGCCCGACGGGCGTGAGTTTACGGTCACCAAGGGCGCGCCCCATGTGATTTTGGACATGTCCAGTAACAAAAGCAAAGTTGGAGAAGCGTTCGAGGCTGAAGTGGAGGAGCTAGCGCAGCGCGGCATTCGCGCGCTGGCCGTAGCGCTGCAGTATTCGGGTGGCCCTATCAACCTCATTGGCTTGTTGACCTTCCTGGACCCCCCGCGGCCCGACACCAAAGAAACCATTCGCCGCGCGGGCTTGTACGGGTGCCAAGTGAAAATGATTACCGGAGACCACAGCGCGATTGCGAAGGAGACGGCGCGGCAGCTGGGCATGGGCGTCAACATTTTGAAGGCCGACGCGCTGCCCAGTTTGGACACCTCCAAGCCGCTGCCTTCCACCCTGGGAGCCGACTACGGCGAGATGATCGAAGGCGTGAGCGGGTTTGCCCAGGTGTTCCCCGAGCACAAGTTTTTGATCATCGAAGCCCTGCGGCAGCGCGGCTGGGTGGTGGGCATGACCGGAGATGGCGTGAACGACGCTCCTGCGCTCAAGCGGTGAGACTAAGAGATGCGCGTAGGCCTCGTCTCTATACTTACGGTCTTTTACCGGAACATTTCTTCTTCAAATGAATTTGTATCAACGTTTCCTCAAAGATAAAGTTGAAGTTGCTTATTTTCTTACTATAACTGTTTTTGCGCCAAATCTTCTTGTTGCTCCTAACAGTGCGGATGTGGGCATCGCCGTGGAAGGTGCCACCGACACGGCCCAAGCAGCTGCCGACATCGTGCTCACTGCGCCCGGACTATCAGTGATGATTGACGCCATCGTGATTGCGCGCGAAATCTTCCAGCGCATCAAGAACTACCTAGTGTACCGCGTCGCCGTGACTTTCCAGCTCCTCATGTTCTTCACCTTGTCCATCTTCTTGTTCGAACCCAATGAGTTTGGTTTTACCAACGAGGACGTGACTGGAGAAGATTTGCCGACTTTTTTCAATTTGCCAGTGCTCGCCCTGGTGATCATCGTGATTCTCAACGACTTTGCCATCATTTCCATCGCGTACGATCACGTGGTGGCGTCGTCGATTCCCGAAACTTGGACTTTGAAAGTGGTGTTTTCGTGCAGCGTGTGGATTGGCTCTGTGGCCGTGACTGCGCAGCTCATCTTTTTGGCCGTTTTGATGAACAGCCACGACCCCACGGGGGAAGACAAGTCCTTTTTGGCGGACTTTTCCTACGGCCAAATCATGATGGCGGTCTGGCTCGTGCTCTCCCTGCTCGACTTCTTTTCCGTCTTTGCCAGCCGGATCGCGAGTGGGTTCTTTTGGCAGCGCACCCCCGGCATGCCTCTGCTGGTGGCGGCGGTGGGCGCCATGATCGTCTCCACGGTTTTGGCGGCGGCGTGGCCGTTCAACGATTTCGAAAAAGGCGTGGAATTCGAATCACTGAGTGGAACGCAGCTGCTCTTTGTCTGGGTGTACGTGATCGTAATGTTTTTGATCCAGGACACTTCCAAGTACTTCTTTTACCAGATGCTCCTTGCGTACGATTTCGAGGGCATCAAAACGTCTGCCGACTTGCAGCAGCTGCGCGCGCAGGAGCAGGCAGGGGACGCCGTTGCAGTGAAGCAACCAGAGACAGCTGTTTGAGCTCCTGGGTGTGGCCGTAAACCAGACGGCGGTTCCCTTTTTCCATTACGGCTGAATTTTTGTGTGATGGGCTCTTCTGAGAAATGAGAAAGAGAGAAAATTCCTGTTGTTTGACAGATAAGTTTTTACGCTTCTTTATCCACAATCGGTCTTCGATCCTTGAGAATACCCTGATATTAAAGACGAAATTTCAATCCGGGATGAGGTATAGTGTGTAGGTATAGGATTGTTTATCAGTACAAGGTTGCGACTACGACCACAACCATGCACATTGCGCACATCCGACATCCGTGAACATTATTCGGCATCTACAAATGTCGGTTTTTAATCGGGGTGTCTCTTGTATCAAGGAAGAAGTGACCGCAACGAATGAGAGCGCCTGATGATTCTTGCTCCCATCTTTTGTCTTCTATAGGCTCTTAGGCTCCACTTCAGACCGACCTCACCAGATATCGCCTCGACTACTTCCATCTATATCTTTTGATTCAATTTGATATTCTTCGACATTATTTATATTTATTCCACCAAGCTCCGTGCTTGAATATTCGTTGCTCCTGGAGATAGCTTCCACGTGCGTGCAGATGCACCACTAATACAGAAAAGCTCTTAAGTATTAGCTCGAGCTAGCAATAAAATAATAGTGCGAGAACAAGATTCGTTAGATACTATGGCAAGCATACCACCAGCTGTGCCACCACTCTTTAGCGATCAACGAGAACGCGATCGCCTCGACGATTTGGCGACTTTTTACTCCATTATCAAAGCCACGGAATTGCTTGAGCGCAGCTACATGAACGACCATGTGCCGGACGCAGAATACACGGCCGAATGCGCGAAACTCATTGGCAAGTTCAAAAATATGGAGCGCACGCTGATTGCAGGGCGGTTGATAACGAGCACCGAAGCTTTTATGGCGCAGTATCACTTGCTGGAGTGTCGCAAAGCTGCGGAGTGCCTGCTGACGCGTGGTGTGCCCGTCACGAGCTTGTACCGCCAGGCACCCCAAGACACTTCGGGCTCGGGCGCAGCAATTGCAGAAACAACCTCAGCGCTCATTACGTGTTTGGATGGCTTGAATTTGGGCAACCATGCCGTTGACGAGGTACTTTTCCGCCACTTCATACATGAGTGTTGCCTGGTTTAGGTAGCTAGGATTTTATCCTTAACTCATAACAGATCCTGGCTAAATCGCTAGGACTACCGAAATGTGTGCATCATGTCTTTAATTGTTCATTTTACGTGTCATTCCGTTCGTCGTATTCTTGGATGTATGTTCTGATGCCAACTACTCGTAGGTGCAACCCGCGCTGAAAGATGTCTTAGACACTCTCAACAAGGTATGTGTTGCTGACGCACGGAGAAAGGTGGCTAGCTTCTTTTCATCTAGTTCGATTCGTTGCCGGCTTTCATATTGCTGAGTCTGCTAGGCATTGTGTGTCCTGAGTTGCTTCTTGTGGTATTGTACTTATTCCAACCACTTGTGTTTTTCACTGGGTCTGGTGTTGAAATTGATTACTGCAGGTGCCGCTGCTGCCAGCGAGCTTCGAAGGGCGAAGTGTCCTTGCGAGATGGCTCGAAGAGCTCAACTCGCGGCGTGCTGCAGAAAACTTAGACGACGGTAAGACAATGAAGCTAAGACAATAAATTTTAAAATAAAAATGAGATAGGTGCCTGTCTGTAAAGATACCCTTTGCTGCTTGTAGCAGTTGTCTAATCATAAAAATGGGTGCATGTAGGCTTCTTCAAGAATTGATTTCTCCTCTTGTCTAGCACTCCTCTTGTACCTCAAAGGCACCGATGGGATTTTTTTCAAAAAACTTTTTTTTCAATTAATACAGGTGCTGTACGGCAGCTGGTGTTTGACCTCAATGCCGTGTACGCTTCATTCCTCGAGTGGCTCAAGCAAAAAGACAAGCACTGAAGAACCTGAAGACCACAGCGCCATATAACTTTGGATGTCTGGTCAATAGGGGAGAGATAAAATAATACCTCACTCTGGATGGTTGTGCCGTCGATAGCTATTGGCTTCAAGAAGCAATATGTTTCTTGAATTATTGTGTTGTTTCCATTTCCATCAAGGAATGCAGGCGGAAATGTAGGAGGTGCGATATTTCTAATTTGCTATTTGCTGCGCCGTCTGTACCTGCAACGCAGTCGGCGCTCAAAAATTACAGTAGCGCCATCCTGGTACTATCTAAGCACTCCTCTCAGATAAGCCGCGCTGGGTGGGCCTGGTATCTAGTAGGATTAGATCAGGATCAATTCTCGGAAGGCGGAAGGAGGCATACGTTTCGAGTACGTCCGCGATCTCCACTCCGACCTATCCACTGCTGCGTCTAGTGCATAATTGAATCCACATGCCGATATGTTGAACAGTCTGGAGTCCACTGGAGATCGAGGATGGCATAGAGATAAAGAATAGAGAACCGCCTGCCTATTTAAAGCTCTATGGTTGGAACTGGTTGGAACCATAGAAATGAAGAGAAAAGAGAGGAAAGGACACACGCAAGGGATGCCAATCGAAAGGCTCCCTTGCTTGGACATTCTTTTATTAAAACCGCCAATATATCCCTATGGATTTAAGTATTCCGTATTCTGAAGGAACTTGAGCTCCGGGCAATGCCTATTAGCCAGGTGCGCTTTATCATTCGAGAACGAAGACCTGTTCTTCCTCGCGATGGTCCACTGTCCACGTCTGGACTATTTTACCGCCCACCTAAAGGGCATAGGTACAAGAAGCGAAGCGGTGAGCGAGAGGTAATTTTGGTTTGGTGTGAGTTCAAATTAAAAGAAGGACGGCCTGCCAACTAAATCATACCTTGACGTTCCACACGTGGCCTCTGAACGTGTTGACTTGTTCATCGGCGCCGCGTGGCAGTTCTGTGAAGAAATTGTCTTCCCAAAACAGCTGCGCTTTCTGACTGCTGCGGTTCCGGAACTTGGCCTGCCGCGCGTCGGGATTTTTCAGAGGTTCACCTGATTGGCCCTTTTGGTTGTTGTTTTTCTGCAACAGCCGGTCCCGGCCTGCGGCCTGAGATGCGTCCCATGCTTTGGCACCTGCTTTACGGGGGGCTTCGGTGTAGCCTAAGCGCACCTGTCGTCCGGAGAAGCGCACACGATGAAAACAAGCAAAGTAAGTAAGAGGAAAAGACGAGAAAAAAACTAGAATTATTTTTCAGGAATTCGTCGCAGAGGAGCGATAAATAGAAAGAGTGAGTGTTTGTTCTCTTTCGCGGTCAGTTCACTGCTTCTGCAGTAGACACGCGCACAAGCTCATCTAAGCCAGCAAGGCGCCAAGGCACCGCTCATTGGGTCTCATGTTCGTGCAGCATCACCCATCCTCCACCCTTTCTCCTCTCACCTTGTTCCAGATCCACAGGTTCGCCGCCCATTTAGTGCCGGCCAGCACCGGGCACCCGCCATGCAAGCTGTTGCGGTCCACTTTGCCCTGGGGGTCCTGAGAATAGAACAGAATTGCGTGGGCTTTCTTCGGTCGCACCTTGGGGAAATGAAATCAAACAGGGCAGCACAAGACATATGAGACTAAAAGATGAGTAGGACGAGGTAAAAATGTCTTCTACGAAAAGCCAAAAAGATGCTGTATGCGGGCAGTAGCTCGCTGCTTTTTTAGCACTACAATAGCTCCTGCGACAAGTGAGAAAATTGATAACACCGAACTCAAAACAAAACAAAGAAGTGATAAAATACTAAATAAGTCTAAAAAAGCACGCCTACCGCCAGTTTTGTTTGGCACTGTTTCACGAAGTTCCACTGCCACGACTGGCGCTTGAAATGCCCCATCGTGGGGTCGTCGTCGTCGTCGTGTTTTTCGCCCTTTTCACCCTTTTGGGGGGCAACCAACGGCACCCAGGTGCCATTGCCGTCGGGCGCGTGGCGCATGTTCAGCGGAGCGGGCGAAACGCCGTCGAGCACGTCGGGCACCCCATCGTCCACCTTCAGAGTAGGAGGTAGTGAGAAGAGTAATGGTGATAAGAGTGGCCCCCACAAGTGAAGCATCAGAAGTTGCTGTTTTTGTTAGTCTCGTTGAAGGACGTTGTGGTGGCGATTTGAGACAATACTAGTAGTAGTGGCGTACAATTAAAAGGTGGGTTGAAAAAAGGAACAGCAGGTGTGCATTCAGGTCCTCTGCGTGCAGTGTGCGTTCTGGTCCCCTCTCCGCGTAGTCGTCTACAGGTTGTAAAGCAGTCTAGCTCGTCCCTTACCGCATTGCCGCGAGGAAAGACCGTTTCGCCACCCGCTTTCACGTCACTTAAATAGAACAGAATCGTCGCAAAGCGGTTGGCTCCCTGTATATGAATATAGGAAAAGAGAGAAAACGGTGATAGCAGACAAAAAAGAGGGTTGAAAGTGGCATGAAAAAGGTTTTGAGTGGGCATGAACCAAAGGTGTCTTGAAAAAAAGAGAACAGGAAGAGAGAGACGCGATGGCTAGAGGAAATCCAACGACAGAAAGAAAACGTCTACACAGGCGCGCAAAACCTGGTTGGCAGAGTCGTAATCGTGGCCGCCGCCGTTGTCGTCCAAGTAATCCATGTGCGAATTGTAGGCCGTGGTTAAATTGTAGCGCAGCACTTGAAGCCCGTCGGTGAGCTTCTCGTCGTAAGGGGTCATCCCCAGCAAGTCAAGCGCGCGTTTCTTGAGGGCCATTGCGGCGGTGCTGGAAGTGTCAAACGCGTTGTCGGAAGTGCGCTTGTCGTTGAACGCGACCTGATTTCCGTGTTCCCCAATCAAGATGAAAAAATAAAAGAAACGAAGATTAAGAACAAGAACAAGAAGAAAAGTTATGTAATGTAAAACTTGAAGTTGAAGAAGAAGCACCAGGCCATTCTGGTCAAGCAAAGGTCTCAGAGTTAGGCTGAGAGGATTCATGGGGAGAAAGTGCACCAACACGAATATAATATTCGTTTCGCACGAGAGTGCCCTCCAGGATGAAATATTCGCACACTCACACATAAATCGAAAAGGAGACGAGTTCTTTACAAGTAAAAGACCGCACCTGATGCTCTACGCC
>Ga0307979_1001135_pt1 | contig 18911 bp, 15 predicted proteins | sample OrgLakmetage1058_FD_201833 | JGI IMG/M metagenome (GOLD analysis project Ga0307979, IMG submission 201833) | Saline water microbial communities from Organic Lake, Antarctica - #1058 | ecosystem: Environmental > Aquatic > Non-marine Saline and Alkaline > Saline | place: Antarctica: Organic Lake...
TTTTTGCGAGAGCCCGAAAGTTCGGCAAACTTAGGCGCAATTTGTTTGCAAGGCCCGCACCAAGTAGCAAAGAAGTCCACAACCACCAGCTGAAGTGGAGAAATTAGAAGAAAGAAACAATGTGGTATAAGCAAAGCACGAGAATCAAACAAATGCGAGCATTGCGCAAACATATTGATATCGCATCACATTCAAAGGTACTAAAATGCTAGCAAGGTATGCTTAACTGAGTTTTATCGAAATGATCTAGATCACCTTGCTGCCCGCTGCTTTTACGGCTTTGTTGAATTCAGCGGCCGATGTGATGGCCTTTACGCGGCTTTTGCCTCCGTTGCCCCTGACAGCGAGGTGAGAACATGAACACGTTGATGCCACGTGGAAAATGAATTGTTTACGCATGCAGCCACACATCTAAGGCCAGCAAGGCCTAGCAACCAACGAAATATAATTCCTGCACTAGGACGCTAGGCACAATTTGATGACTGCTCTTACCCCATTTTCTCGAGCTCATTGACGTCAATCACTTTCGAGGTGCGCCCCAGCCCAGCCTTCGCTCGCTTTGTGAACGGGTCAGCATCGGCTGCTGCGCCTCCTTCGCCACCTTCAGCCTTCCGTGCGGGCGCCAAACCATACGTAGGGTCTAACAGCGAGGCAAAGAAAGCACGCACGAACAAAAGCAGCGTGCCGAGAGGTGAGCGGTCCAGCTTTGCCCCGGCGCCACCCCGCACAGCCAGTGCAGCCGAGCTCGACGCTCCTATTCTGCGCTGGTCCTTCAAATTAGACACTCGCCCGCTAGCCCAAGTGCTTGATACTAGCATCGACGAGGGTCCGCCATGTTGCACAGCTAGCGCGGGTGCGAGGAGTAGGATGCACCAAGTTGAAGAAGTCCTCATGGTAGCAATGAATGTGACGATGATATTTCAGTAGTCTACAGTGTAGTTGTTGACGACGGAAGACGGAACTGATGGGACTGAGATTGATTGATTGATTGATAGTTGATAGGTTTGTGAAAATGCATGAATTGCTCCGCACTCTCTTCAGTAGAGTCTAGCCAGGAACTTTGAGCTTTACTGCTTATCAAGGGGTCGCCTAAGACGTTGGAGGCATAGAGCAGGATCCGCTTCATGCGCTTCGAGCATTTAATCTAGCTAGCCAGCGTATAACATGAACAACGACTCCCTTCCAGAGGGATTCCCGACCCTCTCTGAAGATGCCTGGAAAGTGTTAAGGCAATTACGGGAAAATCCTAACTATAAAGAGCTGCCCTCACATCGGCAGCTGAGAGATGACCCATCCTATTGTGGTGCTACTTCCAATGATTACATCACTAGCGGTCAAGACTTTCTGCATGGGCGCAAAGTAGCCTTCGCACTCTTCATGCACCGTTCATCAGGCCAAGTCAAAGGGCTTGCTCATTTCGGCTCACATACCGAGGGACCAGCTGGAATTGTACGTTACCAAAGAACAATCAAATGTTAGGGATCTTCCTAGAACTTGTCGCGGGTCTTGTGCGATTGGAGTTGTACCCTCATTAGCCAAACACGGTGAAATCAATCCCCTCTTTTTAATTTGTGTACGGTAATTATATTAAAGGTACACGGCGGAGCATTAGCAGCCTTTCTTGACGTCGCCATGGGTTTTCTGATATGGTGGGCGCCAGGCACGCGGCATGTAGCTACGGGAGAACTCAGTGTGCGCTACCGCCGCCCTGTGCCTTTGAACACCACCGTTTACGTCGAAGCAGCGGTTGACCGAATTGAAGGGCGAAAGCGCTTGTTGACGGCGTCGCTTTCGGCTATCACAGACACCGGCTCAAACGTTGCGAGTCAATTGAATGGGGATGACATTTCCATTGATGCAGCGGCTGTTTTTGCGAAGGGTGGCTCAGTCTATTTTCAGCTTGAAACGGATCCTGCAAAAGAGAAACCTGGAAGTAGAAACTTAGGGCCAGGCAAACTTCCAAGCAAGCTCTAGCTAGAGAAACGGATCTGCATATTAATTGCATATTAGTGTGCACAGTTGATGTCGCATAAGAGGGACTGAATTCCATATCGAATTCATCCATGAAGGCCTTAATAATTTGAAATATCTTTCCTGTTCGAATTCGAGTACGTAATTTAATTTCACTGATATTGATGCAATGCAATGGAAGCCTTCGGGAAACCATTTTATTTAAGGCCCAATGCAGCTCGCTATGCCCATGCCTTTCTGAATGCTAGTCATCGGGCTCAGAGAACTACAGGAAGCATCTAGGAAGTCTAACAACAGGAGCTTGGCAGACAACTATATACCGTAATTCGGGGTTCTTAGATTTTGACGATAGACAGTACAATCAGCCAGTTGCTTGTTAGTTGCTTATTTGCATTTACATAGATTCGAGAAGCGCAGTTTAGGCGCAAGGTTTTCATTTACACCAAAAGAGCCAAGTTTTTAGAGCTTGCGCTTTGTTGAGTAAACCAGGTATCGCTTTGCAGGTCTCCGAGAGCTCCCGTGCCAAAAGTGCTACCTTCTGAGTTGAAACCCACTTCTGCAGCAGCTGCAGTGAAGCGCCAAGCACGAGAGTGGTTGGCAGCAGCAGGTAGTACGTACGCGAAGGCTGCCCCAACACCACTCCCAGGCGAGTCCTCGTCGTTGGGAGCTGCTTGATTCAACGAATCTCCGTAACTGCTACTGCGAGCACGAGTAGGAGTAGGCAGAGACAGAGGAGCAGAGCAACCCGAGTGCGGTGGCACCACTTTGATTTCGGTGGACCACGCCAGCACCTCCACCCGCCTTCCATCATTACCAATTCCCCCTGTAGTGCAACCACCCGCCAAAGGGGGTAAAGCGAGCGCGCCTGATGGGTTGTAGCTGGCGCCACTGCTATGACTGCTGGACTGGTGGTTGTCGTGGTGAGGAAGTGGCGACGGTGGCTGGCAATGACAAGGAAGAAGAAGAGGAGTGGAGAGAGAGAACGAAAGGAAAGAAGGATGGGCAATTTATAATATTGCGAATGCGTTGTGAGTAGAACATCTTTAAATCTTGAAGGCCTCTTGTAAAATAATTTAAGTGTGATGGGAAGAAAAATAGATAGGCACAAGGAAGACTGGAAAGTGGCAGCGCGGGTGTATTCCAAACCTCAGTTGCAATCGTGAATTCAAAGGTAAGCTGATAAGACAGCGAGACTAAGCCCGCCAGCTTGAAAGAGAGGGGCGCGTCAAGCGGAACGTGCAGCAAAAAGGAGCAAGATCGCGCATGGTATGTGAAGCTGGAGAGAAGAGGGAAAGAAAGGAAAGTTGCACGAATACAGAAAGGAAAAGGCAATGAGAGTTGAACGGGATCAAAGTGACGAAATGAAGCGAAGTGCTAGGCAAGCAGCAGCATCCAAATTGACTTTTTCAAGGAATATTCGCCTACAAAGCGCCTGCACTCACAATCAAACAGCGGAGAAGTATGGGTGTATGCATAGGAAATGTTCAATGGCAAAAAGAGACACATTTGACGAAATGCACAAGAGGTCAAACTCACCAGTGTGCTGTGTCAATGATCGTGTCGTAAGAAGCACCGCGGGTGTTTGACGAAGCATCTTTGCTCCCACTACTGCTGCTGCTGCCGGTATAAGACTCGCGAACAATGAGCGCTGCTGCCACCTTTATGACGAAAAGGGGGGGTGAAATCGAGAATGACCCGGCAACAATTGCACAAGAATTATGACGTGAAAGACTGCACACCTGTAGGCATTTGTTCATTTCAGCAGCTGCTCTTGCCGGGCCGCTACTGTCTCCACCTTCTTGTTCTGCTGCACTGACGGCAGATGCATGAGCGTTACCCTTGCCAAAGTCTAAGGTAACCTTTCAAGAGCAACGCCCGAAACAAAAGAAGACGATAGCCAAGCAACACGAGTTCAAATTGAAAGAGAATCAAAAGTCGTTTCTCCATAATTCTATGACATGCTGTACCTAATTTTACAAAGTTCAAATGTCTTGATAGTGCTTGTGGTGTACAGTCTACACTACTGCTTGTGTTGCAAGTCAATGAAAAGCAAAAAAAGAGAGAGAGAGGGGTGTGACCTGAAGGGAGGCGCCAGGGGTGACGTCGCAGCGCGGCAAGGACACTGTGCAGCAAGTCGAAGGCTTCGGTGTGCCGTGCCGAATGGTAAACAAGGTGGGCGCTCTTGCGTCGTGCCCATGGCTGCTGTCACAACCACTTTTGCTGCTGCCATTGCTTCCGTTGCTAAGGCTACTTCTATCTTTTGTAGCAGAAAAGGAGCCAGCATCGTCGCGCAAACGGAAGCGGTTCATGAGATCCAACGGCTCTGTTGACACTGAAGGCAGTTGCTCGTTTACGACCTGGTTGGAGTGTGCGACAAGGTGCTCGTTGAGGGTGGCAAGGTGCACATGTGACAAGTCCACAGACTTGACACCACCACTAATATTGATGCCGCTGCTGCTGCTGCCGCTACTGCTGCTGTGACTGCTGTGACTGCTGGTGGTTGCGGTGCCGTCACCGTTGCCTCGACCGCTGGCGAGCACAGTGAGCGGCAAATGAAGGTGGGTATAAGAAGCAGAAGAACTTTGAGCCTGGCCAGCGGATGAATCATGGATCCCAAGGGGAGGCGCTCCAGGCGGCGATCGCACCTACGCAAGTCAATAGAAAAAGATGAGCCGTCAAATAGAACGATAAGTGAATAATTTCAAAATAACTTCATTCAAAGATGACAACTAAAGCATAAAAATGCCAATATACATGCATGTACCGTGAGCGTTGCCATGTAAAACACTCGAGCTCCGAGGCCTCGGAAAGTCGGCAACATGGCACTCGGCAGCGCCACTACAAAGGAACGACGCCAGGTGCGCTGCCCTCGCTCACGCTGCTCTTGCACTGGCTGCGGCTGCGGCTGTGCTGGTGGCTGCACGGGCAGAGCAATGCCAGCAGCTACGGACGCAGGCGGCGTGGTGAATATGCAGGCAATGTTTGGGTTTGAAAATTCAGCGAAGGCTGGCATCACAGACACCTGTTCACATACGCACACGCCAACACACTCACACGCCAAATCTTACGCACATACGCACGCACCCAAACATGAAAAAGCATCCGACAACGGAAATGAGTCGGGACCTATGTAAGTCGGCGCGGGATGCGGATACTTCCACTAAAATAATCAAAATATCATATAGAAGTGGTAAATTCAGCCCAGCATTCCATCAACGTGTGCACCTTCGAAGCGCCGTCAACAGCAGCGGCAGCCTGGCCCCAAATCTAAGAAGTGTGTGTGCACACACAAGAAACAAAAAAGTTGATGTAGAGATTGTGCCGTCAGACAAAATAAAACACAAGATGCTAGCTATTTGTGTGAGCATGATATTGAATAGACTCAGAATGGTAAAAACACTAGTACTGTACTTGTGCATACGAATGTTTCGCATACCTTGCGTACGGGCGCGGGCAGTTGAACCCAGCGAGGATCAATCCGCAAGTGACCGTGAAGCCGCAACTCGAGGCAAGCTTCGAGGAGTGTGGCCTCGTCCTAACAAATAGTTTCACAAATTTTAGAGTCAAAAGAAACAGGTAATAATGGAAGATTTGGTGAAGAGAAGGTATGTGAATTGGTGCTTTAGCAGCAAGACCTTATTTTGAGTGTAAGCTTCAGCAGCAAAGCTAGCCAGTGCTACAATTACTAAACTTCAGAGCAATTATTAGCTAGTATTTCCACTCTGATGCCAACGCTAGGATCTCATAAGCTAACCGCATCGATTTCGTCGTCGCAAGAAAGCTCAACGGTGCCTTGAACGATGTCCCCAGCGCAATACACAGCTGAGCTCAAGCTCACCGAAACCACAAAAGCTCTGGTCTTCCGTGGGCTATGAGTTGGCGACGCCCATAGAAAATTCAACATAGCTTCTTCACGTGATTGATCTCTGTATGTAACAATATTGGACTTCGTAAAGCACGACTCCGGATAATGATACCCAGTAGCTAGAGTGCCTTCCTAGCTAGAGAGCAGCTCATATGCGGTAGTACGCAGTACACACGATAATTCGATTTTGATACCACAATTTGCGTACGGTGATGGAACCCACACGACTTATCTTCAACGATATATTGAGAAGTCAGTCTAGGAATAGTGCTGGTTCCTCTGAGTAATAGAGAAGTCTAGCAATAGTATTCGCGGCTACATCTTATAATTTTAAAAAAATCGTCTGCATTGTCTCGCGTGTCATGCTCGCGACTCACGACTCGCGAACGACGTCGTTACAGAGGGTGGATTCAGACCAATACCCTTTGCCAATACTTTCTTGTCGAGCTGTCGTCGTCGCGTCGTCTCACCAGAAGAATGTCTCAGAAGTCAGAAAATCAGAGAAGGACTCTTGAATCTTGAAGCCGCTAGTGTGTAAGTATAGCCTCGCAGCAAGAGCTAGATAGAGAAGACATACGAGTGGATACATAAATTACGGGCATATTTGATTATGAGCTCGAACGCGTTCAAGAAGGAACCAGCCGAAGAAGATATGCGCGCCCTAGCACAGGTAATACAGAGATACTCAGTAGGTGTTTTTAAAAAATAAGGCCGTGCGATTTAGACACTGGCTTACTCCTGATAGCGCCCTCATTCACCACAGCAAGAATGTTTTTATCCATTATGTAACCCTTGTAGCTAGGAGAAGCTTATATGATCAGGCGAACACACCTAGTAGCATTTAAACGATTTAAACCCTTGATGAACAGGTGCAAGCAGCCATGATGATTGCAGCAAAGGACCCCAAGACCCTCGAAGGGTGGACGCACGCGAGCGCTGATAGCAGCAGCAGCAGCAGCAGCAGCAGCGAGGGCGAACTGGCACGAGCAGAGTGTGAAGGGCTGAAGAAAGAGAACGCTAGGCTAGTAGCACTTGTGGCTGACCTACGACAACAGCTCGACGACGTGACTGGTTTAGCCTCTCGGATGATGGCTGCCGAAAAAAACGCTGGTGCTTCAGGTGTCCCTGCGTTGACATATGAAGTAGCAGAAGTTAAAAAAGGCAGAGGTGGTGGTATTGGGCCAGGATTAGTCTCGAATGGGCTGTCCTGGGTGAATCCTTGGGTGACCGAAGGCGACGGCCGATTTTGCCAGCGAGTCACCGCCACCATTCCCAACGCCCATTTAGGCTTCAACGTGCTCTGCACGAGGCTACATCCGGGCTTCTTGGGCGCCTCCGGTCGCAATGGAGCAACGAGTGACTTGGTCGCGTCGGGGGGCGCTGACAAAACCGTGCGCGTGCACAACTGGCGCTTCTTTGCAGTGGCGGCGGCGACTGGTGCTGGTGCTGCTAAAACAGACGCTGACTCAGTTTCTCAGTCGAATGCCAGCTCGCTGTCGTCCATGCCTGCCAGCCTCGCTTGCTCCGCTCCACCTCTGTGCTTGGAGTGGCAGCCTGTTCCTAGCACTGGTGGGTCTTCGTCAGCGGCAGCATCTGCTGCTGGGAGTTCACTGGTGGAGGCAAAAGCAGAGCCGCTTTTGGCCATTGCTTGCATGGACGGCACACTGGGATTAGCGAGACTCGAACAACAACAACAACAACGAGAACATCAAGAGGGCGCAGGTCCGCTGTCTTTGGAGTGGGTGTTTGAAATGAGCGCCAGCAGCAGTGGGGGCCACAAGAAGCACGTGAACGCAATGCAGTGGAGCCCAGACGGTGCTTTCCTCTGCACTGCCAGCGCAGACCGGGCGGTAAAACTGTGGCGCTTTGACCCTAAAGCCGCTGGTGCTGGTGCAGCAGGTGCTGAGATTGCGTTGGCGTGTGTGAAATCGTGGCATTTGGACTCTGCAGTTGAGGCACTGTGCTTTTTGCCACAGCGCTGCTTTGCCACCACTGCACCGCCGACTGCTGCTGCTGCTGCTGCTGCTGGTACTGGTACTGGTTCTGACAGCAGCATTGGCAAAGGTGGCTCCGGCACCTTAGTGCTCGCTCCTCGCGGTTACCATTCGCTCATTTACGTGGACCCAATTTCACTCGAAGAAACTGAGGTGCGTTGCCTCACAAGAGAGACAGTGAGAGAGAGAGATAATTCATGGACTCAGTTCCCTGAGCATTCTTCGCACAAATTATACTGGCGTATATGCGTGATCTCGATGAGTGTAACGCCCGAATTTTCATAGAAGTAATCTGCAGCGCAGGCTCTCACATTTCGTGCGGTACACGTGCGCGCGCCATCACGTTCTCTTGATCCTTCTCTCTCCTCCCCTACCTTTAACCCCCCCTCCCCCCACCAGGTCCCTTTGAACGCTGCTTCGTGGGACCGCCACGTATCTTTCAACGTGCTGCATTTAACGCCCTCGCCCGACGGAGCCCACTTGCTCGCCGCCACCGACGCCAACCGCCACATCGTCTACCCTGCCGGCTCCAACAAACACGCTCGCTTGCTGGTGTGGGCTTGCAAACTATGCTTATAACACCTGCTTTCATGACCAAGAACAATTTTCAGCAGCTCTTGCAATTTTTTTCATTTGCCTGAGCTCGTACCGTCTCAACATTTTAACCATAATTCTTTTTTCTTCAAGCTCCCCTTGGCATACTTATTTACCTCGTTACCGCTTGATTTCTCATCATTTTTATGTTTTTTTTTCCTCCCGGCGCATCTCGCACCACGTGCGCCTCCTCTTCCTCCTGTAGGTGGGGCATGCCGCGGACGAGTTCTCGAAACCCCGCGCTGCGTGGGACCCGTCGGGCCGTTACGTGCTGTCCAACAGCCAAGCGGAAGGCTTGCACCAGGTGCTGGTGTGGTGCCTGGCGCAGGAGAAAGTGGTGTGCAGGCTGGGCGGCTCTTCTTCTTCATCTGGGTGAGTATATAAGCAGTGAAGGATGGAAAAAGTGGTTGACTTTTTCAGACTGGACTTTTTTTTTGAAGGGGGTGGTCGACATTTCTATGTTTTTGTTAGTGTGCGCAAAGCACAGGTATTGTCACAATTTCCTCTTGTCGCACTTACTACCGCACAGAGATTTTTCAATGTGCATTTTTTAAAATGCATCACCCCCCCCCCTCCTGTCCTCCCTTGACATTCCTCAGAAGCGAAGGCCACTCTGGCGCCGTTCGAGACGTACACCACCACCCCACCTGCAGCCTGCTCGCGACTGCCAGCTACGACCACAGCGTGAAGATTTGGGAGCCAGCCGTGAATTAGAGCCAATTTCGCTTCAAATGCTCAACGCGGATAGTCGTTTCGACTTCTGAGGTTCTTTTATGAATTTTGAAGTACATTCTTATTGATACTCCTTTTTCAAATTTGCTTCCTGATACGCCTCAAATAAAGTGTAATCAATAAGCACGAGATAGGAGATAGTTCCGATTGGACAATTCAAGTGGGCCGTCGCGAAATGACAATGACGTGCGTTTGTAGTAAACATGAGAACTTTTTGGTTGCTGAAGTTGCTGGTTGCTAGCGCCATTCATAGGCGCACTGTTCTGATTTACATACGGCATCGTAGGGGGTAAGAGGCTCCTGGAATTGTATACTGAAGCGACTGGTATTTCTCAATTTTCATTTGGCTGACTAGGAATTGACTTGAAGTATGAGTATGTGGCTCGAGCTTAAGAATGGAAGATAAATAAATCATCTCTGTGGTTGCTCTCTCCTCTAAGTTTCTGATAATGGCATTATAATTATAATGAGCCATTTTAATATCGATCAAACAAAAAGCTGCCTCTCGGGGGTCTGTATTACATAGGGAGGTTTATTAATCTTGGCGCCCGTTGGCGAAGTAGCAAGTAGCAACTAGGAACCATCAATTCGGTGCGGTCGTTGATCGTTCACGTGTTGCTACAATAAGTTCTTGGCTATTGCAGGAGCAGTTCAAGCATGGCACAGAAAATCGCATTGCCCTTCTTAATATGCATACATGTATCTACTGGGTTCTGCGAAGGCGGTGATCATATTCCGGGACTGAAAATATTTCTCGCTCACTAACAATCCACGTTGGACGGCCAGTCGCAGAATTGGCGATCGTTGTTGAACAGGGTACCTGAGCTGCAACTCGTGGGGCCACTCAAGACGTTATTGCCGTCGCAGCGCATGTAAGCGGAGCAGTCGTTGACTGCTTGGAGATAAGTTCCAGTGCCTTGGAGCGTACATGTACCCGTAGCTGAGGCTGGCGGTGCAGAACCTGGTGGCGCAAGACCTGGTGGTGCTGGTGCCGGTGCCGGCGGTGCTGGCGCTGGTTGAGATTGCCCACCACTCCCCGCCTCCGAAGAGGAACCCTCACAATCCACATTGGACGGCCAGTCGCAGAATTGGCGTGCGTTGTTGAACAAAGTTCCTCCACTGCAACTCGTGGGGCCACTCAAGACGTTGTTGCCGTTGCAACGCATGTAAGCGGAGCAGTCGTTGACTGCTTGAAGGTAGGTTCCAGAATCTAGCAGCGTGCACTGGCCGGAGGAAGTAGCTGGCGCTGGCGCTGGGGGCTCGGGAGCCGGAGGAGGAGGCGCGGGGGGCTCGGGGCTTGGAGGCGACACAGGCGGAGGAGGCGCGGGGGGCGGAGGCGCGGGAGCAGGAGGCGGAGGCGCGGGAGCACTCTCGTCAACCGCTTGGAGGTTGCTGTGGCCCGACTCGGTCATTTTCACCCACGCCCTGGAAAAGGCCGAGTAAAACGCGGCCGTGGCCCCGGGGCTGGCAAAGCCTCGCGCAATGGCCAAGATGGCCCCGTTCTGAGGGCAGTTGCCGCTCACCAGCTCGCTCAAGAGGTTGAAAGCGTTGCACCCCTCCGTGGGGGACACCACCATTTCCACGTCGGCGGTGAGCTGCAGGTGGTTTTGCGGGTTCCGCCAGTCGGCGCCGGCGCGCCGGTCGAGGGTCTCCAACACCAAAGCCTTGAAGTAATTGGTGGAAAAACTGCTCTGAAACGCCGTCCACCCGCCTTCGAAGCCCGTGTTCACTGCTTGCGCCCGCCCCACCGCGTGGGCCCCAAACAGCGCCACGGTTTCTTCCGGCAAGAGCCCGAACTTGCGCCCCAAAAGCTGTTGGGAATGGTCCCACGACAAAGTGGCAGGGGGAAGCTCGTCGCTGTCGTCGCACGACTCCGCGTCCGGGCGGCCCGAGCGAAACGGAAGCACCAGCGGGCCTCCATTGTCTTCGGGTGGGCCCACCACTTGGCCGCTGCTGCCTCCTCCTCCATTGTTAGCAGCGTTGGGCGAAGGCGTTGACGCTACCCGAATCGCCAAGTTCCCCGCCACCACCACCGCGTCGGCAAAGGAAAGCACGCCCGCAAACGGGCGCCACGCTTGCTCCAGCTGGTCGATGATGGGAGCCAGCCCGCTGTTTTCGGGGTCCGACAAGTCGACGCAGCCGTTGGAACGGTCACCTCCACCGGCAGCGTCGTGGAAAGCCAGGCGCACGAGCCCACCAACGGCATCGCCTTGAGCACATGGATCACACGGCTCGCCGTAGCTGCTCTGCCGCAAACCGAATTCCGTGGCAATGGAGGCCTCGACGTCGGCGAGTTCGCTTGAAGTGATGGCTTGGGCAGTTGCAAACCACAAGGCCAAGGCAAGCAAGATTCGCTTCAACATCTTCGTGAAGTGAGCCATCTGAAGGCACCCATGACAAGAATAAGTGGAGGGTGGCAATAAAGAATGGAGCACTCGTTCAGGCCACAAGAACAGTAACACCATTGGTACAGACGAAATTATATGGCTAGCTTGACAAGCGCTGCATCCCATGCCGCTCGCCTTACACACTCTCAGGCTTATACAATCTTTGAGGAGGCCTCAGCTGAGCTGGCTCACCGATAATGCTGAATTAGACCCTTAGAATAGCAAGATTCTTGGAGGCGCAATGGTTACCTGATTCTCCAGGCAAGCCACCTCGAATGCAGAGAAAATGTCATGTCTAGTTGTCGACTAGTTTTCGCGACGTGGGTCCCTCTAAATCGTTGATTTCAATGACGTGACAAGGTGTCAGAACATGGTTGATGTCAGTGACGTGACAACGTGTCAGAACAAGCACGCAAGGGTTTTTTGTGTCTGTGATTGATGTGACGGACGGACGGACGGACATTTTTCAGTGAGAGCAGTTTTGAGATGCAGGTACTAAACATCAAACTACGTTGATCTATTAGTACAGTATGCTGTACTCATCATGAACTCAAATTCGATCAGTCTACTGTAATAACCTCTGGTCTCTGGTCCAACTAACTACTTTTTAGCTACTTACTACGAGGTACTACCATTGCTAGCTCGCTACTGTGAATTCTAGTTAGAGAAAGAAAGTTAGAGCCAATTACAGATAATGGCTGTCTAGCTCTAGCTAGGCTGCGTCTAAGTAAGTCTCCTGTACGCTCCTGTCAACACTGTCTGATGACTGGTCTTCATACTGAGCTCAGGATTCATCATCGAGTCAAGGGTACCCTTGATCGAGTCATCATTGCGTAGACCAGTTCGTCACCCACGTGCGAGCACTTTCTAGTCTATCCATTCACCATCGTGTTTGTATTCGTTTTCAAGCTTGGATTTAGAAAAAATATACTACGTGGAGACGTGCAGTGACAGTAAAATGAGTTGGTGGCTCATTAGCACGTATTTTGTCGCCGGACCGTGCGGACTATGTACTTTGCTCATGCTTTTCCTCGTCAAGCAAGGCCGTGTACCAGTAAGCGTGTTGTGCTCGCCTGGGCGCTGGTATGCTGGTATCGTCGAACTGTGGACTGGCTTCCCTAGCCCGCTCTTAACACTGCTGCTGTGGCCGCTCGCACTGCCGCTAACGCTCACGGCACAGGCTGCAGATGGCGCCACCCCTCTCAGTGCAGTTGGCCTTTCAGGACGTCTCTCAGCGCCAGCGACGAATAAGTGTGAATCTAGCGCTAAAGTTCTCAACGGCAGCAGCAGCAGCAGCGAAAAGGGCGCTGCTGTAGATCAATGGTTGATGAAATCGGCATGCGACCTCGCCGTAGCTCTCCGCGCTGGTCACATCACGTCAAGTGCACTCGTGGATCTCTGCCTGGCTCGACTGGAACACGTCAACCCGAAGGTCAACGCGGTGGTTCATGTGCGAGCAATTGAGGCTCGAGCGCACGCCGCGCGATGCGACGAAGCGTTCCAAAAGGGCACGGCGCCACCCTGGCCGAACGATTCGAACCCCAAAGCTGCGCTGTTTGGGATCCCTACGGTCATCAAAGAGTGCTTCGAGGTTTGATCTTTGACTCTTGGCACTTACATTTCTTGGCGTGTTTCTTTTCATCCCAGGAGAATTTACGTGATTTATGCACTAGAGCAGGGAAGCGCTCGCCAACCTTTCGATTTTCTCCGTCCTGAGTCGTTACTTATTTCGCGGTCTGTGTCATAAGTACTTACATCGCTCTTGGCCTCTTCATTTCTTCTAGATGCGCGGCGCCCCCTTTACGGGTGGGGTGTGGGCGCGCCGCCATGCAATTGGCCAATCTGACTCCGACGTTGTCCTGGCTCTGAAAGCAGCGGATGTTATTGTGCTGGGATCGACCAACACCTCCGAAGCGTGCAGTGAGTTGAGCACATTCCCATTTCCCACATTTTGATTTGTTTTAGTCGCGCTCCTCAGCTTCTCTTGGTGTATTATCACGAACTTAAATCTCATTGTCCATTCGTATTTTGCTCGGGCTTACTCGTATACATTTTATTTTACACTAGTGTGGTTCGAGAGCGACAACCCAGTGTACGGCCGCAGCAACAACCCATACGCCCTCGAGCGCACGCCGGGGGGCTCGAGTGGGGGCTGTGCCTCGGCGGTAGCCGGCCGGATGTGCCCAACAGCCGTTACCTCCGACGTGGGGGGTTCCACGCGTATTCCTGCCGGCTACTGCGGCTTGTTTGGTCTGAAGCCCTCGGTAATAATTGCATACCATTAGAGATGACAATAGGACACAAAATCCAGATCTACACACAAATACAACAATTCATGCCTGTTCGAAGTAGAGAGTATGCATGCACACGCATGTTCTCTACCTGTCCTCTTTTGTTTAAAAAAAGTTCCAATACGTGATCATAGCTCTTGAGATGAGCTCAATTTCGTGGCATGCATCACATCTTTTGTTTATTTAACATGTATGTACGTAGGGTGGGTTGATCTCCAACCGCGGCACTTTTCCATCCACAGGCAGCGGCGCTGTCGACAACCTCTGCCAAATTGGGCCTACTTGCTGCCACCCGGACGACCTTTGGCCGCTGCTTTGTGCTTTACCCCTGAACAACAATAACAATACTCAAGAAGAAGGTGGAGATAAGCGCAGTGTTTTACGAGGCCATCCGTCTCAGGTGTGCGTGTTTTAAGAGTTCGCGTGCCTGCACATGCATACCTGATCTGGCCTGGAGGTGCGCGAGAAATTGGTGCAGCTACTTTGTTTGCTTGTTGCTGTGTCTTATTCCATTAACTTCATTCCTACACCGCATCGTTTCCTCTTTTGTTCTCGGACATTCCCTCCTAATCCATATTTTCACCATGAACCATAAATAATGAATCGTGCACAGGTCTCGCTCTCAAGCTTGCGCGTGATCGACCTCGGCCAGCCGCTTGGGTCTTGGCTGCTCCGGTCCAATCAACCTCGTAGCTTTCAGGACGCTCACAGTGCTTGCCTTGCAGGTCTCGTCGCGCTCGGGGCCACTCCGCTGGCTTCTCTCACGTCTTCATCTGCTGCTGCTCATGCGGCTGCCAATGCGGGTGCAGGCGCTCGTAACGCAGGAGACCCAAGGCGACTCGCCGCTCTGCAATCAGCGAAGTCAACTTTAGCCGAAGGAGCTTTGGGGTTTGAGATTTGGTCGGAAATCATGGATGCGCACAAACCAGAACCTTTCCTGGCTACCATTACGAGGGAATGTGGAGCGAGTAGTCGCAGTGGCGGTGTAAACAATGGCAATGGCAACGGTACTGCAGGTTGTAGTGCTACAGAGAGTACTATTCATGGGAAGGCAAGGCAAGGAAGCTGGGCAGCAGCGAAACTTTTGGTCAGCGCTTTTACTACGGCGCTCGTTGGGCCACCTTACACCTCTGATGCTGCTGTTGACGCCACTGGTGGTGGTGATGCTACTTCTAGTGGTGCTGCCAGCACTGGTGGTGAGGGCAGTAAATCTACGATTAGTGGTGTTGACACCCGCCACTATCAGCGCAACGAGCAACAACAGCAGCAGGTAGAAGGTTATCAGCGTCGAGTGCACACAGTGCCTGCCGCTGCGCTCGCTCTGGTGGAGCACTGGGCCGCGTGCGCCCCCAAAGCGAGGCAAGACGCCACAAGAGCAAGGGGGCAAGAGCTGAAAAAGGACTTGGTGGCGGCTTTAGGGGACGACGGGGTGGCGGTGTGGCCCAGCTTGCCACATGTAGCGCCACGCCACGGCGGCGAGGTAGTTTGCGTGTGTAGTTGGTTCCTTGCTTGGTTGTACGTTCGTTTTACATGTATTTCTTATGGACTCCTATACGGTGATTTTTTCTTTTCCCCCAAAAGTAGAAGGTTTTACTTCACCTGTGCTGTGTTTCTCTTTCTCCCTCGTCGTTGTTCTCACCGGCTTCTATATAGTCGTTGGTTCGCTTTCTGGACAGCGCCAACACTTCTCTTCTCAACGCTTTAGAACTCCCAGCTTTAGCTATTCCCATGGGCCTTTCCAAGGATGATAAAATGAGCGCCTCCTTGCCTGTGTCAGTGCAGCTAATAGCGGCGCCGGGCAACGAACATCTTCTCGTGGCGGCGGCTTGCGCGCTGCATGCAAAAGGTGTTGCTGTGTCGCCCACGCCTTTCTAGTAGAGCTACGTTCCTGTAGAAAGTTCTTGTTCCATTGCTACCCAGAGGCAATAGGTATAGAGGCAATGAAAACAGGGAACACGTGAAATGTCAACCGGGCTGCCACATACACTTCTACGCGATTGGATATTCATTGCGCGTTGTTATTAAGTCAACTCAGCGAGTTCATTCCAACCGCATGTCACAAGACCGTATTTCGGATTAATTTCGGTGTTCTTTTACTGCCATACTACCAAGTTTGGAGTACGAATAAACCGCTGCCACTTGCAAATAACTGAGATGGAGAACGCTAAAGGAACACATCAGCACTATCCGAGCTCAATCGGCCATTTCGGGCCCTGTATCTGTATCTCCGTAAATCCATGCGGAAGAAGCCGAAGGATTTAAATCCCGCAAACACAGCCTAGTCTCTCTCCAATCGAGGAATATTCAGTTGTTTAAAGGTCAGCCTTGTACTAAAAGTGCTGCCCCCTTTATTAAGCCATGAGCATGGGAGCAAACTCTCCGAGGAGGCCGCCCGCATTGGTGCCCAAACCAGGCCAGATCAGAGTGCCCAGCGCCTGGCAGGCCGCACTGCCAATCAGCACCATGGCCTGGTTCATGGCGCCTTCTTTCATGCGTTGCGTTTTGCTCTTCGCCACTGCCTTGCCTTGCCCCTTGCTGCGGCCGTTGGCCCCCGACGCCGCTTCGACAGGCGGCTCGAAATACATGAAGCAGCAATCCACAATCAAAACCTACGCGCAAGGAGGCAAAACGTAACAATATTGGTGAGCATACGATTCAAACAAAAAAGAATGGGTTGAAGGATTGCATTCCTTCAATCAATCCTACCTCAGCTCTAGCACACGAATATGTGTAAAATTGGAAACGATCAGGGAAGAAAATGACGCATTCAAATAAAAGGGAAAAAAGAAGAAGTTCTATTCGTTGCAGGGACCTAAATACAACACTTTTAGTGAAGCTACCGTGGTGCAGGGCAGGAAGCTCGCGCGTAAACCGGTCCCGAACATTTTGTAGGTGGCTTTGAAGCGACCGTATCTTGAGGCTTTCCGGAGCGCTGAGTTGACAGGGTTTTTCACCAATTGGCTGCACAGCTTCGTGGCGTCGTACTTCAAGCACATTCGCTGAAATAACACAGCAGGCAGGAAGGTAGCCAAAGAGAAAGAGATGAAAAGATAGGCGAGAAAATAACAACAACAACAAGTAGAGAATTATTTGGGAATGTTCGTCTCAACGTTGTTGTCATGTTGTCACCTCGAGGAAGCGCATGAGGCAGGTTTGCGAAAACATCTTCGCGTAAAAGTAAAACGTCTTGCGCAGCAAATTAGGCGCTTCCCCGCGCCAGTCGATGTCATTGAGAGCCCCTAGGTCAGGCTCCTAATGCGGCCATATGGGTTGGAATGTAAAATGTGAGAACAGCTCCCGGGATAGTTGAAGGTTTGAAATAGAGAGAGAGGAACGAAAAGCCCAACAGTCTCGTTTGGACGCTTGCCAGTCAGGCATCGTTTTGAAAGTGTAGAAAGTAAAGAGCTCGGCAGATCGCAATCAGATATGCTAGCAATACCTGCCCGTTCGCTGGTGTCAATATGGGCAGAACGAGCTCGTTGACTGCCTTGAGGGATGCCATCACCAGGTGCTCGCCCACTTTCAAAAAGTGCAAGTGCGCAAACGGCCCCTGTTGCACAGGAGCACACGCAACAAAGGGATAGTCTTACGTGATGAGAAAAGCGACTTCAGCTTATATAGTGTGTGCCTCCAGCATGGTTACTACCATTAACACATTCATTTTCTTCGCGAACGACGCTTGATTGATACAGCATACTAGTAGGATACGGCATGAACAAGAAATAGACTCATCGATGATACGTCAGTCCATGAGGTTAGAGTAGCACCTTCATATCTTCGAAAGGGTCGCGTTTTTGCGATGTTGCAAGTACGCGCGCTAAGCCAAACAAACTCCTGCCAACTGCCGGCGCATACCCACCGTAAGGACGGGAAGCCACGAGGCTCGCCTGAAATCAGAAGTCGCGCGGATTAGGCAAAAAAATAAAGAAGCAGGCTGCTAAGGACACAGCCTATATGTAGTTCACAGGACCTCCCATTCGTCGCCTCGGAGCATTTGCTTGATAGTGTCGCCTATCCACTAAGATGGCTACGTAGCTAGCTAGAGGCGAGAGCAGCAGACAGAGGAGCAGAGTAGCTCCTGAAATGCAAGGCTTTTGATTTTTGATTTTTTTTTTGCCACTCCGGACCACAGCTAATATAGCAATCCAAGTCCCTCCTCGTAGCCACGTGTCCACTCGTTTATCGCTCCTGATGATCCCACATCATCCTCGAACCTCGGATCCCGCAGCACTAACGTTACCTTTAACATAACATCTTTAAGTTCTACAAGCTAGGCTACTACTAGACACGGTCGTAATGTTTGGCCTCCGAGTTGCTCAACGTGGTATTGTCGGGAGCTCCCGACTCCTCGGGACGTCGGCGCGCAATCGGCTTTGGTCTAGGGTTCCTGTAGCTCGTGCGCTGTCAACGTCTGACACCCCCAGCGAAGAACATTCGTTTCAGGCCGAAACTAGGCAACTCCTAGACATCGTCACGAACTCGCTGTACACCGATAAGGAGGTTTGTTGATCTCTGGCGTGCTCTTTGAAGTAATGAACTCATTGTATTTTTGGCTCTCCCTCCTTAGGTGTTCTTGCGCGAATTAATCAGCAATGCATCTGACTCTCTCGAAAAGCTTCGCCACCTGCAGGTACCATACCAGAAGGCGTAGGCCCTTCTGGAAAGCTGGAACATTACATATTGAATTTTGGCTCGTAGTCCATACAGAATTAGTAGTGGACCTGGGTCTTGGAATCAAGTCGCCTCAAAAGCCGGAAACCACCGAAGAGCTTCCCATGCTTTCATTAGCGTCTTGTACTAATGCTTGTTTCATCAACCACTGATAGGTTACTGGTGCAGCGCTAGCGGACCCAGATGCTCCGCTTGAAATCGTTGTCGAAGCTGACAAGGAAAAAGGCACTCTGACCATCAGGTTCGGAATTTGACCGAAAAAACTATTGAATACGACTTCGCAGTTGTGCTCCACATGACAAAAGTCTGCAAGGAAGCACTCGGCGTCAATATTTTCGATACTTTCACATTTCAAATACCTTACACTCCTCGCACTTACCTCCAACCTGTACAAGAGTTTTTTTTT
>Ga0307979_1001141_pt1 | contig 18851 bp, 18 predicted proteins | sample OrgLakmetage1058_FD_201833 | JGI IMG/M metagenome (GOLD analysis project Ga0307979, IMG submission 201833) | Saline water microbial communities from Organic Lake, Antarctica - #1058 | ecosystem: Environmental > Aquatic > Non-marine Saline and Alkaline > Saline | place: Antarctica: Organic Lake...
GGTCGCTGGGGGAGGGGGGGGGGGGGGATTGGATTGAGGTGGAATGGGGTAGTATAAGGTTAAGATGAATTTTTGTTTTCAATGCGAGGATATTGACAAAGGGGAAGAGGGTGGTCAGAGGCAAAGTGCGATTGTTCCATAAGTAATATATCGTTTAATTTCTTTTTTGAATTGTAATTTGCCCTCTAGTTTGTTTTTGCTCATGTCATAAAACTCTCTTTCTTTCTCAATACAATCTCTTGTTGTCTTTTTTTTTCTTTTTTGAAACCATCACACAAGGCCCAAGGAATCGACCCCTCCGGCCCCGAAGCACAAATCTTTGGACGGAGGCTCGTGCGCGACCTCACCGAAGCTTTTGGAGCGTGCATTCTATTGGACGGTAATGATACTATGAAAGGGCTACCTGCTGACACTACTGCACACTGTAATATGTGTTACACAACACCCATAACTCGCATACGCGGACTTCCTTTCAATCGAAGAGACAATTACTTTTCTAAGTCTCTAACCCAAGCTCTAACCTATATTTTCTATCCTATCTTATATCATGTCATGTATTTTATAATACATTAGGTTTCTTCCACGGGGACCCCCACCCGGGCAACATCATGGTGCTGGACGACGGGCGCATTGGCTTGATCGACTTCGGGCAGGTACTGTAGGAGTGCGTCTGTGCTAGTGTAGTGCGTGAGTAGTGAGTGTGTTAATCACTGCTACACTGTTGGCTGTTCTGTGTTCCCTTCCTAAGTTCCTTAAAAGATAGTACTTCAACTTTGAACCTGCCGTAGTTGAATATACTCATTTCTGCCCATCTATCTGTACTCATCCACGCTACCACTATTGCACTGCATTGTATATTAGGTGAAGGCGATCGACTACGAGCCTCGGCGCACTTTAGCGCGCATCATGCTCGCGCTCAGTGGCTACAATGACCTTGACGTAGATCCACGCTTGGGTGAAGGAGGAGGAGCAAAGGGGAGATTCTCAGGAGCTGCAACGTCAGGCACAACGAGCGGGCGCCGGTCTGTATGGCGCCGCCTCTTTGCGTCTCGGCCTTGTAAAGAGAAACAGCTTCATGAAGACAACGCTGCTAGTGCTGCTGGTTGTGTTGCCGTCATGCCCGAGAACAGTCTTGCCAGTTTAGGCGGAAGAAGCAGCAGCAACGGCATTGTTGACTTGAACGTGTTAACAGGGCTGGCCGAGGAGTTGGGCGTAGTGTTGAAAGAGGGAGCTGCCGCTGAGGGCGCTGCCGCCACGGCGATGTGGCTCTTCGATGGATCGGTACTGCATTAGAGTGCTATGTATACATGCTACAGATCTGTCGTGTATTGGTGATCGAATTGTTCTCCTCTTAATGATGTTGCAGTGGTAGGAGGATACCGACGCACACGCCACATGAGAGAGATTATTATGGCTTGAGGTTGGACCTGATGTGATATTTTTTTCCTCTTCATCAACTTTCTTGCGCACCATACTGTACACTACACTAACAGGTGAAAGAATTGCCGGGCGGATACTCGACCAATGAGCTGTCGCCAGACTCGCCACTGAAAGAGCTTTCGTCGTTCCCACAGGCACTCACCATGATTGGGCGCAACACTATTCTCATCAAAGGAGTTGCTTCGAGGCTGGGCCTGTCGCATTCCTTGGCCAAAGAATGGGTGCCCATCGCTGCGCGCCTCTTGTTTGACGCTCCACCAGACACCGCAGCCACTCAAGCCGCCAACGCCGCTTACTTCGCTAGCAGTGGCAGTAGTGGAGGCGGCTCAAGTGGAGGTGGCGATTTCAGCAGCAGTGCTGGTAACATGTTTCAACCACAGGGAGGGCAGAGAAAGCTTGGCAAACGAGCGAGAGTCGCCGCATGGCTCAATCAGAAGTCAACGGCTCTTGCGATGCGCTCGAAATGGCTGCCTGCTCCGGTGCGACGCCGCGCTGCCGCCACGATGCTGTGGTTCGCGGAGAGAGGCGACAAGAAATAAGCATAACCAGGGGGAGGTTAACTTTTTGAAGCGACCGTTATCGGGCTGCTATATCTTCTATTAGCCATTAGCAGGGGATTTCGGGTTCTTACGTGCCTTCAAAAGCCCATTGCTTCTAGGACTATAAATTACCAGCAGCCAGCAGTAAAACGTAAAAGACAGAGAATCGCTCGGAGATAGGTCGGAACTAGTCCTAGGTGCCATGTGCCATTTCTTTCCACATACCACTGCGATATTAAGCTTTTGGAAAATCCCGAGTCCTTTTTCTCGGTGTTATCTTATTTTAAATCCTTCATCTTATATTTATAGTGCACTATAAATTATAGGTCTTTAGTAATTAAGTGATGAAATCCGAAAGAAAGGGGAACGGATGCCCTATTTCACCCTCGACCTGGATCCTGGATCAGAGATGCAAGCAACAAACGAGAAGGCAGTGCGGATTTTGGGGCTTTAGCGCCAACTTAAGTGCCTGCTGCTGCTATATTTGTGATGTATAAAGGGCATACTGCATGCCTCAAAATCAATTGACGTTGACAGAAGTGTATCTTGCTTTTTTACTCAGTTTGAAAGTCGTCGCCGAGTTGCATGCTCTTGCGAAGCCGCCGCATGCGCTGAAGGGTAGCATCATGCTCCTCTTCAACAGCTTCATTGCTTTCACTTTCATGCGCCACCTCTGAAGAACCTGCAGAGATAACCTTCTCTTCTTCTTCTTCTCGAGTAGTCTTCATAGCGCTTGGCGCTTCGAACTGCATTTCTAATGCTGCTCGTGCCACATCAGTACTGCTGCCTCCTGTTGTTATAGGGGAGACACCAGCATTTACACTTTCACCACCCCTAGCAATGCCAGTGTCACCGACGGTAGGGTCTGCAGCAGTGGATGGCGAGGCGCTTGTTTGTTGGCGGTACGCGCGGTGCGCGGCCTTGGTTTGCATCAAAAGCTTCATGGCCGCCGCCGCGTCAATCCGCGCCGCTTCCACTTCCTTGGCAGCCCATGCGCGTGCGGTCAACGCTGCCGCGTTGGCTTCGGCGGCAGCGGCTTCGGCCTGCATCAGCCGCGTGCGCGCGCTTTCCAAGGGCTGGATGTCCGAGGGCACTGCTGGCGGCGGCGGCGGAGACTGCGGTTGCGACGGCAGAGGCCCGAGCGCCACTGCTCGAGCTGGACTGTCATAGCTCTCGGCATCCTGCAGAGCACTTGGCGCTTCCCTTACGTTATTTCCTTTTACTTCAGAGTTGAGAATCTCAGATGTTGGTGTGTGGTCCTGATGCCGCTGCTGTCCTGCGCCCAAGCCCGCAAACAGCGAGTTTTTGGCGTCGTTGTACACGTCTACTAGGCGCTTCGCTGCCGACGCTTCCGCGGCGTCCAAATGCTCCTGCGCTTCTGCGTGCGCCAACGCCACTTCTTGGGCCGCCCAAGCTCGCGCCCTGGCTGCGTCCGCTACTGCGTCTGCTGCCGCCCGCTCCGCACTGTCGGCGTTGGCACTCGCCGCTTCAGCGGCTGCGAGTGCGGCCTGGGCTTCGTCCTTGAGTCGATGGGCTTCGCTGGTTAAGTGGGCTTGCTGTGCTGCTAAGCTAGCGGCATGCGCTGCTTTGGCACTGGCCTTGGTGAGTTTGTTGGATGGCTTGAACAGGAACTTGCGGAGCCGGCGAGGCACCCATTCGATCAAAGCACGCGGTGCGTCCGCGAGACTGGTGGCCACTTTGTGGCAAAAGTATATTTCATGGAAATTGAGACAAACGAGAGAACAGAGTCAACAGCAATCACGCACGACAATATACATACAGAATAATTATGATATTTCATAAAGAGGTTGAAGACTTTTCATTGAAATTGGTGGATAATTGCTGCAGCAGAGCACAGGATTATGAATGATTTCCGAAACATCAAAATGTGTGCTGGCACACGCGCAAGGTTTACGTTTCACAGGGGTGGGCGAGCTTGCTTTCGATTGCGATGCGACGACTCGCTTGAGGTTTTTGATGGTAGGCGTTTTTCGAGCAGATTTGTCTTTTAAGTCGTTCTTTGCCGCCGTCAGGCCGGCTCGATGCAGTGACACGCGGAGGTGTCGACCGGGGTGTGTCGGCTGCTGCGAAGAAAGATCGAGGCTCGAAGTAGGCGCCCGAGTCCGCATGCTTTGCACCCATGCAAGCGCATCTTCAGAATGGCCCAGAAAGAAGCACGCGAGCAGAGCGCTGCGCTTCATGTCCTTCTGGATGCGACCCCACTCGGGTAGTAGCGGAACAAAAGTTGAAGCCCACAACGTGTCGTTTTCGTTCACTAAAACTCATCACAAAAACAAAAATAGATAAAATAACGAATTTCTCAAATTTCCCTTTATATTATATTAGTACAAATTCAGGTGCCCGCGCGATGCACGGTTCAGGGGCAATTTGCTTCGGTGTCTGTACATTAAGTGCGTGCCCTTAGCGCCTTGGTGCGCGTTCGTGAGGTGCACGTGAAGGAGCTCCCCTTGCAGTGCCCGTGGTGTGTGCCCCTTCCTGTGCCCGTGGTCCGCCTTTTCTTAGTACTGCACATGTACAACAGATCCGTACTACAGTACTGTAGGTACAAAAAAAGGGTGGACACCAACGAACCACGTACGAACGAAATTTCATTTAATATAAAGGATAATTCTACGGAGAGTGCAGTCATTTCAGCAGCTCCCGAGGACGATGACCACGACACCAGGACCGTGTGACCCCACGGTTCTGACAGAAAGGTTCAGGGAAGTACTTTGTGACTTACCTCAATTTAGAGGGGACTGAGTAATTCGAATTCCACCAATTCGACACATTCCCCTCGATAACCTCCATCTTATTTCCTTACCGCAACGCCTTAACCTATCGTAGTGACTTCATGAAACAGGCGCTCTGCCATTCACACGACAACGCCAAATACAATAATCCGACGAGCTCTCTTAACAAAGGCCTTGCCATCGAAGACGTGGATAGGATTATTGTTGCACTGAAAGGCGCCTTTAGTTCCTCGGCATCTAAATCAAATTCAATTTTATCGCTTGTTATATTACCATTGCCATCTCTGGGAAATTATATGGCCTGAGTGGACGATTCCAAATGCACCGCCATGCGCCTACTTGAGATAAATAAGAATAGGTGATCGCACGAATGTCATCCGAAGAAATTTCTACCTGGAATGCGGGGCAACAAGTAGGCAACGCACCCCTGGGGTGTTAAACTTATATTTACATATACATCTGAAACAGCGCAGCGAGCTCGCTTAATTTGAATGCTAACGAGCACGCATACTCTGCGGCTGTGTGGCGCTCGCCCTAAATTGTGAGAAGTTCTATCAAAGCCAACCGAAGTTCCTTCTCTGATCTCAACTAATTTCACCGATTTACCGCCTCTCAAACATACTACGTTGTTCCTCGGTGCGACTATTATGCCACCCCGCTGCATAGAGCCAGCTAAAATTTTTGACGCTCCTTTTATATTCCACCGTCGTCATTCCTTGGTCAGCTGCTTTCCTGAACCACCGTTCAGCCTCCAGGTCGCATTGCGTAACGCCACAGCCGCCCCCAAACATGACTGCGAGAGTGTACTGCGCCTCTGGAAGTCCTTGTTCAGCCGACATTATATACCATTGTGCGGCTTCTTCTTGATTTTCTGCCACGCCCTGGCCAAAAGCGAACATTAGTCCCAGCCTCCACTGCGCAACTGCATGTCCTTGCCTAGCAGCCTTCTGCCACCAGTGCGCTGCTGCCTTATCGCTTTGCACGTTCTTGCGAATATAGTACATGATCCCCAGCTTAAATTGTGCGTCAATGCTCCCTTGCTCAGCTGCAATTTTGCACCACCGCGTTGCCTTGGCATCGCTTTGTTCCACACCGCAGCCTACTGTGAATAGTGTTGATAGATTCATTTGCGCCTCTACGTGCCCTTGCTCAGCTGCCTTCGTGAACCACTGCGCTGACTCGATGTCGCTGTGCGGAAGACCAGGAAGGCCTTCGCGCGAACTCAATAGAAGCCCAAGGTTGAACTGCGCATTACTCAGTCCCTGATTGGCTGCGGCTCGCCATGCAGAGATCGCTGAATCTAATTCAAACTGCAACGATTCTGGGAGGGCAGACCAATGCGCTTCACCGCGCATCACATGTTGAAAAACCAAGCTGTAACGTTGGAATGCCTCGTCGCAAAGCATATCTGCCCCGCCTTGTAGCAGTGGGCTGCGGCACAAGGGGCACGCTTGCTTTACTCTAAACTTTCTTAAGTCCGCAATGCATGCGCTGTGGAACACATGAGCGCATTCCAAGGTGCAGGTCGAGGCTCCGATCATCGAGTCTAGGCAGATGCTGCACTCTTCGTTGCCCGTTGCAGTTGTCTTCGACAAAACATTCTGCGATAACTTAGATGGATCTTCTTGCTGGGGCACCCTTTTCGCCGTAGCAATACAGCGCTGCTTGTGGTTGGCCTTCCAGTGAGCACGTTGGCAGTCCTTGCTGCAGTACTCCACGAGGCCGCATCGACTGCAAGTTGAAAGGTGGGGAGCAATTTCGCTCCCTTCGGGCGCAGAGCAGTTATCGCATATTTTACCATTAGGAACAGAACATTTTTGGTTTCTTGTCGACTCAGAAGTCGTCGTCTCTTCGGCGGATCTCTATCATCAGATAAAAACATTTAAAAGTTACAAAAACGAAATATACGCAGCATGTTCTCTTCGTTAGAAAAACAACTGATATTTTGCTCTCCAGAAAAGACTGACAAACAATTGCTTTCAAAGTACTCGAGCTGGTCACGTCGTCTTTTGTAGTGACCTCTCTGGTATTCATCCTCTGGGGCATAGCTTGAGCAAAGACTTGGATGATCCAGCAGCCGACCTGTGAACCCCAACATTAAATGGTAAATAATATTTCTTCAAATGATAAATAACTTGATGCAAGATGCAACTCAACTTTTATAAATGAACACTTTCTTAGTAGTCTCCTTATGCATAATAACTTAACTTTTGCACGTAGTATGAAAGTAAGACGTAAAACAATTTCAAGTTCTAGTGCAGAACTGCTGTATTGTAGTTTTTACCGTATTCTTCTTCAGAGAATGGAGTTGTGTGGATTTAAGTCTTGAGCTTTCAATGATAGCTGGCGACCCATGTAAGTAGTCTTTTTATCGGAATTGAGAAATTGACCCACCACTCGGAGGTGTTTGCGATACATGTGTACATGTGCTACTGTACAAGTATTTCGCATTCTCTTTGTCGAGCTCTGAGGTTGCGCAATAAATCAAAAAAATACCATTTAAAAGAGAGCTTAGAAAGATGATATACTATCAATCCATATGATTATATATGCTGCTAGGAAGTCAAATTAAGAAACGTGTGATAAATGACAGAAACAACAATTTACAGGAGCAGAAGAGCAGGAGTACAGGCTTCACCAGGAGCATCACATAATCTGTGCGTTGCGAGTCGCCACGATCGCATCGTTCGAAAACGTGACCAACTGCCATGAATTGAGCTTTAAAACCCTACTCAATCGAATGGAAAGATATTTTCAATTTCTGACGAACATCAATAGGAGTACAAGAGTAAAAAAAGAAATGCGCCTAATTTATATTTGTACAATCGAATCCAGACTAGATCGTATACGGTAATATATTTAAATAGTTACCAGACAGATGTAGTGCTGCGGTTGTAATTGGAACGATAATCAGTCTGGATTCAAAATTATTTCATGAACAGTTTCCACTTTAGAGGGAGCTGGACGTATTACGCTTCGTGCTCTCTACACGCCATCCTCCTTACGATTTTGACTTGCGCACAACTCACGCGCATGCGCTTCTGCCCACAGCATTGGCTTCTGTGTCATTTGTATTTACGTGTGCAACTGCTTGGGGTCGTTCATAAAAATGTTCACTTCTTCACGTGCACTTTCTTTCTTTTCGCTCCGCGAATGAAGAGGAATCTTCTCCCCCAGCAAACGGGCAACTGGTCTATTGTAGTTCATATTACCTATAGAATTCACCCACAGAAAATGGCCAAAGAGCGGCACATGAGTAGCACAGATTGACCATTAGGCCTGTTTCAAATCGACTGAACTAAGCCTTATTTCATTTCGCCGTAAGGCCAAGAAGCACGGGGGGGGGGGGAATGCCTCCGTATACCCCTCGCGCAATTTGCCCTATATGCATACATTTCGAAATTCACGTCTGATATCTAAGGGCAGCTCGGCAGCCCCTGGTGGTTGACTGCTCAGTGGAACTGGTCGCTGGTCGAAAGAAGCTGCTGGGCACTTGGGCACTCAGCTGAGTCTGGCTTGGTCTAGAGTAAAATCCTCAGGGCTATTTTGCGCTAGTTCATATATTTATATATATAGAAGGGCTTCGGTAAATGCATCGTAATTCAATCGAAATGAGGTTAAGGGCCTCTCTCAGACCCCATTCTCAAATGTCTAATCCACACACGCGTAACCATGGCGAGGTAGCAGCGTGGGAAATTCTCTGTCGTCACGAGTAGGGAGCGCGTTCACCAAGGCAGCGAGGTCTCGGTTGTGGTCGCAGAAGAGGTTGTCCAGGAGCTCACGAGTTGCCGGCTGCATACTTTCGTAGCGGTTCCGAGCGCGTTGCGCACCATTGTACCTGGCATAAAAAGCACAAGTCGCATTCAGTTCGTTTTTAAACAAACAAAAAAGAAGAATAAAACAAACAGAAAGGGGGCAAACAAACTGATTCAAGGAGCTCCCAAAACTTCAGAGCTTTCGAAAGAAGTTCAATAGACTCCGTGGCTATTCTAAACAGTTACCAGTTGTACGCGCGGTACCCAAGTGGCTGTGTAATGGGAGCCGTCGGAACGCCGAGCCAACGGGTAACGCGAGCGATGCTCTGGTCGGTGCCTGAAGAGTAGAAATCTTCGAACAAAATCACCTGGTTGAAGAGCCGTAAGCCCCGAGAGAGACGCGAAAGAACAGTAAATAATTGAATACCTCGCCAGAGAAAATGTAGGTAAGAATGATTGATATCTACCCACAAAATAGGTGATATATTTCCGTTTGAAGAAAATGCACGCACAATTCTCCCCCAACTAATCGGAAAAGCGCTATTTTTAGACCCCCTCAACCACCCGTCATCTCTCCACTCTCCTTTTGCACTGTGTGATCGAATCGAGAGGAACATTCAATGCGGTAAAAGAAAAGATAAGAACCTTGAGCTGTGTTGGCGGGAAGTGTTTTAGCCATGACCGCAAATGGTAAGCGTAGAGCCCTTTCGTAACGATAGACCCTGCTTCGCCTGCCACACTTAACAATGTCGCAAGCGGCGGCGATACTGCCGTTGTTCGTCTCCTTTGATCATGGCTGAAGGTACTCTCAGGGAGGGAAACAAACTCCTCATCCTGCGAAATCGAGGCCTGATCATAGTCAGCTGCCATCGCTGACGCCGTGAGGCCAGCTCTATCTGCACCTCTGTCATCTAAAGCTCTCCTTTTCTTCTTCGGAACGGCTACACCACTTTCTTCGCCGTCTCCTTGTCTTAACCGATTTCTGTCATCGCCGCCTCCGCCGCTGCTACGGTAACGAAGAGACTGGAGCTGAGTATTGCTATCTTGGTTTGGGTATCGACGGTAGTGGTGGTGGCTGTCTTGATGATGGTCATGACTGTTGACTAAATGCCCAAACTGAGCGTGCACCAATTGGTGAAAGTCTGTTGCAGTACAGGGGTAGGAGAGCAGTGGTGCCGACTTGCAGAGGGTCGCACTCGTTGCTGCGCGAGCGTGATTGGCTGAGGCAGAGAAAGAAGATGAGAAGGAGGCTGCGCTACTGCCATCACTGCTGCTGCTGCTGCTGCTGCTGTTGTTACCGTTGCTCAACCTCAACTTGGCGGGCCGTTTCTCAAACTTGACGTCATGCTCGGCGCCGCAATTGGCCTGTTGGTGGTGTAAGTACGGCAGATCGGAAGAATGAAATGAAGTTAATGTATATAAGCGGAATACACATATTGGCGAGGAAAATTCAAAGAACTTGGACATCTATGAGTTCAAGAAGAAATCTTGTATATTTTCCCGGAGCATGATAGAAAAACGCAGACGAGATCGGTGCAATCAAAGAAATGGCCTATCAAAGAATAAAATAAGAAATAGCCTTTCAATTTCAAGCAACTTACCACGCGAAACGAACCCGAAGAAGAAGAAGGAGAACTTGGTTCGTGTATCCGCCGCCACCGGCCGAAGCGGCAGTGGTGCTGGAAAGCGGAGTAAGCGCGCGGTGTTGGGTTGCGCAAGATGGCCAACAGCTGACAACCAGTAGAAAGCGTGAGACATGAAGAGTGGCCCAAGAAAAAAGACGCAAAGAAAACAATTTCACAACTGAAGTCATAAGCTAACAGGGAAAACTCAGAAGTGAAGGCAAACGAAGCGAGCAACAGCAATTTACATCAGTGCAACGAGAGATATAGAGAGAATGCATTGATTCCATCCACGCCCGCACCTTCACCGACGGCAGCAACAGGTGGGCAAGCATCGGCGCAGCGCCCAGTCCCAAATAAGCGGGGCTTTTCTCGTAGGTCCACTGGTGGGCACCTCTCGAAGTAAACGCCTCGGCGCGTGAATGCGCTGCTGCTGCTGCTCCTTCATCTTCTTCTTGTGTTGTGGGTATTGACGGTGCTGATTTTTCAGGCAGGGGCCACTCCGGGAACCACTCGAGGTATTCGCGCCAGCGCTCCTGCAGTTCTTCAGCCGAACTCAAATGCGAAAAGAAGCGCACCTACAGGGGGGGGCACGCGAGTTTATATTAGAACCCACACTAACACGCACCCGCATGCACAGATTATCACGAGCAGAGCATCCACAAAGAGTCCCTTTGGCTTCGATACGAGTGGCAATGTTGTGAAAGAATTATGAGGAAGGGCACAGAAGGCAGTAAGATGGAAGATTAAGAGGGCGAAGACCTCGCTGCTTGGCCCGTCTAAGGACGGGTGAAACGACAGAAGCCCTCGCAAGTCAGTCGATCCCGCCTTTTGAGCTCCCAGCACAAGGAAGGACGGAAGACAGCGCATGGTAGTTGGAGCCGTGCCCCTAGCACTCCTTTACCAGGAAAAAGGCGGGTAGATTTTGGAATCGAAGAAAAATAAGAAGAAGATAGGAGAAACGAAAAGAATGAACAAGTCAGAAGTCACGCTTAAACCTGTGATTATATGTAAAGTATAGCTGCTTGAAAAAAGGCCCTGGATGGCATGAAAAAAGTGCACTGCACTATCAACCTTTAAGCTCTTGTAATTAGAGCTATCATGTAAGTTGTACGCACCTGGCAGCGATGCACACGCCAGCATCAACATGGCTCGCGTTTAGACAAGGCAAGTCATGAAGAACCCACCTAGAGTAATGCGTAACGCACAGGCGCACACGGAAAACGCTGTCTGAAAATAATGTAATTGAACAATTTTAAGCGAGCCACCATAAAGATGAAGGCCCACAATTAGCCCTATTGGAGAGTAGCTGAGACAAAGATTCCCATTCACAAGGGACAAAAATCATCAAGTTCGGAGTGAAATCTGCATTGAACCTTGGCCCTCGCCGGATCGACAGGCCGTCTATGCCTTCCTCATCACTTAGTGCTGACACGTCCATATCCTTCTTGCCGATCACCGAAGGACTCGTAGAAGCAGCCGCACTTGATGCACGCAGAGGGCGATGCACCGGGCAGTAATTGAGCAATAGGCTCACTTGAAGCTCACTTGGGAGCGGAAACCCAGCACCGCCGAGAGCAGCCGACTGAGGCCAGTAAAAGAGCTCCACTGGGAGATGAACGAAGGCAGGCAGCATGCCTACGCTAAGCAACAGTAAAAGCAGCAACCCACAACATAATGCTACAGCTAGCAAGCTCACTGAGAGACGGCCCAAGCAGCGAGCTACTCCAACAGCCACCGTGCGTGCAACCGTTATCCGCCAGGCCCAGTCTTCTCGTCCAGCCTTTACGCCAAGTTTGTCCTCATTGTGCTGGTGACGCGTATGAGGAGCTCCTGTCAAAGCGATCCAGAACGCTGAATGCCGTAGGTTTCCAATTACCATGGATGCTTGAAGAGACAACCAACACTTTGACTCGTCAAGGCCTCCGCTGAGTAATCTACTACCCAAAATGGCCTATGCAAATGCACTATTCATGGACGAAACCGCTGAGTCCTGATGAATTGAGAGCTTATTCTTCTTTTACAGCTCCATTTTTTTAAAAAATCAATGTACTAATATAATGCTTGGTCATAAATACCATGATTGAATGGCTGCTGCGCAAACGTGGCGCGTGACCAGTGTTTGTAGCCTTGGCTGGAACTCTAACTCCGGGCTCAAGACAGGTCTGCTCTATAGCCCTGCAGCCTCCATAAATAAGTAGATGTTAAATATGATATCGCCTTCGTTACCGTGGCACATTTTGTTTTTTTCTATATTTCTTATTAGTCGTGTAGGGTTTATGACTTCTCTAGGGAGGGTGCTAATTCAAATGGAATCAAACTTTTAAATACGCTCAACGGAGTCTTTGCGCTGTTCTTACCCTGACACATGCATTCGCAGAGAGCTCGGAAAGAGGATAGCTTAGGTCGGATTTCCGCCTGCTTGCCCAATCGAAAGGTGTAGGAGATCGGAGCAATGGCGCATGCACGCGAGGATGAGTGCCCGCTCTGCTGCGAGGAGTTCTCCGTTCAAGACAAAAACTTCCGCCCTTGCCAATGTGGATACGAGGTTAGTAATTTCTACCTTACTTGGGAACACTGCCGTTGCAAGGAGTAGTGCACAAATAAGCATCTAAGCCTTCGCTTCTCCTTTGCTTTTTGGTGTCCGTATCAGATCTGCATGTGGTGCTGGCATCACATCAAGAACGACATGAATGGCCTTTGCCCCAACTGCCGCGCTGCGTACCCTGACGATCCACACAAGTTCAGCAAGGTCTCTTTCTCTGCTTCTATTTCTTATTTTCTCTCTGCTGTGCTGTCTTCGGAGCTACTCAAATGCCTGCGCTGTACCCTTATCTTTTCTTCCTCGACATTTGCCACTTTACCCTAACATTCGAAGCTGGCGGACTTATCTTTGATTCTCTTTGAGACAGGTGGACCGCGAAGAGTTGCTCAAGCAGTCCAAAACAGCTAAGCGAGACAAGAAAAAGGTACAAGGTTTCTTGTTACCATGAATTACAGCTGCAGTTTTTGGTTGGAATTCCATTTGTACTCTGCCTTCTTAGTAAGCGGCTAATTATTCTGAGCTCGAATTGGCATGTAGAAATATTTGCCTGTTTTCTAGCCTAGTCTCACACGCCCATCTAAAGCTTAATTATACGATACTGCTGGTTCTTGGAATAGCTGGCCTTAACTTCACCTTTGACGTTGGTTCTGTCTTGTGCTTGTAATTTTGGTGAACAGCTGGTTCAGGAGCCCATGCGCGAGCGGAACTTCGGCCAGGGCCCCGTGCTGCTAGCCGAAATGACGCCAGAACAGAGGCGGCTGAAGGAGCAGCAGCAGCTGGAACTGCAGGAGCAACAGCGCCGCACTTTACTTGCGCAGGTGCTTTTGACAGCTGCTTGAACAGTTAAAAGCTTCAAGCATTCATTGTGCTGTCGTTTGCCTCTTTCCTTGTCCTACTTTATCTTTCTAGTTCCAGCATGTATTTGCCCTTTTATCAAAAATTATATCAGAAGTGCATGTTTGGTGTATGCGCTTGCCTACATTTCCGTGTGCTCACTCTCTCATATCTCGACTACTGCTATCATGCAGCGCCTGCAGCAGCAACAAGCTCGAGCCGCCGCCGAGCGCGGCCTTCCGCCTCCCCCTGGCCCTGGCCTGCAAGCGCCTTCTTCTGCTTCCATGCAACCGTCGGCTGTGGCTGGTGCCGTCGGTAATAAGGGCGCTGCTTCGTCTGCTGCTGCGGCAGCTGCTTTGCCCCCCTCCGCGTTTCCAGGCTTGCCGCCCCCCACACCGCCACCGCAAGACCGCAAAAACCTGCAGAACATCCGCGTAGTGCAGCGCAACCTCATTTACGTCATTGGCATTTCGCCCTCGTTAGCTTCCGAAGAAGTAAGGGCAACTCTGGCAGCCGCTGACACTTTCGTTTACTTCTACTATGTCTTCAGGAAGAGTGTTCATCAGAAAATGAACTTACGTCCTCACTAGCGCTTGATCTAATTTGCCTTCTCTGCCGTTTTGAAACTCTTCTCTCAACCCATAGGTGCTCCGGCGCGCAGACTTCTTCGGGCAATACGGCCGCATCGCCAAGGTCGTAGTGAACCGCAACCACAGCACCGGAGGAGGCGACTCAGGCTCCAGTGGACGCAGCGGCTTGTCGCACGAGACCTCAGCTTCGGCGTACATTACCTTTGTGCACAAGGAAGACGCGAGGGCCTGCATCAACGCGGTAAAGAAATAAACGCTGGCAAAATAAGGGGGGGGGGGCTTTCAATCTTATTTTGTTCTTATTGCTTACAATTTTCTCTCTCCGAGTTTGTGCTATTCTATTCAGGACTGATTGTTCACTTCCGCCGTCTCCTCCTCTCGAAACGTTATTCTATCCAGGTGGATGGCTTTGAGCTCGAAGGGCGCATGGTGCGCGCTTCGTTCGGCACGACCAAGTACTGCAACGCTTTTTTGCGGCACGCCCCTTGCACCAACCCCGACTGCCTCTACCTTCACACCCTGGGCGACGACGAGGTATCTCACTACAGCACTATCACTTAAGGGCAGCGCTGTTGCTGCTCCTACTGTGACTGCTTTTTGCTTATTTGTCGTTGCTCGCCATGTCGGATACCACGTGTACTACTAAATACTTCTGTCTTCAACATTTCTCCAGGATTCGTTTACCAAGGAGCAGATTCAGTCCAACCACGGTGCCAACGGGCCTTTGAAGCAAGCCACGGCAGTCAACAGCGGCCACAAAAGTGGCGGGCCCTCGTCTTCTGCTCCCAACGCCACGTACCGCGTCACCGGCGCTGGGGGGCCGAGCCGCACCGGCCGCGTGGCGTCGAGCGCGGGGGCTTTGCCTCCCCCCAGCTATGAGGTGCCCGCTTCTGACCCGCGCGCCAAGGCCATCGCAGCTCGGGCTGCCGCCGCCGCACCGCAGCAGCAACAGCCGTCTCAATCTCAAGCTCCATCCCCCGTCAAAGCCACGGGTAAGCCTCCGCAGCAATCGCAGGCAGCCGCACCACAGCACAACAACAACAGCAACAACTGGTCTTCGGAGATGCCTCAACACTCGCAACCGCAGCAGCCTCCTGGCTTTGAGAAATTGTCCGAAATTTGGGGCACGAGCAGCAGCAGCAGCGCGGCGTCTGCGCCCGCGGGCAGCACCGGCGGTGGCTGCAGCAACGACTCTTCTTCGTTTGGTCATCCCCACGGCGGCTTTGGCGAGCATTCGGCTTTTGCGTCGGCACTCTTTCCATCCTCCGGGCTCGGGAGCGGGGGCTTGAGCGGCGACTACGGCGGCTCTTCCTCGGCCTTTGCCTCGACCTCGGGGCTGTTGTGCCCCGCCGGGAAAGTAGGCGGCTACGCCAGCAGCCGCGACAACGTCTTTTCTTTGCTCGCCACTGCGCTCCCACCGCACCCTGGCGGCGGCAATTACAGCGGCGGCGGAGACAGCCTGTCTTCGGGTGCCTATGGAGGCGGTGGTGGAGGCGCAGCTGCCATAAACAGCGGAAGCAGCAGCATGTGGGGCAGCGGTGGTAACAGCGGTGGAGGGTCCATTTGGGGCAACGAACAGCCAGATCCTTGGGGAGGGCCTTCTGCTGCTTCTGATGGAAGTGGTGGCGGTAATGGTGGCAACACCGCTGGTCGCGCGCTTTCTTCTTCTCAAGGCCCTCAACCTCCCGTGCCGCCACCACAAGTAGCTCGGAAGCCAGAAGGCAGCGGAGGCGGCGGCGGCGGTGGTACAGGGATGTCAGGCATGGCGATGCTGCAGCAAATGTTGCCAGGCGTGAACTTAACCTACGGTTCGGGCGCTTCGGGAGGACCTCAGGCCGAGCAACCACAACAGCAGCAGCAGTCGGCTGGCGACATTTGGGGCAACGGAGGAGGTGACGGCAACAACGGTGGCGGGATTTGGTAAGCAACGGCCGCGTTCGAACATGGATACGCGAACCTTGTGGGTTAGAATTTCCCCGGAAAAATCACAACAAAAAACTGGAGGCTTCAGGGCACACGGATGGAAAGATGAGTGACGTGCAGCTGAGGCAGGCGACAAGAGAGAGAATGGTTCACGGTGGGCGCCTAATTTGGGAACCCCATTTTAGGATGGCCGGCGAGGACTCTTCGAGAGTACAAGACACAACCCCCCCCCTTAACTATGAGACCGCGGAGTGCTGCCAGGATGGAGACAGACAGGAGCACTAGCCGCAGTAGGAGACAAGAGAGAGAATTCTTCGAGCCATTTTTCCTCAATGAATGGGCGGAGTTTTCGAGCGCAAACATCAAAATGAAAACAAACAAAAGACATGTAACGAGAGAAAGCAATAACCGATAACCGGCCGTAGTTGGCGTGGAATGGCCTTGTTTTTGCTTGTGTTTCTGGGTGAAATTGGACCTTTTACTTCACCCAATTAGCGAATAGAAACCAACCAGGTCAAAAATTTGGAGTTATCCCTACGTTCGGCGGCAAAAAATGTAAAATATAGAAAGTAAAAAAACTTAAAAAGAGTACTCAGAAAGCAGCCAGGAAAGCAGGAATCAGGGAAGCTCCTTGTACTTGTACTATTAAACCACCTGAAAGCGCCCTTCGCTTTCATGGTCGAAAACCGAAAAGAAAAAGCGGATAGTTCTCGGGTATTTGTATTTGTGGGTTGTGGCTCTTATTCGCCCCCAGGAAACAGGAGTACGGTACAATGAGGGTAAATTTTGAGCTGCCAAGCTCCAAGGGCGCATCGCGATTTCACGTGGAAATGAATTGGCACTTCGCTTGAATCAAGGAAGGAACCGAGATAGCTGAGTTAACTATGGAATATCATAACCCACTGGACTCCCCTCCCCCTACTAGTAAGCACCCAATCACTCCTCCCACGGCAGCCAAGTGCCCGTCGCTTGCACCCGCGCGCACGCCTCTGCTGGGAACGCGTCGTTGTCGCCACTGCTGCTCACAGGGGGCGGACCCTGGCTGCTCATGACCATCAACCGCTGCTGCATCGCGCTCAAAGTGGCGCTGTAGCGGGACGCCATAGGCCGCCCCGATTGGTCGAGCAGCCCGGCTGAGGCATCCCGGCGGGCGTGGCTGCTCCCGAGGAGGTCGTTCAGCTCGTACGGGTCTTGAGCCAGGTCAAAGAGGCAAGGTTTGGCAGCGCTGCACAAGTGCCGGTGCGCGTCATTGCCGTCGTCGAGAGGACCTCTCTTGGAGCTAGGAGGACCATTCATAGCACCATCAGCAGTAGCATCGCCAGCAACAGCAGCAGCACCACCAGCCATAGCTAATCTTCGGCCATCGTGCCTTGTGCTGCTGCCAGCAGCGTCAGAATTGCCTCGTCCACCTCCGCGCCGTCGCCGGAAATAATTCCTCCGGCCTCGTTCTAAGCCCTGTTCTTCGCGCCGTGCTTCACGCAGTAAAAACTCGCTGTTGTTGTTGGCAGCACGCGGACGCTTGAACCTAGCGCCTTGGTTGCGGCGACGGCCAGGAAGAAGAAAGTCGCTTTCTTCGCTGTCTTCGAGAGCGTTCGACGGGTCTAAATAGGCGCACACGGGGTCACCGGAGATCGTCCGATGCCAGTCGTAGGCGATGTCCTCACTACTGCTGCTAGCACTCGAACTTTTGCTCGTTCTTCTGCTCCTGCTGCTGCTCCAGCTGCTGCGATCTCCTTCAGAAGTTTCCAAGTCAGCTTTACTACTTCCTGGTGCGATTGCCTCTGCATGTTCTTCGGCAGACAGAGCTTCCAATTCAGCGATGATGGCGATTCGGCGAGCGTCGGACAATACGGTCGATTCACTGACAGTTTGCGCCACATCCGGCGGTAAATTACGGTTCGACGCCGGCCAGCTGAGATGGCGCGGGTCGCCTGGGTAGCCCATCAAGAGCTTGTATGGCCATACGATGAGGCCCGACGCGCAAGACGGCTTGAAGGGGGATTTGAGTAGAGAGGGTGCACATATAGAGCCGTTGGAGTGCTCGTTCAACGGCTGGAGCAAAATCTAATACAACGGAAGAGGAAAAAGAAAAAGCAGCAGTCAAGCATGCCAAAAAAACAAAGAGAGAGAGAACGCGTAATGACGCGAGGAAATCGAGTCGGCAGATCAAGAATCAAGTCCTAGGCTCCGTCAGAAGGATGCACAAGATTGATACCTCGTTGCGCTCGAGGGGGGATGCTAAAATGGCCGCCAAATGACTGTCGCGCTGGTCCACACTGTACCTGATGTCATGTTGTATTAGGCAGTGAACGGAGAGAAGAAAGGAAACGAGCGCCAGGACGCAGAATAGAGGAAAGGAGTGCTTGTGTAGATGGTGAAAAGTGAAGATAACAGTGCACACCAGCAGAAATGATTCTTCGTTGGTGGCAGTGGTTGCGATGTCATAATTTTGCTTTGCGAAGGGTGAATGTGGTTGTGGTCGCATGCATGGCCTAGATGTATATTCTCAAGCACTAATACATTCTATCAGTACAATACCCGAGCCAGTCGAGGGCGCTGTCGGCCATCACTTCCGAGGCTGCAAACGCCGCGTCTTCCCAGCCGACCATGCCCCACACCTAGGGGGGAGGGGGGGGCAAAGGAAGAGAAATAATTAACTAGGGAGTAAAGCGTGACTGTAAATCCCCCTCTGAGAACGCACGCACCTCTCCGAAGCCTTCTTCTAAGTCTCCGAAAAAGCCACCAGATTCTTCTCCGTCTCCTTCTCCTTCTTCGCCATCGACTTCTTCACCACCTGCTCCCTCCTTTCCTTCTTCTTCATCTCCTCCTCTCGAAGAAGAAGAAGAAGAA
>Ga0307979_1001143_pt1 | contig 18850 bp, 20 predicted proteins | sample OrgLakmetage1058_FD_201833 | JGI IMG/M metagenome (GOLD analysis project Ga0307979, IMG submission 201833) | Saline water microbial communities from Organic Lake, Antarctica - #1058 | ecosystem: Environmental > Aquatic > Non-marine Saline and Alkaline > Saline | place: Antarctica: Organic Lake...
GCCCGCTCGGCCAAGTGCGGTTAAAGCGATTGAACGACGGCCACCGTGCTCCTCCACTGCCACTGCCACCAGAAGATGCTCTATTTAGTTCCGCGAGTGCGTGCGCAGTGCCAAGGTGGCCCGAGCGGCGCAAATTCGGCGAAGGTAACTAGCCACGAAATGATGAAAGGAAGAAAATAATAAGGAAAGGAAGGTAGAAAGCAGCCTCAAAACATTCCGACGAAAGAGTTCATGGGTGAGGGTAGCTTCTAGTCATCCTTTAAACATTGAAGCCCAGTGATTCACGGTTGCGAATGGCATGCCGCAATAGTATAGTACAATACCGTGCCAAAGTTGTTCTCGTCGCACTGGTGGTAGATTGTGACGCGCCATTCGCCGCGACGGGGGTCAGGCCGACGGCAGAGCTTCTCCACCCACGATAATACTGAGGCGGGCTCCTAGATATTTTGGAGAACGTCTATGTTTAGAGTCAGCGCTGAAGTGAGCATACTGATAGCTTACGAGCGCTACTTTGCTACGCACTGTGTAGCACGAGTACTTCATCCCAAGTATGTAGGTATACCAGTGTATCAATTGACGCACTAGATCGGTATAAAGGGTGATGCAATACAAGAACAAAGGGCTCTAACCGTTTGCAGTTTTTTTTTCTCATCACCTGGCACACTGCCACGGCTGCTAGGAATATGGGCGGCTCTCGGCGTCGTGAGGCAGCTGGCATTCTCGAAGATTGAGAAGCGTTGGCGGCAAGGAAAGAGGGAAACGTGCGCGTAGCTTTCACGCCAGTCTCGCCACGGCACATAGCGCTCTGTGACAAGCTTACGATGGCTGCATCGCCTACGAAAGCTGCCGGGTCATACTCCCACAGTGCTACCGCAAATAAACCAAGCAGAGCCACCAGTGGTGCCCATGCTAGGGCCGTGAACCTAGTGCTAGGCGGCGGAGGCTCACTGTACATGAAGGGATATAATTTAAAAGTATGCCGCTGCAGATGCTATAAACCGGGCTCTAAAATTGATGGCACTTGAGAGCTCGCTGGCCTCAGCTCCATGCTAGTAGGCTTGTTCTCACGTTCTCACCGTCATACATACGTACGCCAGCTACCTAGAGGGAAGAAGTTGAAACACGAAAAATTGGAAGAAACGAAACTGGAGAAACGGCGCGCGAAGCCCAGATGTTTCGTTTCTAGAAACCAGAAACGCCCAGGGCGGCACATTTTTGTTTCTTGAAAACGAAACACGCGCAAAATCTGGGTTTGTTTCCTATGTCTCCTTTTTCCTGTGTTTCGACTTCGACCCTAACGCCAGCCGCTGCGCCATACGCCACTCTACGCCATACAGCCAGTTGCGGGGGATAAGAAAGCAGGAAAACGCCCGACCCCCTCGTTTCTTAGGCAATTTCTTAGATTCCCGCGTGCGCACCCCTCAGTTTCTTAGGCGACTGGCAGACAGGCAGGGCAGAAAGGCCCTCGTTTCTTAGAAACCGGAACCAACAACCCTCAGTTTCTTTTCAAAAATCACTAAATTTTTGACCCCTCAAATTCTTAACGTAAGTGTTTCTTTTCACCCGCAACTGGCTGTGCGCCATGATCTCCGAAGCATAAAATCAAAACATGAAAGCAGCAATACAGGGAGGTATCTGTAATTACCTGAAGTTGACGTCGCCCGGTTTCATACCTCCATGCATATGCATGCATTCTCTCATGTTATGCAATGGGTGCATCATTTATGGCATTCAAAAAGAAGCCAATTTCATATAGGTTTATGGCTCCTTGCATACAAAAACATATCCCTTCAAGATACAAGGAGCTCAGTCCCCTGCATTCCTATCATAGCACTGAGCGCTGATTAAACACCAAAAACCGTGAACGGGCTAGCATCGCGCGAGAAAAACTATATTGAAATTTCGCTCAAGGCCCAAGGTGCAAACGCGTCCGTTCTCTCATCGCCCGGGGATTTGTAAGTGTGCACACCAGGCTCAAGCAAGGAATAGCCGAGCGTGCGCGCCCGCGGTTCAAGAGCCTGTCACAATACAGGAAGGTGGCTTTAAAAAAGAAAGGGAAAAGAAAAAGAAAGGATGAAGGCAACAAGAAAATGTTGATGCGGGAATCAAATAGTAAGACAAGATTACAAACATGAATCTAGATCGTAGGATTCAAAAGAAACTTAATGTTACTTTGAAAGCGTCGAGGCAACCGTCCGGCCACCCTTTGGTTAAATCAAGCTGTTGCTGCCAGAAAGCATACCGAGGCGCACTCGACTTATCCTTGTGCACGGTAGCGGGCTTTCCACCTCCGCCGCCGCCGTTGCCCTCGTAGCTCAAGCGCCTCCACTCCTGCTGCTGCTGCTGTTTCTGGTTTCCCACTTCGAACTGTGGCTCAGTGGGTGAACGAGAAGAATGTGTTGACCAAACTTTCTTTACTTGCTGCCTTGAAGTTAAGCTTCTTCTCCTCCGCTGGCGCTGGCTCTCGCTATCTGTAGAACGATCACTGCTCATTAACGGCTCGCCGCGATCCATGGGATGATTTTTTCCGATGCTGTTGCCATTAGCTTCGCTGATAATATTAGGGCTAGTACCCTCACCAATATCGGGCACACTACTGCTCCGATCTTTGCTGTCTCTGCTGCTGCTAACGCTTTTGGGGCCGTTGCGACTTTTCGAACGAGTCTTTACGCTGTCCTTTGTGCTACATGTAGGTGCACGCTGGCAAGCGGCAGCAATGTCAGATTCAGGTATTAACAGCGGGCCATTCAGCCGCTTGAGAGCCAAGCTGCTCGCGTGATCATGATTTTCTCTTGCTCCTCCTTCTTGAGCTTGATGACGATTAAGAGAAAAACGGGAAGTCGAGGAGGCATCTTCGGAGAAAGCAAAACGCAAGATGCCTTCACATGTGCAGCCTTCTGCGAATTGCTCGTAGCGCACGACTAACACCGAACGTACGCCATTCATACCCGCAACTGCTGTTGTCGCTGCATCTGAGTTGAACTTTCTGGAGAGCAGGTTGCGCCTTTTGCTACTTATTACAGCACCACTTCTATCACTTCTGTCAACTTCGTAGTCGCTGCTGCCTTGGCCATTAAAGGTGGTGCTGCTGTGGCTTGATGAGTGATGTGCGTCATCCACGACGCCTTCTGGGGCGGCTTCTTTATAATGTGCCATTCTCCTGGAAGTGAGATCACTTAAGACAGCCGCCTCAAAAAGATTCCTTCTCATACTAGCAACAGTCATAGTGCCGGATTCGTTGCTCGATTCGACGACGGGATCCTCCCCTTGCTGCTGCTTCTCACCCTCATCCCAAGCCTGCAGATCTCGCACCAGCCGCTCGTGGTCTTCCACCCACTGCCGTGCGTACATGTAGCGGGCCCAGAGGCGGTTCCCGCGCTGCCCCTGGCACAAGGCATGGCTCGCGGGGCATTGCTTCAGAGGAGGTGTTGAAGACAACACAGGGAGTCTAGAAGCAGCAGCAGTAGCAGCATCAGCACCATCGCCACCGCCGTCGCTGTGAATAGTAATAGCAGGAGCAGCAGCTGATGCAGCCAGAGCGGCAAAGTAATCTTGGCAGGGCAAAGCAGTAACGTCCCAGCACTTTTGAGGTCGCTCGAAATGAGCATTGGCTACTGGATTTTTAACCACCAGCACAAATTTCACTTGCTTGGTGGGGGAAAACACTTCCGCCAGCCAACGCACCTGCATGTTGTCATTCAGTGTCCGAACAATTGGCATGCGAAAGGAAAGAATGTGGTCATGGAGATGAAACTCAAAAGAAATACATTCTTTACTTTACATGCGGGATTGCAGCTACACAAATGAAGAAAAAGCTCTGAGCAAGCTACGGTAGTACCTTGAGAAAATTAGGTGGCGATTTTTCCACTAGGACAGGCCGTTGCATGTCCCAGAAAGGGCTCCAACTCCGCCACAGATATTCCCGCATGTCAGCGTGCTCTAACTTAGTATGATTATGCTCGGTCAAGTGATGGCTTGCCATAATGTCCCCGGCGCCATACCTGCGCAGAGAAGAAGGAAATGAGAAATGGCATGAAAGTGAATCATTTTATTTGTTAAGCCTGACAACCTGCTGACTCTTTCTTTCCATCACACGTGTCAGCTCCTTGCTTAAAATATTGTGTTCGCGTGCTAGCATGCTACATAACTACAGAAAAATGCAAGGGCAATTTCTCACATGGCACGCAGTCGGCCCTTGTGGTCGGAATCATCACCAAGCAACCATTGGCCCTCAACATTGGTTAAGCTGCACCTAACGCCCGCCCGATAGTTGCATACACAATGATGGCTCGAATACAGCTCAATAGAACAAAAATGAAAATCATTTATGTTTATTTAAAGTGTTTAGATTTATGTCGCTGCACCCAAAATCTAAACATACCTCGTCGATTTCATGCAGCTATCCATGCCGCTGCTCGACGGCGTCAACAGGAGCTCGCGGGCCAGAGACGTGCCTGACTGCGGCATACCCCCCACAAACACCAACGCATGCTCCCCCAGCTCAGTCAGCGGCTGCGGCGGCGGTACAGCCTGCAGGGGCGGGGCATCCCGGAATGAATACTTCGACAGCGGTGAACTCCCCGCCTGGCCTGCCCGCTGGCGGTTGTGTCGTTGGTTTACAGCAGCGCGCAGGGCGCTGGTGGGCGTATTGTCAGCTCTCAACACAATCTGAAGTAAAGAAAATAACTTCAGTACGCTTCCAGAAAGTAGATGTACAGAAATGAATCGCATGTCAAGTCATTCAGTGCCGCCATGATGTATGAGGCACCCCCTCCAATACAACACTGTATTTGAGAGAATCGCATTTGAGAGAATATCACCAGTACATTCCCTTTCATTTACACCTGGTGGCCAGTTTTGTTTGAAGCTGTAGCTGCTCGTAAGCGCTCACTATGAGCACGAGCCTTGGCCCTCGTTGCTAGCAAGTTGCTGGCTTCCGATGAAGCAGCAGGCCCAGGCCGCATTCGTGTGCTCGGAGGATTTGAGCTTTCGCCATCCTCAGCAGCGTTGGCAGCAGCACTATGGTCACGCCTATCACCACTGTGGCTTGCCGAATGCTTAAATTGGTGTTCACGCGACTTTGCTTTCCATAGCGAGAAGGTATGGTTCCTGTGATCGGTCTCTGTAATCTTGTGAGGTTTGCGATAGAGCGACTTTCCTGAGGTGGTTCGCGCAAGCAGCAGTCCAGATGCTAGCCACACCAGCCATGATAATCTCACAGATGGCATGACTGGTTAGTCGAAACTGACTCGAAAATGACTAAACAATCAACGCTTTGACTAGACGTGCGACGGAAATCTGCCATTTTTTCCGAAGATTTTCTTGATTTGAAGATTTTGACAAGAACACCCTGTAGTTTTAAAAATAGATCCGTTGCTTGAGAAATGACGGTTTGATTCTACGCTGAAGAAGTTCCCGCCCCACCCCGAAAATGAGCTCCTGGTCGCGCGCAGGTGCGCCCACGACTCCATACGGAGGCAGAGGTGCACCTACTCCGAAGAGCAAGCAGGCGACCAACTTTTCATTTCCACTGCTGCCGGTCAAAGGCAAGTCTTCTAGAGTGTGGCACTGCTATTTCGCTCCAGTTGGCATCAATATCAGGGCTGCCGTCTCACAGTGCGCCCGGGCTCTCTTAAATCAGCGTTCCCTAGCAAGCTACATTTACCCATAGCCAATCGAAGGCTCAACCAAAATTAAGAAAATAGGTAGAACATAGATTCGATACTCACCCTCGCGTATTGTGTATGGTTCCAGACATTCTGACATGCCTTGAGGAGCTGAGCTTCACGGTCTCCGAGAAAGAGCTCACCGAGCCTGAAAAGAATGTGCAGTCCGTGCGCCGGCTATTCGAGTATCTCCTTGAAGTGCTTACCGGTGAGGCTGCGTTGTAGTAATATATCGATCCTGGTCCAACACCTCGATTTGCGTACTTTGCCGAAACAGCCATCGATTAATCTCTCACCTTGCGTGCGTGTTTCATATGGGCTACTTCCGCCATTAGTACAAACTCACACTGCTTCTCCTGCTTTGTGTCTCGTTTATGCCAATGTAGCAACGCGCAAGGAAGAGCTGAACATGCCCGTGTTTACGGCCCACCAAAACATGGCCTGGCCGCAGCTCCACGAAGACTCGATTCCAGAGCTCGCGTTTTGGCGTGCTCTCGCCAAGCTGATGGCCGTGTGCGGCGTCAACGACTTCGCGCGCGACGACCTCGCCAGGCCAGACCCCAAACGCCTCCGCAAACAGCTTTCAGGGCTCATCAACTTTGCCAAGGTAAACTCCAGTGCCAAAACACGGCTACGAGTGCCTGTCATTGAACTCCCCTTCAGCAACTACCGAAGGAATTATGAGACTGTTGAGACTTAAGATTGAGCTAGGTTGAATTACTTTACGAGCTATGTCCTTTAGAAACCTTCAATAGCCAAGATCAGCTGTAATGCCGGCGAAGGCGCCTTTTCTTACTCGGCGACGGCGATTGGTGTTGAAGTTCTTCACTTAACCATTGCCGCTACCTCTGCTTGCACTCCTACTATTCTGGTGCATGCAATTTCTCTTTCTTTTATTTTATCCTTTACAGTTTCGCGAAGAGCGTATGGAGTTGTACCACCGCGTGACGGTGGCGCGCGACACGGGCTTGGACCGGGTGGCTTCCCTGGACCAAGAAAACGCGCAGCTGGTGGCGCAGCTCGACGAACTGAAAGTGGCCACCAAGACCCAGGTTCGCCGGGACCGGAAACAAAAATAAAAGCACTCGAAGAAATTGCGATCCTTGCCACTCAGGACTGCAGAGCTAGATCGATCCTTTTGCACCTTCCCGCTTCCAACGCAATTTCCAAGCTTAACAGAGCGGAGGGCTATACACCCAAAATACCACCAGCATTACGTCAAATACACACTCCTCACAAGTTACAGACATCACTACCGCGCAACCCCTCATTTCCTCACTCTCCATTTCCCCCCTTCATTTCTGTCTTCTTCTCGGCCTGTTTTCCGCCCTCATGTCCCACCATTCAGCGCGAAGAAATCAAAGCGTTGGACGACCGCACGTCGCAAGAAGCCAACCTGGTGAACTCGAAAAACGAGGAGCAGTCGAGGCTGCGGCACGCCTCCGGGGAGCTCAAGAAGCGCAACAACGAGCTGAAAGAACAGTTGGGCGAAGCCAACCTCGAGCACACCGCGCTGTTGGCGGAAGTGAGCAAGTTGCAGTCCCAAGTGGTGCACTCCCCCGAACGGGTGCGGCGGGAAATGCACGAGTCGCAGCGGGCGCTGCAGCAGGAGCGCCGGGACGGGGAGGCAGCCGAGGCGGCAGCGCTGGTGGCACAAACCGCGGCCAAGGCGGTGGTGGACGCGTGCGGGAAGGTCTCGGACGCCACTGCGGCGGTGGGGGAAATTCTGGACCTCTCGAACAAGTGCATCGAAGTGGGCCACAGCATCAAAGCCCGGGAAGCCAGCATTCAGTCCAACCGCAAAGACGCGGCCGAGGTGGGACATTTACGCCAAGTTCTTTCCACCGTTGTCTCGTACTCGTTCCCACCACCGTCTCCTGATCTTCAGGTTTCTTCTTCTTTTCTTTTCCTTGTCTTGACCTATGTGTTATGACATTTGGAATTAGGTTGCGGAATCTGCGGTCGAGTTGGAGCGGCAAACGGCGCGCCTCGCTGAAAAGTTGCAGCAACTCGAAGCGAGCGCTGCGCAGAAGGCAGCTTCCGCCGCACAAGCCAATGAGCAGAGCCGCAACAAGCTTCTGGAAGAGCGGAGGCGCAAAGCCGCCACTGCAACGCATTCGATGGACGAAGAGCGCCAAATCGAACAACTGGCTGTGCAGCTCGAGGCCGAGCGCCGCTCCCAAGAGCAGCAAATGGCGACCCTGAGCGCGGCGTGGCAGCGGCTGGAGGCCACGGTGCAGCACCAGCAGCACCAGCTGCGGGCCGTCACTACAGGGGTGGGGCCTGCCCTGGGGATGGGGGGCCAGGGGTTCAGCGGCCTCCACGGGAGCAGCGAAGCCGCCCGCGCCGTGGCCCACACGCGCGCCAGCCTCTTCAACGCGCCGTCGTACGACGCGTACGCTGCGCTGCCCCCCACACCCGCGGCTGCGCCGGCTCCTGCGTACTACCCCAGCCAAACACCAACGGCCCAGTCGCCTGTTTACAGCGCGCGCCCTCCGCCTGCTTCCGAAGCGTTTTCGCGCTACGGAGAAATGCCGCTTTCGGCGATTTCGTCGTCGGGATACACCGGCCGCTGAGAGGGAAAGAAGCAGAAAAAAGAAAGAAGTTAGGTTGGGCCGTGCGTTTCGGTTTCGCCGTAAATGGGGATAGACACGCCACGGTAAATGGCTTTCGCTTCCTGTTCGAGGCATTTGCCTTGCTTAGATATGAACGCAACTGCGGTCTTCGGAAAAATACTCGCTACTCGCCTCGGCCCCTCGGTGCTCGGTCTGCTCGGTGTGAAATTTGAGAGCAGTAAATAGCAAAGTAGAACCAGCAAATAAAATTTAAAATTAAACTTTGTCTTTAATTCGCAATTCGAAATGCGAATTCTTTTGGCTTTTGGTTATGGCCCATATTCCGAAATCCTTAATTCGCAATAAAAAAGGCAAAAAAAAAAAACCGTCGAATTTTAGCGCACTTGTTGGCTGAGGCTGAGATCCGAGATTGAGTTTGATTGAGGCATTGGGCATTGAGGCGAAAACAAAAACTAATTTCACGGCAAAATAGTAGGGCAGAAGTGAATTTTCCTTCTAGACTTCCATAGGTATAGGTATAGGTCTTGGGCCTAAGTTCGCAATCTACAAAAGATAAGAAATGGCGACAGCAGAATAAGAACTCACCCGAAGCCACAACGAGCAACGAGATATTATTCCTCAACTAAAACTAAAGCAGGGCCTTTGTTACTTGTGACGCAAAAGGACACAGGGCACTCAGCCCAGTCAGAAAAAGTAACTTGCTGTGTAGTGTTGGACTGCGATTAAGCAGACGCCAAACCAACTGAGCCAAGTGCGCACTTGGCTCAGTTGGTTTGGCGTCTGCTTAATCGCAGTCCAACATGTAGCCGCATCATTAGGCATTAGGCGACGTGGTAAATAATTGACCCATTGCAGCAAGAAAGAGGACCGGCGATGCTGAGAGGGCTGGCGCCCGCCTCCTGACAAGGAACAATGAGCCGGTGCCCCACTGGGGCATCAAAATAGCCCGGAGAATTGCCTCGTGTACCTGGGACGTGAAACACAATGGGCACTCAGAAACTCTACACTCAAACCCCAGACCCCGCCGACTTCATCGGAGGGAAGACGCCAGCCATATAGAGCCTTCTGGAACGCGCAGATACATGCTTCATAGGGATGGTTCAAACCATATATATGGAAAAATGACCTACGGTATATACACGTATATACATATATACACGTATATATACACATACTTTATGGCAGTATGAAAAAGAAGAAAGTGAGTGAACAAGAAGATGTTGTTCTCATGGCTAATGCAGTGCGTGGATTGTCCAAAAGCTCACCAATTATTAGTTAACGCATCATCAACAACATTTTAGTAGTTGAAGTTCGTGCTGCCAGGTTCTATTTTTTTAACCCGACTGAGTCTCCGTCCACGTGCTACACAGCCATTGTCTGCGTCCAAATTGAGATCTTCACACGACGTTGTTCTGATGGTCATCAAAACGAACCACAGGTGTTGTGACCCGTCTGAATATGCTGCATAGCTCCTTAAAGTAAACGGTTTACTCCGCGTGTTCAATAACCGTTAGGCGCTGAGTTTGCGCCGAGTCTGCCATTCAAGTATACTTCGAGACACGTTAGATACGTCGGGAAGTTGATCTGAAAGTTTGCTCCTCTGGACTCCTCTTAGTCTCCTAGTAGCTGGGCACGATGTCGATTGCGATTCTTATGGGCCTCGAGAGTTCGTTCTAGCTTCCATTTCCATTGGTCGCATCAGAAGTGCTCAAACGACTTGGCGGCGGCTAAGCTCGCGCCAGACACCGTGTACACCGTGATCGCCATTGAGCGCCTTCCATACGGGACCCGCATAGCTGGAAAAGTGACCTGCGACCTGCGGTATATAATATGCAGTATAGTGTATATACGCGTACATACGGGTACCCCATATATATATATATATATGGGTTGGGCCATCCCTAATGCTACTTGTGCAAATGCAAGTCGCCTCTGAAAGTACGCTGTTTCTGCCCTTGTCTTTCTTTGCACTGGGGGAGTACGGGAGTATAATCTAATAATCTAATCTAATAATTCAATCGAATCCAATCCAATCGACATCGGCGCCGAAGTTCGATCTTCACAATGCCCATCTCGGTTAAGCGACCTCAAAGGCTAGAGGCCACAGGACCACTTCTATGCTCAAAAAATTCCTGAGCAGGCCCACCATCCCACCAGCCCGCCATGCCTTCTAATCTTCTCAGCGCGGCGGCCGATGGACGAAGTTTAGTCTTACACAGACGCCCCGCTGCGCACAAGTTCGACGGAGGCTTCTTGTGCCTTGAAAGGTAAAGCGTTGGACAAAGCGCGAGCGTGAAGCACCTTGTTGAAGCTCGAACGATCTTCTTGTTGTATTGCAGCGATGATGTTGATGCAATCCACCAACTTCGTTACCCCTGCATCCTTGAGTACGTGGAAGAGGACGACCGGTTCTAACTTCATCTTGCTCAAGACTTCAAATGTCAACCCCGCATCATGCAAAATGCCCTCCAGCTTGTTTTCACGCTCATGGACATAATCGCCTCGTAAAGTCATGAATTTTCGTATTTCCTTAATTGAATTGCAAGCATACGCAATGAACGTTATAACGACCAAAGTCGACGTCCCTGAGAACAGATCAAGTCCACACATCAGGAGATGTTTGTTAGACCACGATACATAGACAATTTGAAGCAATCAAGGTCGTGGTACTATCGCGATCATCCCAAAATTCACATCAAATCCCGTCGACAAAAAGGTTGCAATTTCAGAACGACTTCAAAGCTCTATGCTGCCATCACCAAGTTACGCACCCATGTAAAAGTAGTGAAGATTGCTATCGTCGGTCACTCGAGTTTTAATGGTCCAGCCGTAGAATGCACAGATGCACAAGAACATTCCTGCCACGTATAAAGCCCCGTACATGACATTCATTTCATTCTCGAAAAGCCTGTAAAAGAGAGTGGCTTCGGAAATGGATTGGGGCTTGATTGCGCGTAGAGCCATGTAGGTGGTGACGCTGCAGAAAAGGGCAGTTGCGCAAAAAATTGTAGCTATCCAAGTGGTCGACATGAAAGCTCCTTGGTAATTAACAATGAGCTTTCCGTAGAATTTCTTGTCCTCTTTGTTCGCAGCCTCTAGGCTGTCACGATCTTCGGAACCGCCAAACGCCATGCTAAAGCCAAGAAGAAGAGCAGCAATCGTCATGATCGTTGACAGCTCACTCTGGATGAAGTCGACGCTAACGCCCTGTAATGAAAACGGACAAGGCATCAAATGAATTTCATTTTTCGATGAACTCCGTCGTTCCGGCAGAAAAAAATGTGCCCTGATTTAAGTACCAAACACAGCCGGGGTTTTGCATCTGGGGTTTGCAGGAACTTGCTGGAGTGGAGTAAGTGAAAGTTCCACTGGAAGCAGAGGAAAGAGTCACCTTTTCATTTTTCTTCTTGCTGACGATCTTGGATGGCATACTGCTGTTGTACACGCGATCACGCGCGCTGGGGCTCACGAGTGACGAGTGGTTGTGGGGTCCCGCGCTCGGGTCTTCAAACTACTAATTTACGTGTGGTCACGCTCGAATTCTTTTTTTTTTCTTTGCTGAATTCATACTTTCTGGACCAATCATTTGTGGTCCAGGTTGATCAGGCATCAATTTGCGATTGTTCCATTGGCTCATAACTGTGTTTGGAAGCTTTCGACTTCCTTCCCGCATCAGCCGGCATCAGCTGTCATTATCCCATTTCTAGCTACTGTAACTTAGCTCTAGCTACTTGAGTGTGCCTGTGCTTATGAGCGGCGGACAGGCTCATGTTGGCGCTCGCGTGGAAATGTCAAAATTGAATGGCGACGAGGCTGCGTTTAGTTTTAATGCAAGCGGTTGGCTTTACGTCTTCCAGATTGGTGTCGTAGCCATGCTGCAGGAAGTCACCGAGCTGGGTGACGTACAGGTTCACGGCACATCGGCCGGCGCGGCAGCAGCGGCCGCCATGGCGCTTGAGTTCCCTGGACAACTTGCAGCAGAGGAGATGTGTCAGCAAGAAAGCAGGTCTCGGTTAGATTTCAAAGCTATGGTGCCGCTAATGAAAGAAGGGCTTGAGCGGTTGACCCCGTTGGACGCGGCAGATCGCGTGAACGGCCGCCTGGGCGTCGTGTGCACCGAACTGCGATCTTTCTGCCCTTTGAGGTTCGAGACGGTCGAATTTCGACAATATGCCTGTCGGAAAGATGTTGTGGAGCTGCTTTCAGCAACTGCACACGTTCCTGTACTGGGCGGTTATTCGCCTCATGTCTACAAAGGGCGCAGACTTTACGACGGCCTTTTCACTGATACCCACCCGCTGAGCGACGACAAGAAATGCTTCAAGGTCAGCTGGACACCGCAGTGTGACTGCGGATGCACTAAAGACCCCCAGAGCAACCCACGCCTTTTTGCACCTCGTGTGCGAATGCCGCTGCGGTGGTGCGTTCTCCCCCCAGACGACGCCACACTACGCCTGATCTTTTGGCACGGGTACTGCGAGGCCCGAGCAGTGCTCTCTAGGCCTGACTTCCCTCGTCACGTGCTTCCTTTCAAGCCTGGTGCTCTAGAGGCATCCGAGGGCGCAAAAGGCGCCAAATTGTGCGAATACAAAGGCGATGGCGACGGTAACGCTTCACCGCTTCACAAAAGAGCTAATGGCGATGGCAGCGGTGCGACCACTCTGGCGACCATGGAGGCCCTGATGGCCCTGAGCAAAGCGCCTATCTTTTCTGCATCAGCTGCAGACAAACGCCGCGCGGTGGCGCTCGGAGATGACATTTGCGACGAGCTCCAGCGGCGCGTTGACGCTGCCGAGAGCAAGTGGCAGGGGGCCGTGGGCTGCGCCCGGTGGTGCGCCGTTGCCCTGCGCCTTTTCTTTCCGTGCTGCCCTCTGGCATCCTGCGTTCAGCCCCTCGTCCTTGGAGGGCGATGAGGCATGTGCCGAGGTGTAAGGCATCTAAAGTTTAAGAATGGCCTTTAAGGTTGTTTTTGAGGTGCCGTATGACAATTGACAATGAGCCCCATAAGAACACGTCCGTCTGAACCCTCCTGGCGATTTGCAGCATTTTGACTGAGGTGCGCAAGCGGCCGTTCAGAATGAAAAAATGAAAGGCAAATCGGGTTCTTTTAAAAAAAAACCATACAATTTATTATACATCGCGATTGCAGGAGTATAATATGTAATACAGTAATAGAAAGATGAAGGGAAGTGCTGTCCGTGTTTGTGTTCGTTCGCAGGGAGCTCGATGTCCCTGGACTATATTTGTCTACTTAGCCATGGTCACTGCAAGGCAGCTAGGGTTAATCAGATTTGGCCACGCGCAATAGTAGCGTGATGGGTTTTCCGCAAACGCAAACGACCGAAACGACCGCAACCGCTAACGCCCATTTCAATAATTATTTCAATATTTCAATCCCTAAATCTATTTACGTGTTTAGATCGTATGATTGACGTATCTACTTCCCGGTGCGCACAATTCGAAAAAATGCAGAAGCTACACTCTAAAACGGTTGTCCAGACGGTAGCCCTCGCCGTCGTCGGCGTTGCCACGGCAGTCGTAGCTTACAGAAACTACAAGGCTATAAAAGACAAGAAGCCTAAGGTGATGCCGCGTTCAATGATACAAATTTATTCTGTGCGGAGACCTCATTGAATGTTGACTTCCTCTTGCAGGTGCCGGGCGTTCTGCTGGACTGGAGCTACACTCCTCGCCAGATTCGCAACCATGCTGCTGACATTATTCGGCGGTGGCAGGCTCTCGATGATGCAATTGCTAGCCTTCCTGCGTCCAGCGCTACTTTCGAAAACACCTTCGGCGCGGTATTGATGCTTTACATAAAGGAGGGTGGCACTTGTCCTGAATGAGAGGACAGGACTCCATTAGCAATCAATATGACCAAAATTTACTAATTAAAAGGGCCGTATTTGCGTTGCTACTTTATCCAAATTCACATTACCCACCTTCTTTTCTGACTGTGCTTTCAGTTTATCTCTTTGGGCCTCGAACTTGATCCCCTGGAAAACGCCATTACTTTCCCGAAGCACGTCTCCACGGACCCTGCGGTAATATTTCCAAAAATTATACTATGGAAATCTCAAATCTGCAAGCATTTCATATTTTTGATTTCCAAATTAGACTCCTATTGTCTCGCATTCTTTCACCTTTCCAATCTTTACCACTCTTCCTCCCTCTATCTTTCTCAACGACTTCACCCGTTTCTCCCTCTCTCAACATATTTCTCCATCCCTGTATTTTGCATTTTAACTCAGGTGCGCGAGGCCGCCCTTGAAGCTGAAAAAGATCTCAGTGCCTTCGGTGTGGAATCCTCCATGCGTAAAGACGTTTACAATGTTCTCAAAAAGGTTAAACTCCTCCCCCCCTTCCCCACATCTCGGCACACTCTTTCCTTGTTGATGATGTATTGTCTAGGGAGCAAGGGATAAAAGAGGATTAGAAGAAACAGTTAGCCCGAGAGGAACAGCGAAGATCTTGTGTACTTCGGATGTTGCTAGTGAAAGATGTGAAAGGGCAGGGAGATGAAAACTTGGTGTTCACGGAGGTATTCATACTCAATGGTTGTCTCGCAGGTGGCAGCCTCCCTTGAAAGTGCTTCATCTTCATCCAAAGCTTTGGGCTTGCTGCTCTCGGACGAAGAACGGCGCTACGTCGCCAAGAGCCTGCAAGCCTACGAGCAAAATGGCATGCACTTGGAGCCTGACGCGATGAAACGCGTGGAAGACATGAAGAAAGAACTCAGCAGCCTTGAGGTAGCTCCATGCCATGATGATGATTGATGAGGCTGTTTATAGCACCTCTGCACAAATTTTAAATGTAACTATTTTAGCGATACATCATTGGCTTGCTTCTTAATCTTATATGGCTTTGGCCCAGGTGACCTTCTCCAGCAACATTGCTGCGGATGCTTCTACTCACTTGGTGTCTCCTTCGGAACTTGCGGGATGCTCGGATGCTTTTGTGGAGAGCTTGGAGAAGGACTCGGCCACTGGAAAATTGGTGCGCACAGCACAACACTTGCGAAAGTGGAATGATAAATATATGGCTCAATCAGCTACTTGATCAATCTACTCCCGTCACCTTCATTTATGTGCTATGCACCCCCGATCCTTCCCTGACTTCTCGCTACCTAGTACCTCTCCGTCTTACTCTTGGGGCGAACTCTCCTGCATGGTGGTGTGTGTGTCTTGTCGATTTAGGTGTTAACCATGTCCTACCCCCACGTGTTCACGGTGGGGAAGTCGTGCACGTGCTCGGCCACGCGCCAAGCGATGGAAGCCAAGTTCAACAGCCGCTGCAAGGATGAAAACGCGCCGTTGCTCGAGCAAATCACGGCCCTTCGCCACCGGATCGCTCAGGTTTGCTTAGACTTAGGTTCATCGTGCTGAGCATGTGTACACCAAAAAGTTATGACAGAAATGGCAGTTTCGACAACACGAACGAGGAAGCAATGAATTGTAGACTCATTTCTGTTTACTCTCAGCCCTCTTTGCCTTACACGACGTCTTGCATGTGCATACTCAACTACAAAATCTACCCATGTATCGGGTATCGGCCAGGCGCTCGGCCATGCCACGCACGCGCACTACCGGCTCGTGACCCGCATGTCCAAGTCCCCCGACAAGGTACTGTCGTTCTTGGCGGACATGAACGCCAAACTGGGGCCCGTGGCCGACGCGGAACTGATGGAGCTGAAAGCGCTCAAAGCAGCGCGCGAAGGAGGCGGCAAGGCCGAAGACCAAACCATTCACATGTGGTAGGTGCTCCTGCGTTTGCACTTGCTCACGCTTATAAACTAGTATCGTCGTTGCACTTGTTCGCGTTGTCACTTTTGTTGATGTCGATATTGACACGTGTACTTAATGAATCATTTACCCACAAGTTCTCTTTCCATTCGTAAGTCGATGTTTTTGGCCTCGTATATCATATCCTTCCTTTCTTTGACGTCCTCGTCCTTGTGTTGGCGCAACTGTGGGCTGCTCCCCCTCAGGGACTACCGCTACTACCTCAACGCCCTGGAAGAGGCCAAGTACCAAGTGGACCACGAAGCGCTGCGGGAGTACTTTCCCTTTGACACCGTGCTCGAGGGCATGCTGAGCATTTACCGCGATGCTTTCGGGCTGCAGTTCACCGAACTGAAAGATACCGAAACCTGGCACCCAGACGTGCTGGTGTTCCAGGTGAGCGAAAAGAAAAAATAAACAAAACATAGTGACGAGCTCAAAGGAATGAAGAATATCGTTGCCTCTTCACTTAACCTCCTTATTCCGTTTATTTAATACCTCAAACTTTGTTATTCTTTGAACATCATCAGGTCGACGACGAAGCGGGAGCGCTGCTGGGCTACTTTTACCTCGACCTCTGGCCTCGGCCCAACAAGTTCTCCCATGCTGCGTGCTGGCCACTTCAGGTGCTTCAAAGTGACATCGTACATATGAACAAAAAAAATGACCTTTTAGCGTCCTTGTTTGAAATTGTTCCGCTTTATCTTTTTCCTGCATCATTCCATAATGTACCGTCTCTCCCCCACATTGTACTCTTCGTCTTTTCCTTCATTCGAATTCTAGCCGGCTTGCGCTGTCCCTGGCCAAGCTAAGAGGCAGCCGTGTGTCACGGCATTGGTATGCAACTTTCCGGCGCCTGGCGCTGACGGGAAGCCTCCACTCCTCGAGCACAGCGAAGTGGTCACTTTCTTCCATGAGGTGCGACTGAGTATTCCTCAATGTACCATCCTCTTCTGCCCTTGCCTTTTCTTTAGCCTTCCATAGATTTAATTTTGGTCGTCACCCTTTTTTATTTTTTATTTTTCGCATTTTTTTTAAAACCATAATGACTTTTATGTTCCTCCTCTCGGTCCTAAACACTCTTCAGTTTGGCCACGGAGTGCACAACTTGTGCTCCAAGACTTCTCTGGCTCGCTTCGCTGGCACGGCCACGGAGCGCGACTTCGTGGAGGCTCCCTCACAGATGCTGGAGAACTGGTGCTGGGACAAGCAAGCCCTGGCCCGGTGCAGCAAACACCACCAAACCGGCGCGCCCATTCCGGCGAGTCAAAACATTTGCATAGTGTGAAGTGGGGCGAGTGGGAGGCTTGTTGGGAGGATTGTTGAATCCTTCGACCATAGCGAGAGATGAGAACGAACGCGCGCGAGCTCTTTTTGTTCGTTTATTTTTGAATGTGCGCTCGAAATCCCCTTTGATTCCCCTTAATTTGCTTGCTCGAATTTACACTTACACTAATCTCTCACCCTTTCCTTTTCCCTTTTCTTTGACCTCCCCTTCTATTAAAAGGACAAACTGGTGGATTCCCTGGTGGCAGCCAAGCACGCCAACGTGGGCCTTTTGACTTGCCGCCAGCTGTTCTTTGGCATGTTCGACCAAACCATTCACAGCCAAGAGCACTCCGACACCGCCGCCATTATTAAGGACCTTCACACCAAGGTGCGAACAAGAACAACAGAGTGAAGAAGGTTTTATGCGACGTTACCAAGACTACCTGCCTTTATTCTTATGGTGAAGTCATGGAAAGCTGAAAGTGGGCCATGCAGTCTTGTTTTTACCACCCCTGCGCACACTCCTCTTTGATGGAAGCTTGAATGGGACACCTTACACGATTTCGCGCTGGTTGGGATGTGCGTGCTTTGTGCCTTCGTGTCATAGGTCATGCGCGTGCCTATGTCTCCGGGCACCAACTTCAGCGCGTCCTTCGGGCACATGTGCGGCTACGACGCGCAGTACTACGGCTACATGTGGTCGGAAGTGTTCAGCGACGACTTGTTTCAGTCGGCGTTCCGGGCCGACCCCATGTCGCGTACCGCTGGCCGCAAGTACTGCGACCTGGTGCTTGCGCCTGGCGGCTCCAAAGACGCAGCAGACATGCTTGAATCGTTCCTGGGGCGCCCTCCGAACCTCGATGCGTTCCTCACGGCCAAGGGACTCCGGTCTGGTTCGCACTAAATGAAATTCGACTACATTCCCACACTCAACCAAGGACGCATTTGTGCTCGCATGCACCCACGCAAACACACGCTAAAGTATATCACAGGCAGCGCTTTCTTTCTATACTACATTTCCCCCAACGACCGTTCAACGCACAACACAGAAACCCAGCTATAGGCCAAAGCAAGTCGCTTCGCTGCTCATCATTTCCTCGCTTGAATGCCCATTGCACTCCAAGGGATATATCCGTATATGTGGATGGCATTAAAGAGGTAAATGCCCACTTCATTTGCGCCTGGCCTGGTTCCTCGCGACCTTAAGTTTTCTTCATTTATATCGAAAACGTAGTGACCATTTTAAGAAGGAACTGCGGCAATTTTTTTTTCCGTCAAGTTAACCTTCTCCATGTCATTTATATCGGATATCCGAACTCGAATTCAAACTAATACAAACCCAAATGACACAGAAGCCAGTGCTGCGGGCAGAAGTGTACGTTCGTGCGTTGCGCACAAGTCAAAATCGCAAATAGGACGTGTGCTTGGGTGCGAATTACGGCGAAATAGAAATGTTTCGGACCGTAATTTCGGATGTTACGGGATTTTCATGTTTCGGACCGTAATTTCGGACGTTTCTGGTACGGAACTTATAGAAAAACTCCCCCGAAAGGGGGGG
>Ga0307979_1001146_pt1 | contig 18837 bp, 22 predicted proteins | sample OrgLakmetage1058_FD_201833 | JGI IMG/M metagenome (GOLD analysis project Ga0307979, IMG submission 201833) | Saline water microbial communities from Organic Lake, Antarctica - #1058 | ecosystem: Environmental > Aquatic > Non-marine Saline and Alkaline > Saline | place: Antarctica: Organic Lake...
AATTGCACGACGGGTCGTAAACGACCGGCGATACTCTAAACACCGTACCTCACTAAGTTTGAGATCCCGGTTGCACTCGAAGCGTTTATAGCTTCGAAGGAGGTGCTGGTCCGCCGCCCAGCACCTCTTGCTCGGGAGCAAGAGCTTCACAACTTACAAGTTACAAAACAGGTTGTAAGATTGTTTGGTGGCTCTGGAGGAATTCACTCCGATTTCTGGTTGTTCCGATTCCCAGAATTTCCCTCCCACAGCAGTTGGGAGTGGAAGTAGTAAGCGTTCCCTCGCTTTCCGTCTTTCTCGAATTGTCTTGTCTTGGCTCGGCGCCTAACTCAGTTCCTGGCGCCTCGCCGGCACAGCTGCCTTACGCAGCCCGCGCCGATTCTTCAGCTGTGCGGTTGAGGTTTTCGCTCCGCACCTCACTGCTTGCTGGCATAGTACGCTTTGGCGCACTCAGCAACAGAAGAGCTAAGAGCTATGAGGCCGTCTTAATTTTAATTCACCTAAGGTATGTAACAGTAGCAGAAGCCACACATCGCGACGCAGAGAGATACAGACATAAGCAAGAGGCCCAAAGGCATAAAAAAATCCGCCCCCTCGGGCTCACGGCCTGTGTCGAAAAACAGAACCCTAAATTATGAACTTCTCAGATGTATTGGCAAGTGGGATATAGAAGGAACTCGTCACGTATCACGTACACTTATACTCGAGCTACGATCAATGACATTTTCTTTAAACAGTAATTGGTTTAAACTAGTCTCCTCCCGTGCGGTACCTTACAACGATATTATAGAACAGAGAAATTTTACAGTTTATAGCGAGCCATTTCCTTTTCACGCAGACCCCGAAGGGCTGGAATTAGGCTAGCACAAAGGAATGAAACAAGTGTGGGGATATTTGACTTTTACTCCTTGCATTCGCCTTTAGCCCGCTTCTAATAAAAGCTAGAATAGACTTGATTAGATTAGATTAGATTAGATTAGATTGGATTGGATTAGGTAGGTTGATTTAGATTAGTATGCATTAGATTAGATTAGATTAGATCATAAGCCCGCCTCAATCACAAAGAAGCACTCAAAAGCTGAATAAAGTACAAAGAAAGAAAGTGGCGAGTCCTCCCACTCCCCACCATTCGTATATCTACGTCTCAAGTTCCTTCGTTTAGACTTGGGTTTGCGATTAATGGGGAGTGGAGTTTCCCAGAACAGGTCTAACTGGGCTGGGCGTCTTCTCGTACAACAAAATATTCAGCAATGCTTAAAATTAAAGAGGAGCTAATCAGGCGCATGTATCCGAGTGGCCATGTTAATGGTTGTTTTGGTAGCGGAATGAAGTGGTCCGCTCTCCCGTGCCCTGAGAGCCCGTCTCGAAAGAAGAGTTCCCACTCGCAGAAGAGAGAGCTACTAAAAAGCCCCTTAGACATCCAGAAGAAGAGTTACAGCTGCCTCAAGCGGCCTTTACCGCCTTTCAAGGCCCACAGAAGTGGTCGTCGCTTTGCACCTCACTGCTTGCTGGCTAAGTATACTTCGATACACACAGCAAAAACTGCAATACCGTATTACTGTGCGGATACAGAACTGGACTGTACCAAAGATGCAGTGTAATGTCCTTGCAACTACATTAAAGCCGCTGTTCGCTACTCCCCGAGTGCATACTGGTTTGAGACAGGCCCCGAAGGGCCGGAATTAGAAGGCTAACAGGTAGAGATGAAAAAGCAAAGCAGCGCGAACTAAACCTAAGAAGCTAATCAGGCACACATGCCCGAGTGTATACTGGTTTCTGGTTTCAGTAACTACCAGGCAGGGTGCCATCTTCTTCATGTAATAGGCGTCTGTAGAGCTACAGAGTACTCCCTGGGCCCCAGGCCGGACTGGAAGCCAGCAGTCAGCTGGCTCGGGGTTCATGTTTTCGAGGAACGTTCTCGAGTCGTTCTTTCCCTTTTCTCGTCGTGTGGGTTGTGGTGTTGTCAAGGGTGTTGTGGTGAGTTTTTGTCGTCATCAATCAGTCTGTCAATCATCAGTCAGTCAGAGGTTCAGTGGCGTGGGTATCCCGCTCCACTGGAGCCATCGTGGATCCCAAATTGAGGGTCGTGGTTGCGTGACTCGTGGCTTCCCAACACCCACCTCGAACACTTCCAAAACAGATAACAGGACGTATTATGTCCTTGATCCTCAAAAAGCTTGCTGAAATTAGCCGTCATCAACATCCTGGAAAAGACAACGTTGCTGTCGTTGCACCTAGTGAAGATGAACGCCTACCCATGGTCCACCGTGGGGTAAGGCTTGTGATGTTGCAGAATCTACTTTCTGACTTAAAGGAGCTCGGGCGTGATGATATCAATAGCGGCCAGTTTTTGAACGGTGTGCACACCAAGGATTCGGCCACAGACTGGCAGGAATTCAACCCCGACCTCGATGCATACTCGGGGAAGGCGTGCTGCTTGCACACGGGTTTGAGTATTGTGGAGACAATGATACTCGCTGATATGACCCAAGACCCAAAAACTGGCGAGGCTTATTTCTCAGACATTGACACTTTCGTCAGCTACGCATGGCGTGGGGAAGGTGCCTCATTGCGCGCCCTTGTTGAATCTGTTGAAGACGCGCTCTCACCTGGGGTGCGATGCCACACGTAACACAAATTAGACCATACTGTAGTAGGCTCGTTTTTACAATAGTTTTCTATCTATCTTCAGGTGGATTATGCGGTGTTCCTTGACGTTCTTGTGTGTGCTCAACATCGAAAAACCCGGCCCGATGGAACGTGCCCAAATAAGATTGATTGCCGCAAGTTTGAGGACGTCATAAGCAAATGCACTCGTACTGTCTTTTACGCCTCTCCACTTCTTAATCCCTTGGCGCTCTCGCGAGCATGGTGCTTGTTCGAGATCATGATGGCCATCAAATATGGAATATAATTTCTTGTGGTACTGAGCGAATCGGATCGTGAGGATCTGAAGGCACTCATATCAAACAACTTTGATCGCATCAAAACTATGTTTTCCACCATCAAGAGCGCAAATGCTCAGGCAACGCATCATGAAGATAAAGAAATGATTTTTGAAATGATTCGACGCGACCTCGGTGTCAATGGTGACGACGGGTTCAGAACGCTCGATGACGCTGTAAGCAGTAGGATGAGGGCATGGATGGCCGAGACTGGAGCTAAATTCGCCGAGGATAGCGATGACGCCGGCCTCCTTGTGTCGGTAGGGCGACTCTTAGGCAACCTCACTCGATTCAAGGAAGCTGAGCCGCTCTACCGCCGCGCCCTCGTGATTTTGGAGGAGAACCATGGACCAGACCGGCCTGAAGTGGCCATTTCGCTCAACGACTTGGCAAGTATGCTCAAGGACCAGGGCAAATACGACGAAGCCGAGCCACTCTTTAGCCGCGCCATCGCAATTAATGAGGCGCTTCATGGGTCAGACCACCCGGATGTGGCCGCTACACTCCACAACTTGGCGGGTTTGCTCCGAGACCAGGGTAAGTATGTTGAAGCCGAGCCGCTCTACCTCCGCGCCCTTGCGATTGTGGAGGCAGCTTACGGGCCAGACCACCCAGATGTGGCCACTACGCTCAACAACTTGGCAGATTTACTCAAAGATCAGGGCAAGTTTGATGAAGCTGAGCTATTCTTTAATCGCGCTTTGGCGATTAATGAGGCGGTTCATGGGACAAACCACCCGAAAGTGGCCGACACACTCAACAACTCGGCGAATTTGCTCCGCGACCAGGGCAAGTTTGACGAAGCTGAGCTACTCTTTCGCCGCGCCCTCGCGATTAAGGAGGTGTGTAACGGACTAAAGCACCCTGATGTGGCCGCTACACTCCACAACTTGGCGGATTTGCTCAAGGACCAAGGCAGGTACGACGAAGCCGAGCCTCTCTTTCGTCGCGCCCTTGTGATTGTGGAGGGAGTTCGTGGGCCAGAACACCTGGATGTGGCTACGACGCTCAATAACTTGTCGAGTTTGCTTTACCGCCAGGGCAATTTCTTCGAAGCCGAGTTACTCATTCGGCGCGCCCTCGCGATTGTGGAGGCGGTTCATGCACCAGACCACCCGGAAGTGGCCAAGACGCTCCACAACGTGGCGTGTGTTCTCCGTGGCCAGGGAAAATATGACGAAGTCGTCTTCAGGCGACTTCGCCGCTTCTCAAAACCTACTGATACGAGAGATAAGAAGAGCTCCAGCTTTAATGCCAGGGTCTGCAGCAACTGTTCTGCACCTGAAGGGGCCAATGGTAAACCCGAGCTTTTAGGCTGCGCTCGGTGTGGCCTGGTGGTGTATTGTAGCAGGGACTGCCAAAGAGCGCACTGGAAAGCTGGTCATAAGGAGCACTGCGTTGCCAAAGCCGACACGGCGCATCAGGACCAGAAACCTCCAAAAGGCGGGAATCAATCTGCGAGAGGCGGCAGACGACGTAAGAAATGAGGCAACTGAGCCGCTTTGATCTGTTTCAAAAAAGACCAAGATATGACTACACCGTGGACCGTGGACTAGTACCTGCAGTAATCTCGACGAAAGGTCGATAGCACGTGCCATAGCAGAGGATAGGTCGGAATGGAGATCGCGGACGTACTCGAAACCTATGCCTCCGTCCGAGAATTGATCCTACAGGGTTCACGAAAGTAAAGATGAACACTGCATTACGCAAAAGGACACTCCGCTCAGTCAGACTTGTTCTGGAGGATTCATCAAAATGCAGCTTTATGCTACTTGCCGTTGTTTCTTTGCAATTGGGGAGTATAATTTAATCTAATCTTATCTATGTTGTGTAGTCTAGTGTAGCACGTTAGATTACATTGGATTGTTCCCCCCAATTGGAAGAAGGCTTATATTTCCAATGTGAAGAAAACTGCCGTGGTATATAGCAATAAGCAGTAGAAGACTATAACTTATAGCTATAACTATAACCATCAAACTGGGCTGAGTGCTCTTCTGACACAGACCTCAAAGTTCCTAAAGGGCTCAACCAAACCGGGAATTAGGCAGCTTCACGAAATTTTGAAACGCCCAGGAAATGCCCTTGCTTTTGAGCGCGGAGATGAGTTAGGTAGTTGGCAGCTGATAGCTGGTAGTACAGTATGGAGATATAGAAAGGGCGAAGAGCGAAGAGCGAAGACCCACGCGGGAAATATGGTGCCGATATGCCGATGTCCAAGTGTGCTATTGTTACTTTGAGTGCAAGTGGTGAGGCACAAACCCTGCGAAGGATGAAAGTGGGAACTCAAGAGCCGGAGATTCCCGCGATCGCTACACCAGAGATCAGAGCAAGCTATCTGAGTCAGGCGCTTAAAATTGAATTAAATCCAAGAAACTTGCACAACGATTTCAAAGACAGAGATATACCTCGGAGAAGTACGTTAGTTCAGATCTCAGGGCGGCTCTATATTTTTCTTTTTGAGAGGCGCCCTGAGATCTGAACTCACGTACTTCTCTGGAGTTAATCTCTATCTTTGATAACTTTGGGGATCAGACACCCAAGACTGGGCTTATCTGTCTCTGCCTACGCTTCCCTTAACACTCACCATCTTTAGCTGTTACTAATTTCTGCGTCAATTGCTGACGGCTATGAAACATCATGCTGACAACTCTGAAAGAACGGCTCATTACATCCAAAATCTACAGTACTACAACCCCTTGTCACTTCAACGAGCACTGGGCCAATTCCGTATTCCGATATCCCATTCCCATTCCTTTACCACGGGTGAGTCCAATGCCAATCGACCGGGGGTTGCATATGGGCTTTTTCTGCAGGGGCCATCCATGTGGGGTCGCAAGTCGCAACGCCGCAAGGCACAAGGTAGCTGATAGATAGCTGCTGGGGGCAGAAAAGGGAGCCACATAGAGTCAGAGTCATAGAGTCCAGAGTCTAGAAGCTACTAAAAGTTTAGAAGCACCTATACATTTACATTGACCTCAAATTTAAACGGACGAAATTCAGATTCCGCTGGAATCAAGTCGTTATGCGCACCTCCAGGAAGTGCCTCTTATCTCCCCTTTCGTTTCTTTCGTATAGGTAATTCCTTGTTTTCTTATTTCTATTTCTTAGCACCCCCTATGTCGTCCTCTTCCTCTTCTTCTCAGGCTCCTGTGGACGCACCCGCGCGTTTCTCGGGCATTTGGCTGGTCTTGAGCCAACAGTTGGGCAGCACCATGAACTTCTCGGCCTTGCTAGTGTATGCGCGCTTCCTGAAGTTGTCGTAGTTGTTCTCTTCGATCTGTATAAAAATCATAAAATAACCGACAAAATCGGTGAAAGTTTGAAACATGAAAGATCTCTTCCCTGGACAAATTCTATACACATCGATGCACGCAACTTCAAGATTGTGACAGGCCCAAAAAAACATTAATTAGGTCCTGTCCCTCCAATTCGCAGATGCCTAAAAGTGATACAAACAAAAGCAGAGAGCGTAAAACTAACGCGCGCACATGTAATCTCTTACCTTGTCGAGGATTTTCGAGTACATGTCGCCAGCTGCTTGCACCGCCATCCTCGAGTCAGGGGCCAGCATGGGGATCCCGGCGTCGCTTTCCGCGTAGTAGGCTCGGGCACGGGCAATCAAGTGCTTCATGAGCTCCCTGTAGTCATGGTGCAGGAGGAGAAGATCACAAAGTGGTAGCGCAAGCACATGAAAGATACACGACTCAAGGTGAAGTGACTTTTGCTTGAGCGTCTCAGTCAATTATCGCAAGAAGTTCTACCCAATCCTAAACGACCTTCATACCGGTAGTTGTCGTCGAGTTTGCCGTTCAAGATTTGCTGTTCGGTCACCCCAAACTTGGCCATGTCTTCGATCGGAAGGTAAATGCGGCCTCGGACCTGTTGATCATTTTAAAAGTAAGCAAGCAAGAATAAAACGACACTGTCGGATAAAGCACTACTTCGCAATAAAGCTTGAAATAGAACATAGACTCATGATGATACTACGATTTTTAAAAGAAGCAGCCTAGCACACAACACCATTTCTCATAGTACATAAATATCCCTTCTTCACTTTACCGCGTCCTCTCCCACGTCTCGCAAGATGTTGGTGATCTGGAGGGCAATGCCCAGGGAAATGGCGGGAGGCTTCGCTTCTTCTTCTGTGTAGCCTTCGGCGGTGCCCATCACAGGTAAGGTCATCAAGCCCACCTGCCGAGGATTCAAACAAGGAGACGCGACAAGACGAAGGAAAAAGAAGAAAACAGGGAAGATGAGAATGAGGAGCACGGTGTGTCGAAAACACAAATATATATCTTTTACCGTGCTGGCCACCCGATAGCAGTACACGTAAAGCTCGTCCCAAGTCTCGTAACGGTCTTTGCCCAGCTCTCCCGGAGTGTCCATCGCCATGCCCTATTATACATAAAATATACACCACAAGAAGGGAAGGAGGGCACAACAAGAGGCAAAACACTCGGTTCGGGCCCATGTACAACACAGCAGGCGCTCTGAAAAGGCTCACAGCAAGGACCAACACAACCGCTGTAGTACACTCCTAGAAATATACCCCTCCCCCTACCTTAATCATGTCGAGGAACGGGTTGATGTCGAGCGTGGGGTATTTGAGCTTGGTGTCGAGCAAAGCGAGGTCCAGGGAGTCCTGCGGCTGACCGTCCCACACCTGGTACAACCGCTCCTCCCACGCCGCCAAATCCGCCTGTAACGAAGAAGAAGACGTACGATACTAAAAGTAACGACAAACCCAAGTAGATTTATGCTTCTACATGTGCACAATAGCAACGGTAGAAAAAAAGCAACGGTCAATCATCCGCATGGATACATCGAACGAATGACATCCCTCGATTCATTCGATTCTATCTCGATGTCGCATGTTGCACATGTAAAAAAGTCAAGCAGCGCGCCTCATACCTTCAGCACTGCCGTGTTCATGAGCGCCCGCGGCCCATCCACGAGATCGTCGGTGCGTCGGCACCACACGTAAATGGCCCACACCTGCAGAATATTTAAAAATGAGCACAATCACCATCACAGTGGGTTTAGGGTTCACGGTGAAACAGTAAAATAAATGCCCCATCAGCGACGGTAAGCGATTGAAAAATATCATGAAAGCTGCAGTAATTCCCCCCCCAAAAGGACATCTCACCGCTTTCTTTTGTTCGGTGGTCATCAGCCGAGTTCCCAAGTAAAAAGTCTTGGCGAAGACCTGAGTTACGAGAGCATGAAAAGAAACCAGAGAACATAGGAATAGAGCCAATTAGAGCGAGGCAGCGCGTATCGCAGATGCTTGGAAACCTTTTTGCAATAGAGGTCGAAACTTAGCATCAATATTGGCTCCTAAACAGTTTCCACTGCCGAACTTTCCAATCTAGTCTTATGTAAACATGCAGCCTCAAGCTAACACTATCACAGCTCTTGAGGTGTCTCATATGCCACTAGTCTTGATATATATCTGTACCTTGGTGATGCTCTCGCATTGCTGGTAGGCTGCGTCGAGGACGTTCTCTGCTCGAGACGGCTCTACAGCCTTCATTGCGGTCAAAACTCCCGAGTACTATGAAGAAAATAGACAAATGGATACAAGAAAATGGTATATATATCAAGTAATGTTTGTTTATTGAGGGGCTTAGACGCCCAACGATATGAGGGGCTTCTTTCGGAACTAAAATTTCCTCGGCTGTATCATGGCTACGTTGCCCAAAAGAACGAGCCCACGCCGAAAGAGTGCGCGCAGCGCCATAATCACGAGTAAAATGTCTAAGTACCCTGTGATAAACTACTCTCCTTAGAAAGGGACTGTATGTCTAAGTGACAGCAAGCCTGTTCCACACCTGTCCTGGAGTTGAGGCCTCCACAGTAGCATCGAGTCTCCTGCCACGGGAATGAGCATATGTGCTGACTTGACGAGGAACGGATGTAGTCGGCGAGGACGCGAGATGTGAATGGAAGGCAGTCGCCACGTGGGCCAGCGCGCCGATGGAACAGACTGCGCGCAACATGTGCTTTAGGGCTAAAACGGAACCCTCGGGCAGATAAAAGTCTACAGCTACTCAGTACAAGCTAAGACGTGCGCACTACTTCAAGATCAAGCATAAGTACCAGTCACACACTTATTACAGCTACAGCATGGTCAGTACATTATCGTAAAAATGCGTGTTTTTCCTACATTTGTTCGTATGTGTTCTTGTCTTGAAACATCAAGAAGGTGCACGAGAAGTGGCAGAGGCTCCTCACCACCTCCTGCTCACGGCCTACCCCACCATCACCTATACTTTCGACGCGAGATGTCTGAAGTTTTAGGTTTTTTACACCGGCTGGTGACCAACACCCTTGCTCCCTGGCTTCTGGGTGGCAAAGGGCTCGCTGAGTGGCTTGTTCTCGGTGATGGGCCCAACAACAGCTGGTTTGCTCCTGCAGTGTGCTTATGGCTGGCTACGTCGTACGAAACTTGCCGACGTATCGGCAAACGATTCGAATGGGAGCCTGTACAAGTACTGCAGGTGTACCGATCCATTCAGGTGCGAAAAGAAGAGGCATTGCAACATGTGACCTTCTCGACTGCATCGCCAAACAAAGATGCTCGAGTTATGGAGCTGTAAAGCTCCTAGTGAACGCCAAATTTCTGTGCAGGCTCAAAAATATCCTATTTTAGCACTAACACCAATCTTTCGCTGTCTCTACTTGTTGCTCGTGCAATTGGAATCACTTTCCTTACCTGCTGAATGGCCAAAAATACGAAAAGTGTGCCCTCTTCAGCGGCATGGGTTTGTTTTCGATGGGTGTGTTGCACGGGCAAGGGGTTTCTCTCTCAGGGCAGTGCGCTAATGACGTATTTATTCCAGCAATCATCAACTTCTTCTTGTGGTACTTCATCGCCGACCTTTTCATCATGGTATAACTGTAACTGTTTTTGTTTCCTTCTTGATGAATACGCTTCAAATTGAAAGCAGCTATTTTCCACCTTACAATCTACACAAGCATGTCGCAGAATTCTTTGAAATTTATCTCAACTACTATTTCAGTTGCAGTTTTTCTTTTGAGCATAATCTGCTCTATTGGTCTGACTCCGTTCACATGAGCTCCCTCGCTTGCTTCTAAGAGGCGTTTCAATGTACAGGGATTCTACCTGTCGTTAGCGTATCCTCCCATTTATTTTTCGAAGTTATCCGAAACCCTGCCGTTGCTTTACTGTGCCATTTCTGACAAATTTCTTCTTTTTCAGTGCGTGATTATGGGGCACTTTCGAATGGACTTGCTCCTGCACCATGGTGTCGCCCTCTCCGGCATCATTAGCCTCGGTAATGACTCCTCTTCTACAAAATCCCATGCTTCTCAATGTTTTGCAAAGACTATCGCCTGTGGGAGACTCGTGTATTACCAAGACCTCACGTGTTTGGTTTTTTTTTTCTATAATCTTGATGTATTTGCTAAACATGTACTTTTGAACTTTTTACAGTGTACAACAAGCTCTACCCGTGCGCGTCTGCGCCTGTAGCTGTGACTGAGCTCATTTCGCTCTTCAGGTGAGGAGAATTACGTGCCTGTAGTTGTAAATTCCATTGAATTGCGTCACTGTTTTGCGCATCTTTTTATTGCGTAAGGTCCCGCTTTAAGTATTCATTCCCCGAGTAATTTCAACGTTTCATTTCGCCTCTGTCTTTTATACCAAACAGCGGCGTCGAAGCGATGCTTCCGAAGCCCTCGAAATGGTCCCGCGGCGAAGAGCACGTCTTTTACGTGATCCGCGCCTACCGCCTCGGAGTCCTGGTGTTGATACGCCCGTTCCTCTGGCAGCACGTGCGCCAATCCGCGGAAGGCGCGTCCTCCACCATTGCGGCTGCCACCTACATGGTGCCCGGCGTGCTTTTGCCGCTCCTCGATTTGGTGAGAACATACACAACAAAGATTGAAAAAAAATGCATGCAAGTGCAGATGATCAGCGAGATCATGAGCAGAAATGCTTTGGCATCTATAATACAAACACTCCTAGAGATCTTGAGAACTCTCGAATCAATACTCGCAAACTGGGTCTTCCTTCCTTTGTATGCGTCGTGCATTTCTGCTCTCAGTTATGCATTCTTTTATCGCAACTTCTTACTTAAATCGCCATACTTTTGCTCATTAAAAAACTAGACATGGTCGTGGAAGATTGCGCAGTCGCTTGGCATTGTAGATGGGGTAAAAAATCAACTAGGCTTCAAGACCAAAGGCAGTCCGAAGCAGCCTCCTCCGGAAAAGTCTAGTTCTCAACTAGGGTCGCTGACGTCACCAGCCGCGCACTTTGACGGCTCGAGCGATGACCACCAAGGCAAACAAAAGGACTAAATTTGCTCGAAGGGTTTTGTAGCACTTAATGGAGATTTGTGTTCGGCAACGCGGTAGAAAGGTAGCGAGGTGCGAGGTGCGAGATGCATTTCAAATAGAATGGTCTGGTTTCCTTATTCGATTATTGCTCCCTGAATATTACGCACAATACGAAGATCGAAATCAGTACCAGTTAAAATATTCATATGAACGCAAGCGAACAGTTCGGGATTAGGCTTCCGCTTCCAGCTCTGAGCCATAAGACAAGTCCAAGTGCTTCAGCAGTGCCGTTCTAACCTTTGCTTTTAACTTTTAACCGTTTACCGCCGTTATAATTCTCTTGCTGCTTGCTGCTATTGGAGTTAGAGGGAGCTACAGTAGAGCTATTGGAGTTAGAGGGAGCTACAGTAGAGCTATTCTATTTAGCAAGGGGATTGCAGTCGGAAGTAGGTGGCTGCGTTTTGCGAATTGGGACTGCGGCTGGGGCCGGGACTAGAACTGTGCAATACTAAGGACTTGGGATCTCCAGACTCCAGATGTAGAAGCAGAAACGAGTGAATTAATTGCGTGTTAATAAGACTAACGGCTAACGGACTGAACTCAAAGAAGTATTGGCGGGTTCTTTGTGGTTATGCAGGTGGTGAAAGAACGATACGTCCTTCCGTGTGTGTGGGGGACTTCTGTGTGACGGCGTCGCGGAATAGTAACTACGATAAAGCACCGTCTTTTTCAAGTCGATATTGGATTCCGTGGGGACAGGCTAGATAGATGCCAATTTCGCAATTAGACGTCGGTGAAGTCCGCCACTAACTGCTGACCGTCATCTCCCATCGATTGCTGCGAGAAAGACACTTGATTCTTGACTGCCGGCGCTCCGGGCTCTACCGCTGCTGATGAATGCTGGTGGTCATACTGGCTGGTCGGCGGTGGTGGGGGTGGCAAGGAGGGTGCGCTCATCGAAGCTTCGGAACCATTCAAAGGGTTGGCGACATGCGTGGACGGAACGATCGCGAATTCTTTGTTGTTGTGCGGTTGTACCGAGGACGGAAGATTGGCGCGGAACACCATGGAATTGCGAAGGAGATGGGCATCGCGAGCGGCCATCCGGCTTTCTTCAGCAGCCTCGTCGACTTCTTCCGCTTTTCGTTCTGCGTTGCTCAATTTCTCCGCATGCTTCGCTGAGGCGCCTCCTTCGGGCGTCGAATTAGCACTGTCGGAAGCACCAGCACCCTGCGACGCACTCCCCTTCTTTTTTGCCCCAACGCCAGCAGCAGCAGCGAGCGTTGTACGGCCGAAGTCCATCGCAGCAATTTCGCGCTGTGCAGGTCCTTCGAGCTCGCGCATGCAATCCTCAAAGGTGGGTCGCTGCGAGGTGTCCTGAAGCTGGCGACGCAAAGAAGACAGTTTTGGTGGCAAAATAATAGAAAGGAAATAAACGAGGGTGAACAGAGATGGTAGACTGATCGCAAATAATCATCAGGTGACTAGCCTTACAATGAAACTACTAAGCCGCAATGAAAGTAGAGCGAAATTTGGTTCAAAAACGCGTGCAATTTCGCTCTACTTTAATGGCAGCTTAGAAAGTTGAATGCCAATTTAAACTTGAAAGTACCATGCATTCGACGAGCAGCCGCGCAATGGTTGGCGGCGCATCTGAGAGCACGAGCGGCGCTGAATTGGCTCCATTGCTTGTCGTGGGCGGTGCGTGCTCGGTGCGAGCTTGAGTGAGAGCATGGTTCAAAGCATCGAGCCGACGTCGCTCCATCAACGTGAGGTGATCAGCGCGGGGGGCCTGAAAATAACAACGAAAGAAGCAAGTATGAGCACTTTCAAACCTACACTTAAAGCTCTTAAACCTTGAAAATCGGACTGATCTCATCCGAAACTGACCAGCTGAGCGATCTCCGCCTCAATATTCTTCGGATCGTTCGGGAGCGGCGGCGCTGCTACTGCTCGCCAGTTTTCTTCTGCAATGGCACGGATAAATCGCATGGGATTCCGAGGTCGTTGCTTTTTGCCGTAGTTCACACGCCAACGCTCACCCACAAAATCAACCAAATCGTCTTTCACCGCCTGTAAACAAGCAACCAATCAAAGCCCGTGAACAAAGCGTTCGAAAATGATGACAACAAGAGAAGCTAAATTGATATCGCACCATGGCAAGCAGTAAAAGCCCAAAGCTGTAAACATCCGCGGACGCATCGTAAGCTTCGCCCCGCAAAATTTCAGGCGCGCAAAAGAGCGGAGTTCCCACAGCAGTCATAGCAACGTCATCACTATCCACGCCTTGAGCGCGAGACGTTCCAAAGTCCGACAATTTCGCGCGCAGAAACTCGGTGACTAGCACATTGTCCGGCTGCATTAGGCACAGCAAAGTGTCATTGACGAAGAAAATGCAAAGGAATAGTTAAGTAAGGTAATGGGAGAAAAGTGTTAGCAGCAGTCAAGAAAGACCTCTTAATTGAGGTACGTAAACAAAAGAAGTCACTGTCACTGCTTAACATGACGCTTGGATTTTATAATCTATTGAATGCAACCTTGAGATCGCGGTGAAGGATGCAACGTTTCATTTTGTTTTGGTCCGTTTCATCGAGGTATTCGCGGCCGTGCAAATATGCCATGCCGCGGGAGACATCAGATGCCAGACGCAACAAGGGTTCGCCCCACCGCAAGTCCAGCACCTGGAGAAGGTTTAAAAATACAGTAAATAGGGAGGTAGAAGTAAGCAAAGTACTTTCATGCAGGATTTCTCTATCACATCGCCAAGGAAAGAATTCTAGAGACACAATGAAGTGATAACTTCACGTCTCGCATGCTTTTACCTTGAGGCGCAGCAGCTGCTGCAGAGATCCTTTTGGGACCCATTCAAGCACGAGGCAGGTGAGGTCTTCGCCCCAGCAGGCTCCCACGAAGTTTACGATGTTCTGACCAGGCATCAAAAGGCAAATAATTATAACCACGAGATTCAATGCAATGACTCGAAGAAAAGAAATGACTAGTGGAGACCATTCGAAGAATCTTTGTGCACTCAGAGAGGACTGACCGGGTGCCGGAGCGTTGCTGTGAGAAGAATTTCATCTCGGAAGGCTCGGACGTTGTCTTCCGTCACTTCGAGCATTGTCTTCACTGCCACTGCCTGCCCTAGGCATTTGCCACGAAAGACCTTCAACAACACAATACATATAGACAAGAAGACACAACACGAACGTGCGTTAAAATCGAAGAATAAAGGTATTACAGAGGTAGTGAGGTAGACATTATTGCAAGTTACGTGTACAATCATAAAAACCGAGAAAACATTAGGCTCTAAATGCTTCATGTCTCACCTCTCCAAATGCTCCAGCTCCGATACGATCAATGAGCTCTACATCGTCTGCTTTCAACAAATGACGTGCCAGCACCGCCTGCGATGCATTTTCTCGAGCTTTGAGTTGATCGTCCTTGAGATTAGGCGACATGGAAGTCATTTGAATTCCTGAATTAGAGTCCCCTTGAAATACAGTGCTTCCAAATCTCCGATTTCTTGGGGCACCAGGTGCGCTTTTATCTTCGTTCTCCTTCGACTCATCGGATGATGTAGTTGCTTTGCCTAGAAGCTGCTCAAGCAGAGCAAGTTCCTGTGGCGTCCGCGGCCGCCGCCACTTGCGTTGTTTTCGCTCGGCACGGTAGCTTTGAAGATTCAAATTCAGTGTCGGGAGCACGTATTGGATGGATGTAGGGAAAGAGAGAGGAACAAAGTAAGCGAGAGACAACTGGCCGCACAGATTTAAAAGCATTCAAGTCATTGTGGTGGAAGTATTGATACTTATAATGCCAGGGGCTCAAATTGGTAACACTCCTGCACTCTGATCAGATCAAGTACACGACATTATTACCGCGCAAAAAGTATGAGACCGGCAGCAAAGAGAATGCCGGCATTGATGGCACAGAGAAGAAACCCTAGGTAGAGTGGATCGTCACCCTCAACTGACGCCAGTGTTTCTGAGGCCACAACAAACGCTGACAAAAATGTCAAGAGGATTTGGTACTGCGACAAAACGAGCAAAACATTAGTGGACTCGCGTTGGAATGGGCTTGCTTCACGGACGACAGCAACCTGAGAAATATAGATAACGAGGGCATTACCAGATATCAATGAGTAACCCCATGTATGCATACGCGTAGGACCAATGGGCCACATCGAGGATCCACGGCAAGTAGTCAATGCTAATGTCTACCCTAATCGCATGAACCCCTTTGGTTACCGCAAGGATGGCGAGGACACAACCTAGCGCAGCCCTCGGAAGGCCTTGAGGCGCGAGAATAGGAAGGGCAGCAGCAAAAAGCATGCGACGATATACTTCAACCACTTCGTAATGCCTTGAAAAAGATACCAAGTAAGCGAACACATGATCAGGCATAGATAAATTACCATTGACACGTAGTATTGAAAGATAACTTTTTTTCGAAAATACTGGCGTCACACTAGCTCAACTCACCATGCAGAGGGTTTGTAGTCATCCCAGAGAAAGTTGAGATGCCGCAAGCCATTGTTTTGCTTGCGAGCTGCCTCTGCGAGTGCATACTGAATTGATATACGAATGATTCAATTAGGTAGAAAGATTCGCGAAACTTAAACGAATGAAAGTTAAAGGGAAACCTTGATTATGACGAGTATGATATAGATTATACCAGATTCACTCGACAAAGGTATCTCATCAACTACGTCAATTTGGCAGAACATCATTTACCTCAGCCGCTCGTTCCTCGGCGTCAAGACGAAGCCGTTCTTTTCTGACCAATTCTTCTTCTGTCAACTTTTGGACTTCACGAGAGGATGAGGTATGGCCGCCCTGGTGGCTGCCTCGCAATTGTCCGACAGACGAGCGGAGGCCTGTCGACACAGATAATCGCTCGGCCCAATTGCCGGCCTTTTTGCGGCCGGCGCCATTGAGATCACTATTGCCGGTGCCATTTTTTGCCTCAAGCGCAGAGGACTCAGGATTCTTGTTTGAGTTTTCGTACCCCATCGGATCAAGCAAGTGACGAACACGCCAAAGTAAGCAAAACCAAACTAGCGGCACTGACTGATAGATCGCAATTAGGAGCCAATTAGCGACAGCAAAGTTCTTGTAGGCAGTGGAATCGCAATCGATCGAGGTGTCAACCCTCAGTACATGATTTTCATTGGTGTATGAATCAGAGGAAATGGATAGGTCTGCGCAGTCAAGGGCATTGAACTGCAGCATTGCAATGGGCGGTAGCACCTACCAGTAGAAACGTACATGTACAAACAACACCATTCAACTTTATGAGGCAAACATCTTACTTCGAAATATAAATCTTCCAAAACGAAGAATACTTTAAGATAGAAAGTTTAAAATAATGCAATTAGGTATCAACTTCTAATCACAATATGAACGAAGTCTACACTTTTACAAACTTGGAATTAGCATAATACCAAGGTTTCAGAGGAAACAAATACAGCAATGCAAAGAATCCGATTACCAGATACGAAAGAGCGAGAGCAAAGTATACGTGTTGATTTCGCATCCGTTCTAAAGCAGCTTCCAAGTAGTGATCAACAGCGCCAGCGTCCTGCTGGCCTTGGTGCCACAGCACTCCACCAACGCGACCTGCAAAGAACGAAAAACTGCCCTTGCCAGGAACAGCTGGCCGGGTATAGCTACCGTAAGGCCGCGGAGAAACTCCTTTTTCAACCGGGGTGTCTGAGGACTTTGACCCAGGACGAAACGCGAGCTCTTTTTCCGCAATCTTAGAAGCTTCTCGTGATTCAGCACGCCTACGTGCGCTGCGGGCTAAATACAGCGTTAGGTCCAGAAAAGCGAGAAGAATCGGCAAGAGAGCTGCAAATAAGGTGCGATCCATAAGATCCAACAGAGTAGAACATGTCAGGGCAGCGGAAAAATCCAATGACATGAAGCTCAGCGATTCAAGAGCGGTTGCAAAAGGCTCCGGATACTGCACGGCCAAGTTCCATGATATAGTGCTTAAAATTTGAAAGGTTGCCCATGCCACTTTCAGCATGCCTCGGTCAAGGTGCCGAAACGGGTTCTTGTTCTTCAGCTTGGTGCTACCACCAGAAGGTACGTCAGAGAAGAGCGCAGGGCAAAGACGACTGAGCCTCTGCCGAAGGGGCTCGTGCCGGCCTTTCTTGCGGACTTTAAGAAGAGCGGACCGCATTGTCACCGCAACAAGAAGAATAATTCCGAGAATTAGCGAGGGTATGAAGGTTACCGATTGACTGCAACTCACGCAAAGCCGAGCCGAGCTCGAAAAGACGTATCCTTCTTCGCAGGCGCCGCATAGTGGGCCCACACTACCGTGCGTACACATGAGTCGATGCTCAGTGCATTGCGGCAAGTCGAGTTCGGCGAGCTCTTTTGAAGATTGTAAACTCCGTGCATAAGCCGCTTCCGATGCATTTATAAACGCTGCACGGTGCCAGCATGCGAGAGGGTCCAACGAGGAGCCGCTGAGCCCAACATAATCGTCATCCGCAACGGCTGCATCATCGTCGAAATCGTACGCACCTCCATCAATCGTCGAGAAGCCTCCGAAGTTAAAGTCGTTACCCGACGCGTAAGACCGCTGAGCCCACTCCTTAGCGCGAGCTTGAAAGCCTTCGCAAGTTCCACGTAAGCACGGGAATGCTACACCGCCTGCTGCATAAGACGACCGGTCGATCCACCACCCCTCTTTAGGAAAAGGCATAGCAGTGCCGCCGCTACAGATTGCGCCTTCAGGACATGGCAAGCATTCTTTCCCCGTGCCTTCGTCTGGCAAAGTCAGCGACACGAAAAAGCCACGGTCGCATTGCACCTAAAAATAAAGAGCACGCACGCATAGAACTCAAAGACAAAACAACACCTTTATGAAAACTTGATGCATGCCAAAGCGTGCGCGCTCACCACTTGCGCCACAGCAACGTGCCACTTCAGGCCGTAACCATCTGTTAAGTTGAGGTGCTGGAACCAGTGAAGTCCGAGCGAGGGCACGTCGATTGTGATAACTTCGCCAGCTGTCGATGGCCATCCGCCCCGCGCATCTACTTCTTGACCTACGGCCCTGATGATGCGGTGAGTACTGTTGGCTGCTATCACTTGCGAAGTGCCGTCTGCGTTCACTACTGTGCCACGCACCTATATCATGCAATCAAGAAAACGCTTCATACTTGCGAATCGCTTACAATGACAAATCCTCACACCTATGCGGTTCGAGATCAAAGATATATATGGATTTTACTCCGGTGTGAACAATCCCAAAAAAAGGCACCATTAGGGAAGGAGAGTACTACGTAGTGCATGCTACTGTACCGAGCTCGAAATCATTTTCCCCGCTGAGTCAACCACAAAGACCGTTAGAGTGCCACCTGAGGCCGCTGTCGTGTCTCGAAGCAGATTTTCAACGGTTGAGAGCTCGAAATCAATCCCCGCCACGCCGACGAAATCGCCATCTTTCGTGACTAACTGTCTAGCTGCGGTCAAACCCAACGTACCCGTCTGGATGAACAGGTACGGATCGGACCAGATTGCGCCCAAGGCACCGCCGGTAACTTCCGTGTTTTTCTTCGAAGCTTTGTACCACG
>Ga0307979_1001147_pt1 | contig 18836 bp, 23 predicted proteins | sample OrgLakmetage1058_FD_201833 | JGI IMG/M metagenome (GOLD analysis project Ga0307979, IMG submission 201833) | Saline water microbial communities from Organic Lake, Antarctica - #1058 | ecosystem: Environmental > Aquatic > Non-marine Saline and Alkaline > Saline | place: Antarctica: Organic Lake...
TGAGAAGCGTCGTCGGGAGTTGGAATCGCAAATTGACGAGGGCAAGTCAAAAAGAGTATGCTCAGAACAAACGAAGGATCGCAACACGTCAGCTGATGGGCGCCGCCACCACATGAGGCCTCCGCTGCCTCCGCCGACTACTCGTTCATCATCCACTTTTGAGGTAGGCGCATTGCTTAAGTACGCTTTTGAAGATGAGAATCAAACCTGGATTTGGTATCTAGGCATTGTACTGGAGACATGGCCGCGGTGCCCTTGGTACAAGATGTTGTTTGAGGACGGTGAGAACCTCTGGGTCTACCTAGATGGACCCTCAGAGGGCCGTCTTTGGGCGGGAATCAAACCAATACTTCGTTCGGCTGAAATGGTGCGTTTTGAGCACAACCTGGAGCTTGCAAGCCCAGGCGAAGTCGTTCGTTTACACAAACAGCTTAAAAAGCGCTCCAGTTCGCTTCCTATTAACCCTGGACGAAAGCAAGGACGCCCGCGCAAGCACGCAAACATCGCTAGCGACGCTGGAAGTGCTGAAGGTAGTGGCAAAATGGAAAGAGATGACGAATTCAGTATTGTAGCAGCTGAAGAGGCTCCGCCAAACTGGAGCCACCCACCGTCTGTGAATTCATTAGATCCTACCCCCGTCAAATCCTCTGCCTCGGCGTCATCATATAGCTCTATTCACAAGCTTGTGCCACGCGAACAGCTACGGAGGCAGACAAGCGTACGAAGCAGCCAAAGGAGCTCAGAACACTTCCAAAATCTGAGGCGCATGCCGAAGCGTGAGGTATCAATGCTAACTATGCGAAATGGCGAGCTCTTTGCCGTACTACGAAATGATGAGGCCGTTGTCACGGGCTCTGAGGAGGCGTTTGCAGGGTCGGCTCATTGGGTGGCTTGCGATCGATGCTCAAAGTGGCGACGTGTCTCAGAGTCTACGTTCCGGAGAAACCAAGCGTCTGATGCGCAGTGGTTATGCGAGCAAAATACCGACGACCCATCTCGTGCGGCTTGCAACGCACCAGAAGAAAAGGAAGACGACGATGCTGGTAGTGTTCCAGCTGTGGTAAAGCCGCCAGAACAATCTTCTTCAATTGACATCGCTTCGGGTCCATTGTCTAAGTCGAGGCCTTGGATCTTATCTGCAGACGAAGCATACTGCGCGTGTCTCAAGGTGAGCACCGAAGAAACATGGCTTCTTTTCTGAGATCTATATATGTACAGTCAATATTTTATCATATGTATGCAGAAAGCTCCGGTTCGGCTTAATTTACCTGTGTTTTGTAATATTTTTCAATGACAGGCGGGTTCGAAGTTACATGCGTCACCCTCGATGAGCGCTTCTGAGGTAAAGTCCGCACTTCAGGACGTCTTGGAATTTGTAAAGCAGGCTTTAAATGAGCTGCCCAAACAGGATGTGCGTTGGGAGCCTATTTTGCGTAAAATCGCTGCATCTCAATCTTTGGCCACTGCGCACCGCTTCTTGCGCTCCTTAGTCTTTGGTGCTGTACGTACCGGCAGCAGTGCGCTTCCTGTCTCTCAGATATATCATGTATCGCCGGCCAAGTCAGTCCAGCTGAAATCGACTTCTGTCGAGAATAAAGGCTCAAATAATGCATCTAAGGCTGTTCAATTATCTGAGGCACAATCGGTGGCCAATTCTGACAGGGCAGCGGAGGCATTGGTAGTATCAACGAAAGGTTCACCACCAATGTCCACATCGTCATCAATGTCTGTAAGACCACAAACGAGTGTAGGTTCAGCACAGCGTGTGTCCAATGGGTTGGGTGCAGCAAATTTCAGCTCTGTGGCCCGAAAAAACGCGACTAGCGACGTTCATGGAGGTTCTGTCGCCGGCCACGCTGCCCAGAAAGTTCTGCCTGACACTCTTTTTGAGAAACTTGTTGGGAATTACAACAGTCAGGTGAATGGCCACAACAGAGACCTGAGAAGGGTAATGAGCTCAGGGATAAATCCCGTTCAGTCTATGGAGCCTGGATCAGCTTGTACAGAAATCAAAACTACGCGCAGCTCATTGGTGCCTCCCGCTGTCGGCGTCTCCAACGTGGAGTCTGCCACTTTAGTCCACGAGCCCAACACTGCTTGGGGTGCTGATGGTATGGATAAGAAGCGTATGCAGTTGATTAATCTTCTTCTATTTCAGCAGTGGTCGCGTGCAGATGCAGACGAGGAGGTATCGCGATGGCAAATAACAGCCTATGGGCCGAATAGAGACTCTTTGACGTATTCTTATCAACACCAGGTGAGAAAATATCTTCATGTGTATGCTTCCGTTTAATGGTATTTGTATTGTATTAGGCACTGAGGACGTTCTCTTTGGTGTATTTGATTTATGCGCCCCTTTACTCGAGCGATGGTGTATTTGAATCAAAACCAATCTATGCGTAATCTCACTTCATTCTAATGACGGTTTATTTTATGATCACCTTCATACATATAATTTATGACCCCAGGATGGAACTTCTACTACATATACAGCCTGGAGCGAGGTTGAGAGACACTACAAAGACCTTGCGCATGAACCTAGATGTGAGCAGTCTGAGAGTTCGCTCCTAACGCAACCAGGCAAAGTTGCGGGAACTTCGAGCGAGCGTTCCGCTGTTCCTTCAGAAGCTGCGCAAAGTCTAGCCTTAACCGCAAGCGCTCCTGTAGTATCCGCAGCCGCTTCAATAGGTACCACCAACAGAGCAAAAGCACTTCCTGGTGGAGTCGATACCTCGAATGATGTTGAAGTAGTAGACCTGGCCAGCGAGCCTAGTGTGCCCTCGAAAGGCTCTTCGCTTCAGGTGCCACAATCGCCAAAGCCAATAGAAGTACTGCAACCGATTCGGGTGCAGAAGCCACCGCAGTACTCGCGGGTACCGCAGCCAGTGCAAGGTGCTGCGCACGTACCACGACAGCTCCCCCAGAACCACCAGCAGAGAAAGAAGCACTTTGATGCACAGCCAGGACACTATTCGCCTCAAGTGCCGCAGCATCCGCACTGCAGCCAACTCCATCAGCTACACCAGCATCAGCAGAATGTCTCAAAGCAACAAGTGCATCAGCACCAACAGCACTTTCGCACCGCTTTTATGCAACCTCCTCAACCGGGCATGCAGCTTGGTTCCCTCCCTTCTGCCTTACCGCCAGCTCTCCCGCCTAACGGCGGCATTTTTGCACAACCTCGAGCTGCTGGAAGCGCATCTAATGCTGGCGCACCGCCCGCGCTGTCAGTTAGTCATGCCGAGTACATGAGGCGTGCAACCACTGGTGGCACCTTCCAGCAGCAGTTGCGGTACATGCAACAACAGTACGGACAGCAGCACCCGCAGCACCCGCAGCAGCATCAGCACCAGCAGCAAAGGTGGCATCTTCAACCGACCGTACTGCAGCGGCATAATCATTTACAACAGCAACAACAGCAACAACAACAGCAACAGCATCTGCTGCAGCCAAGAATGGGAATGAATTTCGCGGCAACTGCACTTGGGCCTGCAGCTGCGCAGGTAACAAATCATAACCAAGCCGGTGGTGGCACGGGGTCTGGAGGTGCCAGGTTCTATTTGTAATAGGCAGTTGCCTGTGGTGTGTGGCTTTGGTGCTCAATTGTTCATAACTGCGGCGAAATTACGGCCATACGGCAAACGACTAGCGATTAATTTACTTGTTCCTTTCGGGGATTAAAAAAAAAACCTGCTGCTGTTGCGCCTTGCTTCTGGACCTCCTTCGGAGCTATAAACGATTCGAGTGCAACCGGGATCTCAAACTTGTAGTGAGGTAAGGTGTTTAGAATATCGCCGGTCGCTTCCGACCTGTCGTGCAATTTTCACCTCTTCATCACGTTCGAGGCGTCAATTCTTGACGCAGCATCCACCGCACGGGCTTGTAGTCGCGTCGCCTTGAAGTGTAACGCGGCATGCCTTTCCGCTAACACGTTTTAATTAACTCCGTACTGCAATTGGGTCTTTGTCTGTGAGTGGTTGTCCAGGATGATTTCGAGGAGAGTATGGATTGCAAATTGCAAACACCGACGGAACTCTGACACCGGAGCTCATGGCTGTGAATCCAGAATCGCATTGACTTCAAAAGTGGCGACAATATCCCACGGTCCGTCTGTGAGACACAGACATGCACGGTGGGCATCAAGGGAGGAAACGGATTCCTAGGAACTTCGGGCCACCGACAGATGATGAACCCTTCCGTTATGAATTTGCAGCACCGCTTGGTACTTGAATTATCCGTGGGCTCTCGTTTGATCAAAGGCAGGCACAATGGAGGATTGATTTATTTTGGCGGCAGCTACAAGCATTGTCAGCACGATCTTGCCGATCACTAGCACGGAACCTGCACTCTTCGGGGTATACGCAGTCGACTTGCTCTCAAGGTGGAGGGTGGAGGGCCTTGCGAGGGTTTCGAAAAACGCTGGAGGACGACCACGACTAGCGTCCGTGGCGTCTGATGGAAGATATATGGGATTAGCTCTTTGATAGGGAGGGACCGCTAGGCCACAAGCGGCCCGCTTGCATATTGTTGTTTGCATTTTTGAGGGGGGGCTTTTCTATTCACTGCCACTCCGCGAACGAGGAAGGAGTTCCCGTCAAAGCCTCTTATGGTTCAGGGGCAGAACAATAGGCGCCTTGTGCGCTGAAAGGCACACTTTGACCTCTGCCGAGTGAAATTCGTGTTCCGCATGTCACGAGCTTCTTTGCTCGCGCGCCTTCCTCTTCATTGTTCTGCGGAGTGCGCAACACCCACAAATTCCTCGCTTTTTGCAATTTTTTCGAGGAATTTGGCCAATGCCCCTCTCCCTCCTGAATCATTCCGCACTTGCTTTGTTTGCGCAACGCACGCGCATTCCCACTTCTGCCCGCAGCATTGGCTTCTGTGCCATTTGGGTTTGTATAAGTTCGAGTTCGAGTTCTGGTATTGATATACGGTAGATTTTAGATATTGGCATTAGATATCTCGATGTCCGTCTCTGAGTTCTCGTCCGCTTCAGACTTCTGTCCTTCAGACACCTAGACCTAGAGGTAAAGCATAACGTATCTGTATAAAATAGAAAGCCGTAATCTATTAATAGTCCTATATTGAAAACAGACAGACAATCTTTTGCCCTATGATACTTGAATATTTTTGAAATTTGTTGCGAGAAGAGAGGGCGAATTGGTGCATTGAAGTTATATACAGCCAGAGGCAATGCAAAGTAGGATGGGCGGGTATACTTTAAGTGCGACTTACAGTGCCGGCCCGAAACACAAAAAAAACTTCATAATATTCATACTGCGGTCCGAAAAACGAAATTATACTCCGAAACCAAAACATGAAGTTTTCATGACATCCGGAATTGCGGTCTGGAACATAATAATAACCCTGTAATTCACACCCATAGGTATAGTTGCCATTGCGTCTGGGTGCCTCCTACTTTATTCTTACACATTCATACAACTGTAAATAATTAATGAAATTATTCGATGACTATTAAACATAATCTGAATGATGGACGGCATCTCAAATCTCGAACTTTATGCCTTCAGCTTACCAGAAAGCAAAACAGTACTTTCTGCATGGGTGCTGTCTATTCTAGTTTAGTTTAAACTCTCACAAAACAAAGAAAGACATTAGTATACTGCACACAGTAGTCACAGAGGGACAAAAATGCACTTGAGCTGCATATGTGCTAACAAGTTACTTACAAAATCGCTCTCAAGAAAGCCAATTAAGGCTCCAAATGGCGTATTTTCTCTGTACAAGTCGGCAGGACTGCTATACTGGGTACGCCAACTAAAGTGCAACAGTATGAACCAAAAGAAAAATTCGAATTTTTGTGACAACGAATCCCGAATTTTGGAAACGGCGAAACCAAGTAACCAATATAGCGATAGCAGCAAAGAAATGTTGCGCCCATATGGCTACAAAAATCTCTCTCCTAATCTCCAACAATTGCTCCCGAAATTGGCATACAAACATTTGCATTGAAACAGTTCGCCAAGAGTCTGGAGAGCAAAGAAGTCAAGTGAATTTATTGGATCAAGATTTTTCGATTAAATAAAGTATAAACAATAATGTCCACTCATAGACCTCCATACCTCCGATCAAAATCGCATTACCTTCGAAGCCTTAACTAAGAATTATAGCTTCAGATACTATTAAATTTCCTTACTGAAGAAGAAAAGTAATGCGTGAAAAATCTATCCCAATTCGAATGAGTTCGTTATTGTCTTTCTCTTTGATCGTCAATCTATGAACTCGAATACCAGCGTTATACCGCCCATTGAGCATTGAGTAGAGGAACCCAGTGCCACCGCCAAAATTCCGAGATATACGGCAAAAGGGAGCTGTTTTTTGGTTTGCCCAGCGGCATTTCTCGTGTTGAAATAGGTTCCAGGGCTCTGGTGCTGTGGCAAAAAAAACTCTTCCATTTTGGATCAATTGGAAAGTCAGTTGGAAAAAGATGTCATTTTTATGTGTTGTTGTTCTCATAATCATACAATACTATTAAAAAACAGTTTCTTCGTCATTGCCTGCATCATATTCATAGACCCCTCCGTACCTCTACCATGGCCTTAGTAGTTCATTTCTATCCACAAAACGCGTTTGGAATAGGCAGATGAAAACTAGTTGCAATAAGCGCCCACAAGGCAAGAAATGTGTTAACCCCATGGAGTTTACAAATACGTTCGTATGAACTTACGAGATAAGCAAAAGTATTTCTCATTTGATTTATTCATCGAAGGCATATGTTGATAAAGATTGCGTTTTCCAGATGAATCTGACAGCTGAGCGTCCTTACCAAATTGACCAACCTTGCGAAGGTGGTGTTGCATCTTGCGCCAGCAGCCGTGCTTCCAAATTACTAATGCGGGCAGTAATACGCGCTTCGGAGGCATATATTGCTGCGTAAATGCGAGCCTCCTGTTGATCCAAGCGCTCTTGCTCAGCGGCAGCAACTTCATTTTCATCTTCCTTTTCTCTCAAATACTGGTGTAAGACTACAGCACTTCCTGTAATCCATAAAATAGATTCCCCCAATAGCGCGGCTCCTTTATGGACAGCCTCTTCTTGAGTTAGACGTGCTTCCAAGAGTCTCTTTTCCCCGACCGCTAAGTCTCGATTAAGCGACGAAACTCTCCATTTTTCAAAATTTCGTGCAAGAGTCGCACAACCACGGTTGAATGTTGGTGATTGTCGAGCGAGCACCTCGATAGATCGGCTGAGAGGTTCTTGCAGACGATCGAAAGCAAAATAAGCTACCCGGAATATTGCCATTATAATTTGCAAGAAGGGAAATGTAGCGCAGCGAGAAACTGTTGCGATGCTGGTGGGGACAATCTTACACAGCGTTGAAGTGGGCAACGGAGAGACTGGTGATGATGTGCGATGATACTACGATGATAATAATGAGCACCAACTATAGTTAGCACGCCAACTCAAGCCTTTGAGAAGACTCTGACTGAAAAAAAGTCACCGATGCGTAGCAAGCACAGTTATTGAATTCTTCAATATGACGCAAGAAGTCCTTTTGATAGTTCTTCGTGCTCGGAAAAGCGCTGCTCAATGGCAGCAGCACTGCGTAGTTTACCTGCGATTGTCTTTCCCGTGGCCTTCGACTCTGTCTATGCACGAATAGGACGCAATCACTCGAAGAGCAAAGAGTTTCATCGTGCTCTAGGCTAGGTAACTCATCGCAACTGTAACAGCTAGCCAGAGAGCGTGATTCAGTCGTCTCCAGTCTCTAGTCTACTGCTTCAAGACAAAGTACTTCACTACTTTCTTCAAGGTCAACCAACCTACTATATACAGTCAGTCGGTTCTGTATCTTCGCATTTCTGTTGCTCTCATGATGTTTCGTGTTCTCTGTTCTGTAGTTCTCTGTGTTCTGCGTTCCCGTGTTCCCGTTCCCGTTCCGGTATTCCCGTCATATCGTCGTCGTTGTGCATCCGACGCTTCAAGAAAATTTGACGATATCTAGAATAGAACAGATTATTGACGCAGTAAGTTGATGTTGTAGCTTACACCAACTTCCTTGCCAAGCTCTCGCCTTCACTTATTCATCACGGGTCCCCTCGGCGCCGTTAGCTCACGGCAATCTTAAGTTACTTACTTGATTAGATGGCGCCATCCATGCGCTCGGTCGTTGCATTCGCTGCAGTTAATGCTGTTGCAGCCTTCTCGCCCTCGCCATCCCGCGTGCCCAAGATAGCACCTCAGTCTGCGGTACGCGTTTTTTTTTAATGGGCTTAAAACACAGCACTACCTCATCTTCGAAGCTAAGTTTTAGCTTCAACGCTATCCTATGTTTTTTAAATCACACAGTTTGTTGTCCTTTTATTTTTACCTCTGTGTGTGTGTTTGCTTGTTTTGTTTTCGTGTAGCTTTCCACCGCAGCCCTTGGCTCCGCGATTCCACGTGCTCTGAACCCGTTTGACTGGTCCGTGGACCGGCCGCAACGCTACCGTGTCGAAGGCCAAGACCTCTTCCGCCAGCTTGGCGTGCAGCCTGATGCCAACTTTGAAGAAATCAAAGCAGCTGTGCGTACAGTTGCCCTACTCGTGAAGCCCTTCCTTTCTCGCATGATTAGTGTAGCAATGGATGTGTAACAAATGCAAGTAGAAGGCGCAGGATAGTACCAAATAATTGGGGCCATTCTAAACTAAGCCGGGATAGCTACGCACCAAACTTTGCATTCCTTTTGGGGGGAGGGGTCTGTATGTTCACCGGTTGTGTTTTCTCTCCCACATCGCTTCGTTTACTTTCCTGTGACATGTACACTCTTCCTCTCTCTGTATCAATCTCTCAAATTATCCCTCTTTCTCCCTTTCTTTCTCGCCCTCTCACTATATTGTATTTCCACCTAATTTGGCTAGGTGGAAGCATTGAAGGTCAAGTACGCGAAGGAGCCCAAGAAAATCATCAAAGCAGAAGTCGCCTCCGACAAGATCATGGAGCTGCGCTTGCGGCAGGCCGGCCGGGGCCAACTCGCGAAGACGGGGGAATCCGCTTACGTAGACAGCGTGGTACGAGAAAGAAAAAAAAAGAGAGAGAGAGATGAAAAGAGAGAGACATTTTACGTGTGTGTGCCTAAATCGAGAGTGCGCATACATGCAAGCACCAGCTTTGAATATCGATCTCTTTTTGTTTTCCTTTTCTTGGCTTAATTCGGAAAACATGTCAACTTCAACCAAGGAAAACCCAACACCAGGCTCTGCTCGCATTGTATAGTTCTTCTCCTGTTTTTTTTTTTAAATCTAGGTGCCTCTATCCCCATCTCCAATGCAATCCTTCTAAACTTACAATCACGTACTCTTACCCTGCTTTTTAATACCCCCCCCCCCCCCTCAACTTCAATTCCATCAGACGAGAGACACCGACGCGGCGCTGGCGAAGCGGAAGAAAGCGAAGCCGCCTGGCTGGACCCGCGGCCTGATTCAAGTCACCACTAAGAAAAAGTTCACCCAAAGCGCGAAATGGATCTTCGGCATGGCCTTCGTGAGTTCTTTTTCTTTTCATCTTCACGTGTGTCACACGAAGAAAGTGATGGCTTCTGTTGTTGCGTTTCCTCCTTTTGCTGTGTATGCTTTCCAGTCACACGAATCTCTTTTCTTGCCTGTCTTCATCGTGGAACATGCAGAGTCTGCAGGAGGGAGGATCGATGATACAGCACTTTTACACAGCACAGTATCTCCTTCTCAATATCTTTTTTTGTTTCTTGTCTATTCTATTCTATTCTATTCTATTCTCTCTCTTTTTCTTGAACTCACTCTTCCATTCTTCTTCCCCCCCTTTTTCTCCTCGTCTGTCTTCCTTGTCTCTTCTTTGCCTTGCTCCTCCTCCTCGTTTTTCCAGATGGGCTCCGCCGTCCTGCCCGGTTTCAACGGCGCGTTCAATGGTCTGATTGTGCTCACCGGCGCCAACACCATTTACAAGAACAACCGCCCCAAGGGCCCCAAGCAAATGGAAGACATGCCCCGGACGACGGACTTCCCCTCGTACGGGGAGTTCGTGAAAATTGCGACGTCCACCCTCGTAGCGGCGGTGAGACATTTTTTCAAATGTGACTATAGGTGAAGAAAATGACGAAGGAAGACACGTGTGTGTGCTAAAAAGTTGTTCTCTTGTTGTGCGCACGCGTGTGGGCAACAAGAGAACAAATGCATACTTACTGCGTATTTGAAATTAGCGGAGGAGTAAAATGGTGTCAAAGTGTTTATGTGGTATTCAAGCGCTCATTCCATTTCTATTTCCTTTCGTTTTCATTTCTCCTTTCTGACTTCAATTGTTGTGCTTTCGTGCTGGTAAACATTTCCATCTCCACTCATTTTCTTTTTCCGTTTTATCACCTCGCTCCTTTGCGGCGGCCCCCACACCACCACAGTTGGTGGCGTTTGGGATGGCCGAGTTCTTGGCCAAGCCGTTCTTCATTCCCAAGTTTTTGGCCGGTCCCATGGCCGCAGGCCGCGTCACCATTTGGTGCTACGCCATCACGTGAGTGTGCCCTCTTTTCTTTTTTCTTAAACCGTAAATATATACATGTGCAGCTTCTTTTGGTTTGAATACGAAAGAAACAAAAGAAGTTTTGCAATGATATATATATATCTGCCTACTATTTCACAAGACCTACCTTATTGGTCAAAAGGAGCTCCCGATTCTTCCTACTGTCATCGCGGATGGAAGCATTCCTCCTTATTTGGGAGTTGAGTTTGAAGGGATCTTACCGACCGCCCTCTCATTTAAATTATTTTTCTGATTGGCTTTTGTGTTTTTCACTTGCGTTCTGCTGCCGTTGCTGCTTCCCAATACTTGCTGCGACAGGACGATGCTCATGATTTCGTTCATCAACGTGTACCCGAAAGGGGTGAAAGCCATTCCCAAGAAGAAAAAGTCGGAGTAAGAAAAGAAGAGTGCTCAGGAATATTTCCTGGTCGATTGCTCGAAGAAAGCGATTGCATCAGACGCAAACGCGGAAGTAGAAGAAGAATGAGAAGAAGAACTCGACAAATTGGGTGTTGCCAGCATCAACTGGGGAGACATGTAGGTGGAGAGTGAGGAAGTAGAAGTCAAAGCGCAAGACATCCCCATGTGCCAAAAAGCTTTATCGAAAAATCACGGCTCTTGATTCGGGCCCGCCTTGGCGATTGGCGGTATTGAGATTAGCCCATATAGTTACAAATGAGACGCGAGGACAAAAATTTCACCGAAAGCGCGAAGGCATTTATGAAAATCGGTAATGGTTTGTTCGAGATTGGAATTGGAACTCCTGAGTTTCATCTCGGTTTTGGTCTTGGTCGTAATAGGTTACTTATAGAAAATATAAACTCCCGACGTATAAATAAGAAGAACAGAACAAGAAGAGTAGAAGTGAGTAATAGAGGGGGGACTATTCGAAGTGGCTACTCTACTCGGCTCTTTGATTCAACTTCTGTCCCAAATCCAAATTACCTCTTTGTATTTGTATATAATATATATATTTCTGAAATGCTTTTATTCCACGTGTATTTTTTATATGCGGAAAGTGGTCCGGGTTCTGTTTTATGGTATTTGTTTCATGCAAGCAAGTCCGAGTTCAAAACTTTCGTGCGTCTTTGTTCTTTCTATTGCCAGCTCTTTTTCCGGATCTCCCTGCAATGCGAATTGCCAGCTGTTTTCCTCTTGTTGGTTGCTATTGAGACAAACTAGACCTTTACCATTCGTTGGTCAACTTGTAGCCCTCTTTTTCGCAGTGCGGCCACTTGAAGTTGTCGTACATGTACTGCAACTTTCGGGACTCCGGGTGGAGGGCCGAATAGAGCTCTTCGTTGGAGTAGTACTTGTCTGCGGTCGTCTTGAAGTTGGACGTGGCGCTGCCAGACATGGTTTGGGCGGGGGCAATGCCGCTCACCCCGTCACCGCCTCCCGTCACGTTGGCAGTCAAATGCCTGCTGTGCGACGCCCCGCTGCTTACATGTGCACTGCTGCTGCTGCTCTTGGTGCTAGTGGCACCACCGTTGCCACTGCTGCTAGTGGCGCTGTTGCTGCCTGCGGCCGCAGAAGAATCTTCGCTGTCAGCACTGCTCGTTTCTTCGAACAAGTTTTTGAACGGCTGCAAGTTCCGAGGGTTGTGCCCGTAGCAAGTGTGGAACGGGTCCCAGGTTTCGTCGTAGTTCGCCAAGTTCCCCAGGCGCTTGTAGTGCCACAAACGGTCCACGGTGTTGTGAATCACCCAAAAGGTGATGTCGTTGGTGCTCGTGGCTTGGTACATGTCTCCCAAATGGCCCGGGTTGCACAAGAACGACAAGAGGGAGTTGTACACGTGCTTGGACTCCTCGGTGGTCATTCCGTCCAGCGTTTCTTTGGGTTGGCCGTCTTCGTCGAGGAAGGAATCCGGCTCGATGGAGTGAAAGTCCTTGTCGAAAAACTGCGCCGCGCTCAAAATGTTCACTTCAAACAAGATTTCCATCGAGGTTTTCCCCTTCAGCGATTCTGCGTTGCAAGTGCACTGGCAGTCCGCTGCAGCGTCGGCCATGGCACAGGTGTCCGGGCAGGTGACGTAGCCCTCGCGCCACAGCATTTTGCTCAAGGCTTGAATCTGGTGCGCAAAAGTGTACACCGCGGGGGCGGTGGTGCCGTTGATTTTGGTGTGGAAATAATGGCCCCACGCGCCCCCCATGAGCTCGTGAATGTGCCCGTGGGCGGCCGCGTTGAGTTGCTTGCTCATCGCCATCCAAGTGGTCTTCTTCAGGGCGCGGTAGTATTCGGCACACCCCGACGGCTTGATGTTATTGTCGTAGCCGTACAGTTTCCCCGCACGTGTCAAAAACGGCGTCGGGTCGTTGTTCCAGGGCGCGCGCATCACGCCATAGGAATTCACCCAATCGCTGAATTCCGACGCATCGCTAAGCGCGTAGTTGAACGACCAACGGCCATCCACCACCGTGTGCAATTCGTTGTCCGGGCTCGGGTCCCCAAACCAGTCGTCGCTGAAAATGAAACTGGTGTGCCAATCGGAAGAGCCGTAAAAGGTCGACTCCACGGTGAAGTCCCAGTAGGGGGCTGCAATCGAAGGGTTTACGCTCTGCAGAGCTTGCTCCCACATCAAGGTCAAGGCCACGTGGCTGGTGACAAACCCCGCCCCCTGGTGCCAGTGGTCGCAGTCCAAAGCGCCACCGTAATACAAGTGCAACCGAGTGAAGTGGTCCTTGGAGAAGTACTTGGACCCGTACAGCTCTTGGCCGGCGCTGGTGGGTACGTGCTGCAGGACTTGCACCGCCGAGAACCACGCTTCCCGGTCCGCGTCAAGCAGGGAGCGCACTTCCCGCCGCACGTACTTGCACATGACTTTCGCGACCACTTTGGCGCTGCCTGCGGCCATGCTCAGAGCCAGGCGGTGTGCCGCCAACTCACTTACCGACAAAGATGACGACGACGAGGCAGACGAGGCAGAGGCTTTCGAGGCAGAGGCAGCAGAAGCTTTGGAAGGAGTCGCCACGAAGGAAGTCGTAGTAGACGACGACGACGACGAAGAAGAAGAGGCAATGGGCATAAGGCGCTCCACCGCGACGATGTGGTACCCAATTTCACTGAACGACACGTCCACCGAAGCACCGTACCCGTGCAAATGCCCATCCACGGTCCACCGGTAAGTGGCGCCCGCACTGGCAGTTGTGTCGCTCTCCACGGCGCTGAGGGTGGTGGTGCGGTAAGGCTCCGCAATCACCTGCCAGGGGTACTCCGAGGAGTACCCATTGGTCTTGCGCGAATACGAGTTGGTGGCTTCCACGGAAAACGAAGAGGTTTCCACCGCACTGCTGCTGCCGCTGCTGCTGCTGCTGCTGGCGGCCTTTTCTTCGAAAGGAAGCCACGACGCCGCCCGCTCTTCCGAAGAAGAAAACCGGCCCGTCACGTCCGCCAGGCGCCGGTCCCGACGCCGGTCCCGTCGGCCACCTTCCCCCGCCGAGCTGGGCACCGGTTGCGCTTCTTCGAGGGCGGCTTTGGCTTCCTTGGCGGCGGCGGCTTCGGAGAGGGCGGCCGCTTCCGCCGCTTCCTCCGCTTTTTCCTCCACTGCCGCCGCCGCTGCATCGACCGCGAGCAGAGGCGTAATGCCGTCCCAGCGCAGCGCGTGCTCGGCTTCTTCGTCTTCGTTGAAGGCCTGCGAGGAAGAAAGAACGGTAGCACGCATAAAGCCAAGAAACATTTTTTTAGATCACCAGCACGGAACTTGAGATGCGCTGACCCAGAGAGAGGCCATGCACGTCGCACCACCCTCACACCATCCGTATCATTGCACGATATTGAGAAGAGCAGAGGGAGGGGGAGGGGAGATTCGCTACGGCTATTCAGGCTTACAGCATGGGAAACAAACCTTGGGCCAGGAGGTAGTCAAGGGCGCGTCCGCCCACAGGCGCCACTCGCGCTCGTAGGAGCCTGTCTCGTGGTTGTAGCACGCCGTCGAGGTCGACGTGGTGGTGCTGCAAAATTCCGCCAAAGCAGAGTCACCGCTTGCCGTCGCGGCGAACTGCGTCGTCGTAGTGCGCAACGCAGCTGTGCGCTCGTAAGGGCCATCTATAGGACCTCCCAAGAACTGTTGAGAGTAACGACATGAAGGTGAGACCAACAAGAACCACCACCGAGAATGGTCAAATGCGTGGGCCAAATATGACTACGAGACCGGTACTCTCCAACGCGGTTCCCACCCTAAGAAAACATGAAAGCAGTCTCAGCATCGAACCTTGGTGCCAACGAAGCCACCCAGAAAAGATAAAACTGCTACGGAGGAGCCAATGAAGCCGAGCTTCCGCGCCGCGGACTCCATGGTGCTTTGACCTCACGCCCCCAACAATGCGACAACGTAATTCGATAGAATCGAGCCGTTGCATTTTTCTTACCCCCAAAAGAGAGGGACTTGCTACGAAATTGCTGGATTTCAGTTATTTGTTATTTGTTATTCGATTTGGTGCGATGCTCGTTATCTCGCCATCTCGCCATGCGCCATGGAACTGGCAACACTTATTCCATCTATAACTTTCAACTCGAGGGGCGGCGAAGTACTACATGACTAGTTTATAGAGGTGATGTGTAGGCATCTCAATCAGAATTCCAAGGCAGGTATTTCGGATTCCGCATTGCCAATAAAAGCCCTCTTCGAGTGTGAGCTGCTCTCTGCCTGTCAAGCATCTGACAACGGCCCTTCTGGGCCTGTTTCAAGACATTGATATGAGCGAAATATTTAGAGAAAAGGGGGAAAGGAGTGAAAGGAGTGAGAGAGGTATTAGTGGATGAGGGACAAGCATCTGCGACTCCAGGCCAACTTCGAGAAGCATCTCAGCATCTCAGCCGCTTCGTATCTCCCCGACACCAATATCAGTCCCTGAACACCACGGCCAAATTGCCTTGACCTGGGGGCACCCCTCGGTGGCCCATGGCCCACTGCAAGCGGTGGGTGTTGACCCACTCGGCCACAGCGCGGCTGACCCCCGGGAACGCCGCGAAGCCCACGTCGTTGAACACCATGGCGCCGCCCGGGCGCTTGAGCTTGGGCGCCCACGCCAAAATGTCGGTGGCAACCCCAGAATACGTGTGCAACCCGTCCACGAACACCTTAAGGGAATCATTGTAGGTTTAGGGAGCGTAGCGGGGGAGGGGGGGGGGTAGAGGTAGTGGAGGAAGAGAAAGGATAATCCAATACGAGGAGAAAATGAGAGAGAAAAAGTGAGAGAGAGAAAAAACAAAACAAGGTGATGGGGGCAAGATGAGAATATAAGAATAGAGTGGTAGTTTGGGTTTTAAACTTTGCGAGGTAAGAAACTGACGCGGAAGAGGCCGAGAATGGGTAGTCAGAGTAAAAATGCCGAGCAAAAGAGCGCCTAGGAGCATGTACTTGTCGTAAATGAATTTGTAGACGAAACTACATTCTGGGAAATGGTGTCTCTTTGCTCCAAACTCTCGTTGCCATACGTTACCATATCGAGCGACTCCCTCTGAAAGAGAGTGGCGGCATCAGCAGAAGGCATTTGCAAATGGTGGTAGCGGCACCCATGCCGCGCCACCTGCTCCGACGCCAGGGCTGTAGCCCAGGCTTTGCTGAACGCTAAAGATGCATTGGCCTGCGCAGCGTCTGAACCAACAGTGGAGGTCCTCTGCGTCGTGTCGTCGCCTCCTTGTTTGTCAAGTGCAATTTGGCCCTCCATGGAAGTGCGAAGTGCCCATTCTTGGAGTTCATTCGAAGACAAGTCGAATTCGTCATACCCGCCGAGATGAGGGTCTACCTACAAGAGGCAAGACAAAGCAAGTAAAAAAGAAAAACGTCCAGGATGTGGAATGAGGATGAGCGTCGGCAATGAGAACCATTTTGGTCATTTCGTCTTACTTCAAGGTGTACATAGGAGTGTTCATGGGTGGTGAACAAGTGAAATAAAGACGCAGGATATATTAAAAGTGAATTTCATACCGCGAATATAGTAGCGTGCTGGAGTTCTTCCGCTAGCCGATTGGCCAGCCCTCCGTACATGGTGCCAACCTGAACAAGAATTGTTATGAAGAGAGAGGGAACAAAAGCGTTGATGCGGCAATAGTACGATAGACTACAAAGCAAGATTCAATACGGTAACAAGAGAATGGTGCATAAAGAGTACGATCCGAATCATGCGCACGAGCAAGAAATGCGTTAAGAAAGAAGAGCGGGCCGCGCCTTATTCACACATAACATACACTTTCTTGCAACAAAACGCATCCAATACGCTCATACTTCAACAATTCTTAAAGGTGCTCCGCCACCCAGCCCTCGAGCATACGTGACCATGTCATCGTAGTAAACGTTCCAAGCTGACCTGGAATGGTAGGTTGAGTGCAATGTCATGTCTTAGCCGAAATAAACATTCGCACCTTAAGCATCCTAACCAGGAAGCGAGTTAAACCTTCGGGCTCAACAAAGCTCAAAGAAATGAAGTAAAAAGTCAATACAACTGTCATTTTTCCCTATCACGGCGCACATCCGTACCTCAGCCGCTGCGGAAGTATGAATCGATGCAGGACATGTTCTGCCAAGCTTCCCTCAAATGACTTGGCCGTGCTATTCTGCGAGTTTGATGAGGTTGCTGGTGTTGCTGCTGTTGGTGTAATTGGCTCCATGATAATAGGCACAGTTTCGTCTGGCAGGCGGGGCTCACAAGTGGCCATAGCTTCGTTCGGTGAAGGCGCAGGCGAGCTACAGTGCGCTCGCGTCCATACCGCAACCTGTGCCATCAAATCAGCCTCGCATCCTCCGCCAGCACGCAACCAAGATTCGTTCTCGCGAGTAATTGCTGTGGAATGCTGAACAGCACCGTCTGCAGCCAGCCTTTCGGTAAATTGGCGGTATTGTTGGGAGCATGCATCCACAAAATAACTAGCTAGAGCTGCGCTCAAGTCAGCCACGATCTTGGACTCTTCTTGGTGATGAGCTGACAGTTCAAACGGCCCCACTTGGTATGTTGTAGCAGAGCTGTCGAATTTATTTCGCAAGCTAGGTGGATCTGCATGAAGTATAAACGTTGCCTCCGTAGGATCTATACGGCACATTTCAGATTGCTGATGTGAGGGTACCACCACTAGGGCTAGTAGCGTGGCGAAAACAAGCCCCAGGCGTGAGTAGCTTTCAAACGGCGTGAGACAGCACCTTCTCATGTTGTAATAGTGCGGAATCTGTGGTAGGTACTTGTTAGCTAGGTTGCATGATATACTTCTGTAGGTAAAATTACAAGGCTTAGCTTAGGCTATGTAGCTATCCGTCTATGATCCGTACTCGCAACTCGCAACTCGCAACTGCTCAAGCAATCAAGAGATGCTGTGAGCTGCGAGCTGTGATAGTTTGATACCGTACTTGTACTATACTATCGGTAGCTAATTTAGTACCAACAAGTTCAGGTGCCCGCGCAATGCGCGGTTTCGGAACAATGTGTTTGCTGCGGAGCAGTAGGTGCGTGTTCTTAGCACCTTAGTGCGCGGCCTTGAAATGCCCGTGAATGAGTTCCTTTGTAGTGCCCGTGGTTCGTGTCCCATCTTTTGCCCGTGGTCCTCCTCGTGTATTTGTTCACTGCACATGTACAACAGAACTGTACTGTACTACAGTACTGTAGGTACATAAAAAACGACGACCTCCACGAACGAACCACGGTCGAAATTCCATTTAAGATAAAGGATAATCCAACACGCAGCTAAAAGCTGCTTTCTCATAGCTTGGAGACAGGCCCCAAGGGCCGAGGGCCGGAATTAGAATACGAACAGGTAGAGACAAAAAGGAAAGCAGCTCAATCTTAACCTAAGAAGCTAATCAGGCGCACAGTATGACGCACAGGCCACGATCCCCGATGGGCCGGAAATAAAGGGCTAACGGCCTAACGGGCAGAGAAACGAAGCAAAGCAGCTTAGATAAGGAGAGGGGTTGATACTAAACATGTCTGAGAGTGGCCATGGAAGTGGTGGTAGCAGTGCGAATTGGAGCACTCTTTCGTGCTCTTGATGTGCTTCTCAAGAGAGAAGTTCTCGATCGCAGAGAAGGGGGCTACTGCGAAGTCTCCTAGGCAATCCAGAAGAAGAGGCTACATGATCATGCTAGCTTCTGTGCTACGGTACAGTATAAACGTTGCCTCCGTAGGATCTATACGGCACATTTCAGATTGCTGATGTGAGGGTACCACCACTAGGGCTAGTAGCGTGGCGAAAACAAGCCCCAGGCGTGAGTAGCTTTCAAACGGCGTGAGACAGCACCTTCTCATATTGTAATAGTGCGGAATCTGTGGTAGGTACTTGTTAGCTAGGTTGCATGATATACTTCTGTAGGTAAAATTACAAGGCTTAGCTTAGGCTATGTAGCTATCCGTCTATGATCC
>Ga0307979_1001153_pt1 | contig 18802 bp, 15 predicted proteins | sample OrgLakmetage1058_FD_201833 | JGI IMG/M metagenome (GOLD analysis project Ga0307979, IMG submission 201833) | Saline water microbial communities from Organic Lake, Antarctica - #1058 | ecosystem: Environmental > Aquatic > Non-marine Saline and Alkaline > Saline | place: Antarctica: Organic Lake...
ACACGAAGGCGCCCACTCGGGTCGAAGGAATTTTAAACCAAAAATCCCAAGTGAAAGCAAAGACAATTACTTGAGGGCATTTAGCGGGAATTCTAGCGCAAGGACCGGGCAGGCTACAGGGGAGAATGACCAGAAGTGATGAAGTGATGCGTGTTCGGTGTGTGCGGAAGCCAAATTTTACAGGGGGTTAACGTGGTAAATTTTACTGTACGAACAGAGTTCGAGTATTCGAGTTCGAGTTCGGAGTTTAGGATAGAGATAAGTATCATGGAGTTATAAGTTGAAGTTCTAAATTTACGAAGCGTGGATTTCCAATACGTTCCCGGTAGCGGACAGCGAATTACCCTTGGTCATGGGTCTTTGGGCTTGGGGGAGCTCAGAATGGTTACTCGGCCGTGTGCCGACTGAATTACGAATTCGAAAACGATAAACGACTCGAATGAATTCTTATGCGCAAAATTATTTGCCCTCTCACTCGACTGCCTCAATTCGTATCATTCAAAGCTAAAAAGTTAGGGAGCTTTGACTATTACCGCGCGAAAGCCTTTGCGTCGGGTTGTTGTGAGTTTTCATTTGGTTTGCCCTGTTCTGTAATCGGCGACGGTGGTGCCTGCGTGGTCGACAAAACGCGCAGCTTTTCATCGAGTGCTGCGAGTGTTTCTGTTGCTGTAGGTCCCTCTGCCACGGGTGCTACCTCTGACGCATCAGCCGTCTGCTCAGATGAAGGCTGAGGCTTTGCCCTTGCAGGGGCTTTCGAAGAGTCCGTTGACTGAGTTGGCAGTGGCGATTCTGGCACGGGTGTTGGCGAATCGCAAGACGTTGGCGGCAACGCAGCCGGTTTTGAGCTGTCTGTCGTGGGAGAGGGAGTATCCTCGGAGTGCTCGCCAGCATCTCCCTCTGTCGCATTTGGTGTTGAACGTTCCGCAGTTGGAGCAGCAGAGGCAGCAGCACGTGCTTTCGCTGCTTCTTCTTCAGCGATCCAACGGTTCCAGACGTCTCCTGCGTCTTCGACAATGGCATCGCCGTCAACGTTGCCGTGAACGCTGCTATCATTGTTGTCGATGCTGGCAGCAGCAGGGGCGGCCGTGACTTCATTCGTGTCAGGTGTGGGAGTCGCTGCGACGACCGTACCGCTACTGGGAGCCGGTGGCGCCTTGAAATTGCTGTCGTTCGGGTCCAGCACCCAGGCACCGCGCGGAGCTTCCCCTTGGTACGCTACAGTACAGCGGCGGCTCAACCACTCCTGTTGTTATGTAATGAAGGAGAAGAAGAAGAAGAAAAAGAAAAATATGAAAAAGAATGCGTCACACGACCACACAAAATCCACTTTAGAAAACAAGAAAATTTCAACATGGATAAGAGCTGACATGAGGATCTAGATATTATGGACAAAAACAGCGATAGTGCTTGCGTACTCGGCACTGCTGTATGAAGGGTTCGTTGTCTGCAGCAGCTGCCAGAGTAGCAGACACTTCTTCTTCCTCCTGGTGCGGTGCGCGAGACGTGACAATTCCGAGCGGTGGCCAGATCCGAACCTGTGGAATAAAAGCGGTAGCTTGTTAAGGAACATGGCTTCGATCGTGTGAAGTACACTCTCGGCAACACTGGGACTTCTAGAACGAGGTAAGCATTTCAACTCAGTTGATGTTCATTCCAACGCACCACAACGCGGCCTTTCACGAGCGCCGATGGGACGGGCCCGTAGTAACGGCTATCCGTTGAATTCAGCGAATTGTCGCCTTCCAGCCAAATGTAGCCCTGGGGCACTACTAGGGCATTGGGGGGCAAACGCGGTGGCAGTGCTTGTGGCGGGCTCAACGGTGGTTGCGCAGCGGAATTTCCATGGCTGTTTACAGCGATTGAGTTCGCAGCGTCGGCCTGAGACACGGCTACATCATCGCGGCTGCCATTCTTATTCCAACCGTTGAGGCGGCCGTAGTACGCTAACGCGGGTGGGAGGAACACGGTGTCGCCGCCGACTGCGCGAATGCGCTTGCACACAGTTTGGTCGGGGTTTGTGGGACTGGTGGCAATCACAACGTCGCCACGAACATACCTGCCAAGCAAAAAGGATAGGGTTGATGAATTAGATGTGTTGCTCAGTGTTGCAATACACATGTGCATAGCATGAGAAGCATTTGCGTAGCATAGAGAGTTGATTGACGGCGGGTATTGTAAAGGTTTCCAATACAGTAGGATAGTGAAGCGTAGGGTTCTTTACCTGTGCCCGAATGATAACGCAAATCCTAGAACAAACCGCCAATATACTTCACTTGCCAGGTGCATTTATGTGGGGTACCTCACCGTTTCAAAGGCCAACTGGTGGAAACCTTTTCTAGGATCACCACGTCGCCAGTCGTGTTGAAGGTTGGCAGCATGGAGGGCCCGATGCAGGTCGTAATGTCTAAGCAATACTCGTGCAAGCAGTAAAAAAGCGCACCAAACTTGGCAAGCGCAATGGCACTTTCTGTTGTTTCCTCATAGGCCTGCTTTCCTTCTTGAAGAAGCAACTTTCCTTGCTGACGAAATGCTCGGAAAGTCATGTTGAGCCTCTACAGATAATTGATTGATGTCTAGGAAAAGTATCTACTCCGAATGAGAGGGCCGTGGCTCTAGCACGGTTTCCTTGATTATTCTCCTCGTTCGCGACTACTCAGAAACAGGCCTCTCTTTGGGCCAGAGCTACAATCTAGAAGCCGGCGACGAGCTATAAGCTAGTGGGTTATGACGTTATGACGTTTTGACGTTATGAGCACACACAAGAGGAGCGGATAAATACAGTAGGCAGGCTAGAAGAAGGATTCTTCGATTTTTTGATCGTCGAAAATCTCTTCGCTTCTTGTTCCACATGTTCCAGACATGTTCTATTTTTTGTATCCATGAAGCAAGCGATGAACCTATGAACCCAGCGGGCATACAAAATAAACAAATAAACTGATAAATCGCTGCTTCAAGATAGTCTCTGCCTTGAAGAAGCTGAGCGCACTAATAACACGTCCTTGACCTTTGCAAGCATTCATTCAATCCAGCACCTTTACTTCAGTTGTCGATCGCCTGGATTTAGATCAGGCACTTTGAAGTAGTGTATCTTCTTCGTCACAAACAATAGTAAAATGTTTGCCGCCCCAAGCATTGTTGCTCGGTGTCAACTAGTATTAACGCTTCTATTATTGTTCCAATCGAGCGAATCATTTCGCAGCTATAAGAATGAGCTCCCGTCAGCTCCTTTGGCCGAGGTGTCTTCAACAGCTTCGTCATCTGAGCGACAGTCTAGACAGTGGTCATGGGGCAGCCGTCTTCGGGGAGGAGATGCCAAGATTGTAACTGCGCGGCCTGAGCTTACGTACGCTGAAAATATGGTCGCTGGAGGACTGAGCCGAGCAGCAGCGCAGGGGATATGCCACCCTTTGAACGTGTGCAAGACGCTGCTCCAGGCCAGGGGCGACGGGGCGGTAGCCAGTTTACCCATTCTCTTCCGCACCGTAGCTGCCAACCCGAGACTTCTGACTAGAGGCATACTCGCTCAAACCACCTTATCCATACCTAACGGAGCCGTTAGCTACGCTACGCTGGAATGCACCAAGAATGCGCTCTTAGCGGCAGTGCCGCCAGCGGTAGCCACCTCTTACCGCCCCGTCTTAGACTTAGTCAGCTCGGCATGCGGCACTTTGCTCACGTCCCTGATCAGCGTGCCGCAAACAGTGCTGCTTGACCGCACGATGGCGGGCCAATACCCTAGCCTGGGAGTGGGCGCGCGCCGCCTCGCGGCAACAGAAGGCCTGCGCGGCTTTTACCGGGGCTGGGCCCCCGCCATGATTTCGAAGATTCCCAGCTACGCTTTGACCTGGACGTTCTTTCAAAGCGCGAAGCGCATGCACAATCGCTTGACAGGACAAGAGGCCACTTCACCGGTGGCCAATTTTGTGTTAGGCGCGCTAGCTAGCGGCTTAAGCGTCTGCGTTACCATCCCGATGGTAAGGAAGGATGCCCTCTCTAGAGGAGAACGAGATATTCGTATTGATGCGACCACAGATTGCCTTCTTCGCTCTCATTTTTTGCGCCCAAATTAAGTGCTTCAATCAAGAGAAAGATCTCTTCTATAGGCTTATATGATCCTACCTTGTCATCTTCACGTCTTCGAAATTGGCTCCTCCTTGGCTTATACACTCGAACAGGACACGGTCAAAACACGCCTGACAACACAAAGCGTGGCTGCTGCGGGTGCAGCTGCTGTGAAATACTCGGGGGTCATCAATTGCTTCAGCTTGATAATCAAAGAAGAAGGCATTGGCGCTCTCTATCGAGCCCTTCCGCCTCGGCTTCTATCGGTAAATCTACTGCCATTTTACTGCCATTTATTCGATTCTTAAATTACCCTACTCATGCATGAAAGTAGCAGATGAGTGTTTTTTTCCAGCTTAAGAAAGAGTTTTTTTGTCTTTCGAAATCCCTTGCTATCACTTAGTCTTATTTGAACGCATAAATCATTCGTCTGTCTTAGGTGGTGCCGATGATGGGCATTCAACTTATGGTCTATGAAGTCGTTCGCCTGGAACTGCAAACTATTCGGGAAGTACGGGAGAACGCTGCGCAAAAACTGCTTTTACAGGCAGCATCAGTGGGCAGAAATTGACAGGCAGGCAGTCGTTTGAAAGTGGCCAAGTGATTGGTGAGGCCTCTACGAGGTACATAATTTTGTGGCATTTTTGTGATGTCGAAGCAAACACATCTATTTATTATGTGTGGCGGAGCGGAAAGATTCCTTTTTTTACTCGATTAATTCCGGTATGCCAGAAGTTGAGGATCTTTATAGAAGCAAGGAACTGAAGCGCGAAATCCGATATTTAATACTGAATATTGAGCTACGGGACAGTTGTAGTTTCAGCAGGACGGCGTGAACCGGTTTGCTCATTGGCCACTTCTCTGATGTAGCAGCCATCCTGCTCTGAGGAGTCCTGAGGACTCGCTGAGCAGAGTGCTATTCTTATTCTATAACATCCGGAATCCGTATTGATATTCGCAATTGGCTCAATTGGAATGGAAAGGAGTATAGGACCGGTCTCAGCGAGCTATGATAGGACCATGATAGGATATAGGACTAAACAAATAGAAACTCAAACTGAGTGCACGTACGGACACGGACAGTACATTAGGATTAAGCCCATTCACATCCGTATCCGCAGCGAACCACGAACCATTACCCACATTGCCCCCCTTATTGTCCTCTTGCTTGCTCTTGTTCTCATGTAATTTCGGTAGGGAGGGGCACGGTTGTAGATTCACTCGTCCTGCTTCTTCACGTCGACCAAACATTGACATCTCATTCCTTTCTTTTTTCGCTTCCCGCACTAAGCCTCGAGACGTATACTGCAATTACATCGATCGCAAGAGAGCCACAGCACGGGCGTCTACGGCAGGACTCCACGCTTTGCTGCCTTCCTTGCGTCGCTTCAAGATGGCTCGCGTGAGTTCTAACCGCCAACTGTCACGCACAGCTGCAGCTGCTGTTGCAACAGCTGATTCGGCAGCATTCGAATTGGTGGTTGTGACTCCAGCCGCTGCTGACGCATCTGTCGCAGGTGCTGTTGCTGGCACGTCAGCTGGTGACGTTGTCAATTCTTCACCGGAGGCAGCAGCAGCAGCAGCAGCAGCAGGTGTTGACACCGTAGCACTGGTCGTACTATTCGTAGCCGCCAGCTTGGCTTCAAGCTCAGTGAGAGCGTCACGGAGCATGGCTGGGTTGATCTCAACGGCGCATTTGAGCAGCACCAGAGGCCGCAACTTCAGGCCGCGCAAGCCACAGGCAGCAGAGTGGCCGGCGAGGTTGCTCAAAGCACCTGGGTGGTGCCCAAACAATAGAGTACATAACAAGATGGAAATAAACATTGAATCCTTTATGATCCACGTCATTAATCAAAATAAAGAAAATTTCGAGGAATTCCTCTCTTTCTTGACTGGCTCTCAATTTCTTCCATTCTTCTTTCGCATGGTTCAATTTCATCAATCTACTCCTGAAAAGACGAACTCTCACCGTCGGCGCCATTCGCCTCTAAGCACTGCACCACATCCCAGTGCTCGTACTCCATCGCCATATGCAGTGCCGTGTTGCCTGCATGGTTCTGCGCGTTCACTGAAGCTTTTCGCTTCAACAACAACTCCACCACGCCCAATTCGCCGTTCTGTACAGAGAAAAAGGAAATAGAAAAGAGAGGTTACGAAAAGGGAAAAGAAGCAAGAAAACATTCAGATTCAGCAGTAGGACAGCACATCGCAACGAAACGAAAAACTAATGCCCAGCAAATAGTTGCATCGGACTGCGGAGAGGCCGAAGGTGCAACAGGTGCTTAAGCATACGAGAAGTCGCACGAGCTCAACCAAACATATACCTGAGCAGCCAAATGAAGCGCGCGATTGCCGTTCTTGGGGTCGACTACTTCCTTGTTGAGGGAATAGAGCAGCGTTGTGCAGGTCTCCACGTGGCCCCACCGCGCCGCCGAATGAAGCTTTTTCCACGCTTCGGACGCTGCCGTAGTCTTGGTGGCAGGGGCTGCGGCGGGGGCTGCTTCTGGTGGTGTGGCTGGCTCTGGTGGCGGTGGAGGCAGGGCTTGTGCAGACGGCAACGCTGACGTTGAAGTTGCAGAGGGTTTGGTGGGAGGCTTAGGAGTGACGCTGCCGGTGAGCGAGCTCACAGCGTTGCTACCGCTCACGCCGTGAGAAGAAGGAGAAGAAGGAGCTTGCTCAACGCTATCAGCTGCAGCGGCTGCTTCCGTCGGTTGCAGGGCTTTCGCTTGCAGCTTGTACGCAATGGCGTCCGCGAAACTCCCCGACGCGTCGCCTGCGCTGGCCAACTTGCTCATTTGCTCTCTGCGCACGTCTTTCAACAGAGTGCCTTTCGCGAAAGGAGCACTGCCGGGGCTTTTCGCACCTGGAGTGGGCTCCGTAATCTTGCCCTTCGATGCAGGAGAAGTGGAAGCAGTCTTCGAGGCGCCTGAGGCTACACCCGAACCGGTTTCTTTGCCACTTCCAGCTTCTGCAGGTCCTCCTCCTGTTGCAGTCCTATCCGCTGTTGGTTGGCTGCTAGAAGCAGCCGCCGCTGCCCGTGCTTCTGCCGCTGCAAGTGCTTCGGCTGCTTGCTTCTCCAATTCCTTCGCACGCTGCCGTTGTGTTGCTAGCTGCTCTTCAGGGGTTGGATGTGGCTTCACTGGCTCCATGGGTTGATCTTGTTTCAAAGGAGGTGGAGGCGGCAAAGGGGGTGGGCTTGAGAACGACGGCGGCAGGGGCGGCGGCGGCGGTAACGCACCTGCGAAGGGCGGCGGTGGCCCCGGTGGAGGTGGAAGAGGGGCAGCAGAAGCAGGCGGCTGCACTTCGCGTTCCCAATGCGACTGAATCATCGTCAAGGCCGACGCCTTCTTGTCGGCTGAAGGCGCTGGAGCAGCAGCAACGCCAGTAGAAGGTACAGCGCCGTCGCCAGCATTGGTGCTTGCTGCCTTGGCCACTGGAGGCGGCTTATTTGTGGCCACAGGTTTGACGGCAGCTTGGCTCTCAAAGGCCGCAGCATACTCGGCAAAGGCCGAAAACCATTCGTCAACATCGCTTTCGTTGGCCCCGCAGCATTGCTTCGCGCCACTGGGAAGAATCACGTCAAAGCGAAATGGGCGCTTGTTGGGCCGCGTGGGCAAACGCAGCGTGCTGATGACGGGCTCAGGGCCCCAAAGCACTGGCGCACCAGACGCACCAGACTCGTACGCTGTGAAAGTGTTGTTTGCGGGGTCGTATTCAACGCAGGTTGATACCCACGAGTCGTGCAACTGAAACTTTTGTTTCTTCTTGATGATCACCGCCCCACGCTTCATTGCCACGGGTTCGTAAGACTTGTAGGCAGAGTTCTGGTATCAGAGAGCCCTGACTATATTAAAGTATTATTTTCCTATCCTATCTGTTGTGCCTAGCCTACGTTGCCCTTATTTGCACAAAGCCGGTAGCATCCTGCGCCACCGTGCTTCCATTGCCCGGCGGAGCTTCCAATTTTTTTAAAGAATTCAAGAATAGCACGTACTGTGTAGATACTGTACATACAAGATACGTACTACATTAGGGCTTCTCCAGCTTAGATTTCTCCACTCTCACTCTCACTCATTTCCCGTTGTGCATTCAGAAATGTAACAACTTTTGCCGGCGCGTACTTCCACTGCTGCATGAATGCGGACAGATCATCGATCCTAAATTGAGTCGAACATAAAAGGAACTATAGGAATACTCCTTACCATCGAAGGTATTTCAAAATGAGCGAAGCTACCAGTGAGGAGGCACACAAGCCCGAAACGTCCATGTCGAAGCGCTCGTCGAGTGAGCGTCGAGCCAAGTCGGTTGACCGTTTATCGCGCTCTATCGATCGTATGCGCCCACCTAGTTCATCCCCGGACATGCAGCCACCACCCCCACCGCCGCTTCCACCACCTGGGGACCCAATTATCGTCGGTGGCAACAGTGGCACGAACGGTAAAAATACTAGCAACGGCAATAGCAAAGGCGGCTTCTCATCACCAGCTGCTGAGCGTGGGCGGCAACGCATGGCACGGTCCATGACTCGCGGCGCGTCGGGGAGTACTGCCCGAAGTAGTTCCGCCTCGGGCGTGGGAGGAGGACGCCGAGCTGAGTCACCGAGTTCTAGCATGTCGGAGCGTGGGCGAGCTGGTGCCCCACCCTCATCCCGGCGTCCGTTGGAACATAGCAGCAGCGCAGGAAGCGGCAGCAGCCCAGCAACGGGTGCAGGAGCAACAGGAGGGTCATCGCCTCGGCCATTGCCGTCTCGTCCTCGCAGCGTAGGGCCTGGCACGCGACCTACCAAGGATGCAGATCGCGAAAAAGACCGAAAAGAGACTGGGAAAGAGCCCTCCGCAACTCGGCCGTCACCGCTGAAGAAAGGGCCCAAAGATACTCCAAGCTCGCCGCTGAAGGGAAAGAGCCGCGACAGCGCTCGCTTTTCTACGGGAAATGCTTCAAATAAGAAGGGCTCAGGCGTGGGTGGCTCAGCGCCACTTGGAAACTCTAGCCACGAGAAAGCACGGGTGGAACTCGATGAGCTAGTAGGGGAGGGCAATGCAGCAGTGCTTGCAGCGTCGAGGCAGGAGCTCTGGTCGCGCTTGAAAAGCTTGCCTCCCTCAGAAAATCACGATCAGAGCATGGATGGCGCTGCTGAAGTAACCGTGGGAGTGCGAGTTCAGCCACCGGCAACAACAACAGCAAGAGGAGCTAGAGTGGGCAATGGAGGTATCGCAGGCTTAGGTTCAACCTTGGACGGCGAATCCTCCACCAATGAAGACACGGCTGCAGTGGCGGTGCTTGGGCAACAAATCACACTGAGCCGCAAAGCACCTACTGGAGACGACGACAATGCTCCTCACGTGACCGAGCAGCTCTTGTTTGCTTACGACCATGTCTTTAGCGGTGACGGTAGCAGTAGCAATGGTGGTGCCAGCAGTAGTGGTGGCAGTGACGAAAATGGAGACGGACCACAGCAAGAAGTGTTTGAATCCGTTGGTTATAATGCTTTAAGTAGCGCGTGGAGTGGTGGAGATTCGACCATATTCGCCTACGGCCAGGTGTGTGTAAGGACCCTAACTTCACTCCTCATCTATCCTTGGTTTTCCCCTTTTGGTCGTCCTGAGCCTTTTGTTTCAACTGTACTCAATCATTCCTCATTGAAAAATACACGTGATTCTTTGTTTTTCGCAGACGGGCAGTGGTAAGTCGCACTCGGTGCTAGGCTCTAGGAACGCCCCAGGCCTGCTACCTCGACTCGCCGACCACCTCGTGTACGCCATCGCCAATCACAACGAATCGTCTCCCGCAACAGGAGCTCAAGCTTCTTCTTCGTCTTCTTCGTCGTCGGCGACAGCAGCGTATGCAACCTTGACATGCGTAGGCGTAGACGCAAACAATATTCTTATAGATCTGCTGCCCAGTACTTCCAGCGCCTCAACCCATGGGGAAAGTGCAGCAATACTCGCTCAAACCACCTTATCCATACCTAACGGAGCCGTTAGCTACGCTACGCTGGAATGCACCAAGAATGCGCTCTTAGCGGCAGTGCCGCCAGCGGTAGCCACCTCTTACCGCCCCGTCTTAGACTTAGTCAGCTCGGCATGCGGCACTTTGCTCACGTCCCTGATCAGCGTGCCGCAAACAGTGCTGCTTGACCGCACGATGGCGGGCCAATACCCTAGCCTGGGAGTGGGCGCGCGCCGCCTCGCGGCAACAGAAGGCCTGCGCGGCTTTTACCGGGGCTGGGCCCCCGCCATGATTTCGAAGATTCCCAGCTACGCTTTGACCTGGACGTTCTTTCAAAGCGCGAAGCGCATGCACAATCGCTTGACAGGACAAGAGGCCACTTCACCGGTGGCCAATTTTGTGTTAGGCGCGCTAGCTAGCGGCTTAAGCGTCTGCGTTACCATCCCGATGGTAAGGAAGGATGCCCTCTCTAGAGGAGAACGAGATATTCGTATTGATGCGACCACAGATTGCCTTCTTCGCTCTCATTTTTTGCGCCCAAATTAAGTGCTTCAATCAAGAGAAAGATCTCTTCTATAGGCTTATATGATCCTACCTTGTCATCTTCACGTCTTCGAAATTGGCTCCTCCTTGGCTTATACACTCGAACAGGACACGGTCAAAACACGCCTGACAACACAAAGCGTGGCTGCTGCGGGTGCAGCTGCTGTGAAATACTCGGGGGTCATCAATTGCTTCAGCTTGATAATCAAAGAAGAAGGCATTGGCGCTCTCTATCGAGCCCTTCCGCCTCGGCTTCTATCGGTAAATCTACTGCCATTTTACTGCCATTTATTCGATTCTTAAATTACCCTACTCATGCATGAAAGTAGCAGATGAGTGTTTTTTTCCAGCTTAAGAAAGAGTTTTTTTGTCTTTCGAAATCCCTTGCTATCACTTAGTCTTATTTGAACGCATAAATCATTCGTCTGTCTTAGGTGGTGCCGATGATGGGCATTCAACTTATGGTCTATGAAGTCGTTCGCCTGGAACTGCAAACTATTCGGGAAGTACGGGAGAACGCTGCGCAAAAACTGCTTTTACAGGCAGCATCAGTGGGCAGAAATTGACAGGCAGGCAGTCGTTTGAAAGTGGCCAAGTGATTGGTGAGGCCTCTACGAGGTACATAATTTTGTGGCATTTTTGTGATGTCGAAGCAAACACATCTATTTATTATGTGTGGCGGAGCGGAAAGATTCCTTTTTTTACTCGATTAATTCCGGTATGCCAGAAGTTGAGGATCTTTATAGAAGCAAGGAACTGAAGCGCGAAATCCGATATTTAATACTGAATATTGAGCTACGGGACAGTTGTAGTTTCAGCAGGACGGCGTGAACCGGTTTGCTCATTGGCCACTTCTCTGATGTAGCAGCCATCCTGCTCTGAGGAGTCCTGAGGACTCGCTGAGCAGAGTGCTATTCTTATTCTATAACATCCGGAATCCGTATTGATATTCGCAATTGGCTCAATTGGAATGGAAAGGAGTATAGGACCGGTCTCAGCGAGCTATGATAGGACCATGATAGGATATAGGACTAAACAAATAGAAACTCAAACTGAGTGCACGTACGGACACGGACAGTACATTAGGATTAAGCCCATTCACATCCGTATCCGCAGCGAACCACGAACCATTACCCACATTGCCCCCCTTATTGTCCTCTTGCTTGCTCTTGTTCTCATGTAATTTCGGTAGGGAGGGGCACGGTTGTAGATTCACTCGTCCTGCTTCTTCACGTCGACCAAACATTGACATCTCATTCCTTTCTTTTTTCGCTTCCCGCACTAAGCCTCGAGACGTATACTGCAATTACATCGATCGCAAGAGAGCCACAGCACGGGCGTCTACGGCAGGACTCCACGCTTTGCTGCCTTCCTTGCGTCGCTTCAAGATGGCTCGCGTGAGTTCTAACCGCCAACTGTCACGCACAGCTGCAGCTGCTGTTGCAACAGCTGATTCGGCAGCATTCGAATTGGTGGTTGTGACTCCAGCCGCTGCTGACGCATCTGTCGCAGGTGCTGTTGCTGGCACGTCAGCTGGTGACGTTGTCAATTCTTCACCGGAGGCAGCAGCAGCAGCAGCAGCAGCAGGTGTTGACACCGTAGCACTGGTCGTACTATTCGTAGCCGCCAGCTTGGCTTCAAGCTCAGTGAGAGCGTCACGGAGCATGGCTGGGTTGATCTCAACGGCGCATTTGAGCAGCACCAGAGGCCGCAACTTCAGGCCGCGCAAGCCACAGGCAGCAGAGTGGCCGGCGAGGTTGCTCAAAGCACCTGGGTGGTGCCCAAACAATAGAGTACATAACAAGATGGAAATAAACATTGAATCCTTTATGATCCACGTCATTAATCAAAATAAAGAAAATTTCGAGGAATTCCTCTCTTTCTTGACTGGCTCTCAATTTCTTCCATTCTTCTTTCGCATGGTTCAATTTCATCAATCTACTCCTGAAAAGACGAACTCTCACCGTCGGCGCCATTCGCCTCTAAGCACTGCACCACATCCCAGTGCTCGTACTCCATCGCCATATGCAGTGCCGTGTTGCCTGCATGGTTCTGCGCGTTCACTGAAGCTTTTCGCTTCAACAACAACTCCACCACGCCCAATTCGCCGTTCTGTACAGAGAAAAAGGAAATAGAAAAGAGAGGTTACGAAAAGGGAAAAGAAGCAAGAAAACATTCAGATTCAGCAGTAGGACAGCACATCGCAACGAAACGAAAAACTAATGCCCAGCAAATAGTTGCATCGGACTGCGGAGAGGCCGAAGGTGCAACAGGTGCTTAAGCATACGAGAAGTCGCACGAGCTCAACCAAACATATACCTGAGCAGCCAAATGAAGCGCGCGATTGCCGTTCTTGGGGTCGACTACTTCCTTGTTGAGGGAATAGAGCAGCGTTGTGCAGGTCTCCACGTGGCCCCACCGCGCCGCCGAATGAAGCTTTTTCCACGCTTCGGACGCTGCCGTAGTCTTGGTGGCAGGGGCTGCGGCGGGGGCTGCTTCTGGTGGTGTGGCTGGCTCTGGTGGCGGTGGAGGCAGGGCTTGTGCAGACGGCAACGCTGACGTTGAAGTTGCAGAGGGTTTGGTGGGAGGCTTAGGAGTGACGCTGCCGGTGAGCGAGCTCACAGCGTTGCTACCGCTCACGCCGTGAGAAGAAGGAGAAGAAGGAGCTTGCTCAACGCTATCAGCTGCAGCGGCTGCTTCCGTCGGTTGCAGGGCTTTCGCTTGCAGCTTGTACGCAATGGCGTCCGCGAAACTCCCCGACGCGTCGCCTGCGCTGGCCAACTTGCTCATTTGCTCTCTGCGCACGTCTTTCAACAGAGTGCCTTTCGCGAAAGGAGCACTGCCGGGGCTTTTCGCACCTGGAGTGGGCTCCGTAATCTTGCCCTTCGATGCAGGAGAAGTGGAAGCAGTCTTCGAGGCGCCTGAGGCTACACCCGAACCGGTTTCTTTGCCACTTCCAGCTTCTGCAGGTCCTCCTCCTGTTGCAGTCCTATCCGCTGTTGGTTGGCTGCTAGAAGCAGCCGCCGCTGCCCGTGCTTCTGCCGCTGCAAGTGCTTCGGCTGCTTGCTTCTCCAATTCCTTCGCACGCTGCCGTTGTGTTGCTAGCTGCTCTTCAGGGGTTGGATGTGGCTTCACTGGCTCCATGGGTTGATCTTGTTTCAAAGGAGGTGGAGGCGGCAAAGGGGGTGGGCTTGAGAACGACGGCGGCAGGGGCGGCGGCGGCGGTAACGCACCTGCGAAGGGCGGCGGTGGCCCCGGTGGAGGTGGAAGAGGGGCAGCAGAAGCAGGCGGCTGCACTTCGCGTTCCCAATGCGACTGAATCATCGTCAAGGCCGACGCCTTCTTGTCGGCTGAAGGCGCTGGAGCAGCAGCAACGCCAGTAGAAGGTACAGCGCCGTCGCCAGCATTGGTGCTTGCTGCCTTGGCCACTGGAGGCGGCTTATTTGTGGCCACAGGTTTGACGGCAGCTTGGCTCTCAAAGGCCGCAGCATACTCGGCAAAGGCCGAAAACCATTCGTCAACATCGCTTTCGTTGGCCCCGCAGCATTGCTTCGCGCCACTGGGAAGAATCACGTCAAAGCGAAATGGGCGCTTGTTGGGCCGCGTGGGCAAACGCAGCGTGCTGATGACGGGCTCAGGGCCCCAAAGCACTGGCGCACCAGACGCACCAGACTCGTACGCTGTGAAAGTGTTGTTTGCGGGGTCGTATTCAACGCAGGTTGATACCCACGAGTCGTGCAACTGAAACTTTTGTTTCTTCTTGATGATCACCGCCCCACGCTTCATTGCCACGGGTTCGTAAGACTTGTAGGCAGAGTTCTGGTATCAGAGAGCCCTGACTATATTAAAGTATTATTTTCCTATCCTATCTGTTGTGCCTAGCCTACGTTGCCCTTATTTGCACAAAGCCGGTAGCATCCTGCGCCACCGTGCTTCCATTGCCCGGCGGAGCTTCCAATTTTTTTAAAGAATTCAAGAATAGCACGTACTGTGTAGATACTGTACATACAAGATACGTACTACATTAGGGCTTCTCCAGCTTAGATTTCTCCACTCTCACTCTCACTCATTTCCCGTTGTGCATTCAGAAATGTAACAACTTTTGCCGGCGCGTACTTCCACTGCTGCATGAATGCGGACAGATCATCGATCCTAAATTGAGTCGAACATAAAAGGAACTATAGGAATACTCCTTACCATCGAAGGTATTTCAAAATGAGCGAAGCTACCAGTGAGGAGGCACACAAGCCCGAAACGTCCATGTCGAAGCGCTCGTCGAGTGAGCGTCGAGCCAAGTCGGTTGACCGTTTATCGCGCTCTATCGATCGTATGCGCCCACCTAGTTCATCCCCGGACATGCAGCCACCACCCCCACCGCCGCTTCCACCACCTGGGGACCCAATTATCGTCGGTGGCAACAGTGGCACGAACGGTAAAAATACTAGCAACGGCAATAGCAAAGGCGGCTTCTCATCACCAGCTGCTGAGCGTGGGCGGCAACGCATGGCACGGTCCATGACTCGCGGCGCGTCGGGGAGTACTGCCCGAAGTAGTTCCGCCTCGGGCGTGGGAGGAGGACGCCGAGCTGAGTCACCGAGTTCTAGCATGTCGGAGCGTGGGCGAGCTGGTGCCCCACCCTCATCCCGGCGTCCGTTGGAACATAGCAGCAGCGCAGGAAGCGGCAGCAGCCCAGCAACGGGTGCAGGAGCAACAGGAGGGTCATCGCCTCGGCCATTGCCGTCTCGTCCTCGCAGCGTAGGGCCTGGCACGCGACCTACCAAGGATGCAGATCGCGAAAAAGACCGAAAAGAGACTGGGAAAGAGCCCTCCGCAACTCGGCCGTCACCGCTGAAGAAAGGGCCCAAAGATACTCCAAGCTCGCCGCTGAAGGGAAAGAGCCGCGACAGCGCTCGCTTTTCTACGGGAAATGCTTCAAATAAGAAGGGCTCAGGCGTGGGTGGCTCAGCGCCACTTGGAAACTCTAGCCACGAGAAAGCACGGGTGGAACTCGATGAGCTAGTAGGGGAGGGCAATGCAGCAGTGCTTGCAGCGTCGAGGCAGGAGCTCTGGTCGCGCTTGAAAAGCTTGCCTCCCTCAGAAAATCACGATCAGAGCATGGATGGCGCTGCTGAAGTAACCGTGGGAGTGCGAGTTCAGCCACCGGCAACAACAACAGCAAGAGGAGCTAGAGTGGGCAATGGAGGTATCGCAGGCTTAGGTTCAACCTTGGACGGCGAATCCTCCACCAATGAAGACACGGCTGCAGTGGCGGTGCTTGGGCAACAAATCACACTGAGCCGCAAAGCACCTACTGGAGACGACGACAATGCTCCTCACGTGACCGAGCAGCTCTTGTTTGCTTACGACCATGTCTTTAGCGGTGACGGTAGCAGTAGCAATGGTGGTGCCAGCAGTAGTGGTGGCAGTGACGAAAATGGAGACGGACCACAGCAAGAAGTGTTTGAATCCGTTGGTTATAATGCTTTAAGTAGCGCGTGGAGTGGTGGAGATTCGACCATATTCGCCTACGGCCAGGTGTGTGTAAGGACCCTAACTTCACTCCTCATCTATCCTTGGTTTTCCCCTTTTGGTCGTCCTGAGCCTTTTGTTTCAACTGTACTCAATCATTCCTCATTGAAAAATACACGTGATTCTTTGTTTTTCGCAGACGGGCAGTGGTAAGTCGCACTCGGTGCTAGGCTCTAGGAACGCCCCAGGCCTGCTACCTCGACTCGCCGACCACCTCGTGTACGCCATCGCCAATCACAACGAATCGTCTCCCGCAACAGGAGCTCAAGCTTCTTCTTCGTCTTCTTCGTCGTCGGCGACAGCAGCGTATGCAACCTTGACATGCGTAGGCGTAGACGCAAACAATATTCTTATAGATCTGCTGCCCAGTACTTCCAGCGCCTCAACCCATGGGGAAAGTGCAGCAATAGAGTCAGTTCCTCTCGAGCGGAGATTGAACGAAAGCATGCAGGACGGCGAGGTATTTGTGTAAAGTGTGGAATAAGACCTGTTCCTGGGCTGAAGTACTGGAGTGATATCGCTTTAGCTTCTGCTGCACTACACTCGTTCGTTGATGTTTTTGTGGGCCAAATGTATTACGTGAGTAATTACTTCGATGGATCTGGCTTACGCGTATTACTTGTTACTCTTTTGTTGTTGTTCTTATCTGATCATCTGCAGGCATTGGCAGTAGAAGGCCTGACTCACCATTCGCTCTCCAGCATTGACGACGTGCAAACGCTCATGATGAAACTTCGGCGCGCACAACAGCAACTAAGCGCTACCACTCATGCGGTTACCACCATGGCCCTTACTTTTCCTGGCTCGGCTACTTCCCCCTCCTCTTCATCATCGCGCATACATGTGGTAGAGCTGGCGAGTTCAGACTTGCGTCGTCGTAACTCCAACGGCGATGACAGCAGTGGCCGCAGCGACAACGACGCCGCCGCCGCAGCGGTGCACCGTTCGCTGCAAACGGTGGGGCGGGTGCTCTGTGCCCTAGCCAAGGGTGCCGAAGCGTGCGCCCAGTTACATGTGCCCTTTCAGGACACTGCGCTCACTTCGTTGCTGAAAAGAAGTTTGTGCCACGGGCAAGGCACGTGCGCCCTCCTTGCGACGGTGAAACCAAACGAGGAACACTACGAAAAAACCTTGGCTACTTTGAGGTAAAAAACAGATGAGGACCGGAGCGCGTACTGCTTGGTGTGCTTTTTGGTGTTTATACGAAGAATAGGGGCTCAAGGGGTAGGAATGTTCTTATGTTTAGATATTACTCACTCTACTGCGTGCATTTTCAACTGAGCTCCTTTTTTCCGTTCTCAGGTTTGCAAGCACATGTAAACGCATTCCAGCGAACCGCGCGCAAGTACTTTCCACACCTGTGAACAATACTGTCATCAGAGCGCCAGCAGCAGCAGAAGTAGGAGGAGGTGAGGGCAAGGGCGACAACAACGATGCTTCGTTGGTGCAAAGTTTGCGCGAAGAAGTCGACACGCTGCGCCGGCAGCTGCTGAGTTTAGGCTCGGTGCACCGCGCTCCGCGCCCTCAGGCCGGCGGCAACCACCAGTATAACAGTGGCAACAGTGGTGGCAGTTCTAATACTACTAGTGGTGAAAGCGAAGTGGTGTCGTCGCTGCGGCGTGAAGTCGCTGTGCTGCAAGAAGACGCCGAGAAAGAAGCGGAAAGGCTGCACAAAATGAAAGAATACATTCAACGCCAACACATACGCCTCAAGGAAGAGGTGCGAAGTGGAGTGTGTGCCTTCCTTTCTTTTTTTTATTTTTCACGTAAACTTTAGGGCATCCGGGTGTGAAGTATGGATGAATCGGTTGGGATGGTGTTTTGTTTGAGGACTCAAATAACCCCATCACTGACACATTTTACCCCCTTTCTTTGGGTCCTCTAACAATTATCAAGGTGGCCCGCAAGGAAGAGCTGGCCACGGAACTCGCCGCTGCCAACAAGTTAATTGCCGAGCTCAGAGCGTCTACTTCTTCACCAAGGCGAGGGCGCGTGATGTCCCCTGCCAAGCACGCCAAAGGCAGTGCTGCCAGCACCCAAAACGGAACCGCTCCTTCTTCTTCCTCTTCCTCTGCCACTCCCACCAGTGTCTCCACGTCACGGCGCGGGAAAACCACTTCCCCCTCTGCGGGTACACGTCGGCCAGCGAGCCCCAGCGGCAAGACTCCTCGGGCACCTTCGCCGCGAACCATGAAAGCGCCAAGCGCGTCGAATCCTGACACCACAGGAGCTGGAACTGGAGCAGCAGCAACCACCGCGCGCAGGACAAAGAAGAACGGCGTGACTCGTGACGAGAGCAGCGACAGCAGCAGCAGCAACGGGAGCAGCGTTGGAGATCATCGTGGTGACGCTGACGACTTCAGCGCTGGCGATGACGTCTTCCCTGCAACAAACGAGTCTTCGTCTTCGTCGTCGTCGTCGTCGCACCGGACAGCGAGCCCTTTGGGCCGGCAATCGAAGAACGCTGCTCTTGCCGCTTCTAGCAGCGGCATCATGGCCGACGCCTCCGAAGCAAGACGGCTCCGAACGCCGCTGCGAGCGTCCTCGGCCGCGAAAGACGGCTTCATGAGCGAGATTCGCGGCCTTGGAGGCGGGGATCATGATGGCGCTGCTAGTGGAAGTGCTGACCTAATGGGCAGCTCTGCTGCTGAAGATGGTGCCGTCTTCACTGGCAGTCACAACGGCAGTAGTAGCAGTAGTAGTAGACCGCCAATTGCGC
>Ga0307979_1001154_pt1 | contig 18788 bp, 21 predicted proteins | sample OrgLakmetage1058_FD_201833 | JGI IMG/M metagenome (GOLD analysis project Ga0307979, IMG submission 201833) | Saline water microbial communities from Organic Lake, Antarctica - #1058 | ecosystem: Environmental > Aquatic > Non-marine Saline and Alkaline > Saline | place: Antarctica: Organic Lake...
CCACCAGTCGCACCAAGTCCGGCTGATCGGTCCCACTCCACGCTTTCAGGTACCAATCTTTGGCCGCCGCGCTGCTGCTGCTGCTGCTGCTGCTGTCTCGGCCGGTGACAGTGCTGGAGGCACTATTGCTGCTAGCAGCACCACTGCTGCTGCTGTTGCTAGCAGTGAGCTTCGCGCCGGCAGCGTTACCAGTACTAGAAGTTGAACTTGAACTGCTGGATGTGGAGTGAGTAGCGAGGAGAGACAGTGCCCCGAGCGCCTGCAATGCACGAGGTAGCACCACAACCACACGACGGTTGTTATTGAAAGACAGCACAAGATCGACCAAAAACACAAGGATGAGGCCAGATTCGTGAGGAACTTAAACGTATGAAGACTATGCGACTGAATACTTGTGATGACAAAACCAATTACAATTATTGAGTACATGCAGGACCAATTACAAACACTTGCTACATGAATGTATGCTACTGCCTGTAGCATATCTTACCTGAAGAGCTGCGGCGCGCACCACCCCTAAATGGCTGCCGCGGTAGGTGTCCGCGTAAAAGAGCCGTTGCGCTTGTGCTTGCGCCGCCAGCCGCCAAGTCTCCACTTCTTGGTTCACCTCGTCTTGGCGCAAAAACACCTGCGGAAACAAAAAATAAAGACAGAGGGGGGGGGGGGGTAGACAAGGAATGAGAATACAAGGAGATGTAAACAGCATACAAGAGAAAATTCAGCTCAAGTTATTCGTGGATGATACTAAATGCTGGCATGCAACTTGTGCCAAACAAACATGCACGAAACATCACAAGTTACCTCCCCTAAGCAGCCTAGCAGCCGTGCAAGCGCGTACGATTTGTCCAACGATCGCGCACTGCTAGTATTAGTACTACAGGTAGTACTGCTGTTGCCGCCGCCTTCTTTCTTTCTTTTCTTCTTCTCTTTCTTCCAAAACCCAACCACGGCGGAACCACCACCAGCGCTATTGCCGCTAGCACCACCAGCACCAGTGGTTGAGCACTCGCCCGCGGAGGTTAGTATTGGTTGTTCGTCGTGATCATCGTCAGCATAACCCAGCGTATCGAGTAAAGTTCGGGCACCAGCCAATGAGGACGCGCCGTTTTGCGCGCGGCATGTGGCAATGCCCTCGAGCACGCCGACCTAATATATATTTGTACACACGTACACACAGTGGGACAACAAACATGCATGCGAAAGAAAGAGAACAGAAAATGGGTCGAAAGATCGGGAAGGAGTAGGGTAAGAGAAACGGTCGGAGAAGGCGAGGGCAGCGCCTTCATGTTGTCAGACTATGATCAAGTGCAGGGGATGAATAATGACAAACAAAAAAGGGGATGGGCAAGAGAGAAATGTGCGCTTGTTAATTTCACGCACATGTAACGCCGAAGTAGCAAACGCGCCTCTCGACAGCGCGCCGCCTCCGCCGCCAACGCTTGACGACTCTGAAGAAGAAGAATTGTTAATGGCCCGGACCACTCGACAGCCCAGGGGCATCGGCGTTGCGGTGTGCACGTCGGTGAACAAATCCTAAGAGAGTGTGTGTGTAGCAATAACACAAAAGAGACATTTTTAGTGAGAGAGAAGGTGTCAACAATTGAATCAATGCGTGCTTTTCATTTGCTCACTCTAATTAATACCGACATTTATCACTACCACAAACAACGTCAGCAGAACATCCTATATATCTCATTGTTATTTTCAGCAAACCTCCTCCCCCTCGTTTCTCTCGAATATATCAAAACATACCAGCAAGCACTGCCTGAGCATGTCTCGGCCCCGCCAAGATCCCGCTAATGACGCCACGCCGCTCCTGGGAGCGTGCATCGCTTGCCATCTGAAGACAGAATGATCCAGAAGAAGAGATAAAAAATCAAATAAGATGATAAAGTTGGCGGGAAGAAGATGATGAAGAGGAGGACGAAAAATAATGAAGTAATGGAGGAGATTTAAGAGAGCACAAGATAATAAAGAGAGTAAACGGAACAGAGTTACAAAAAGAAGGTAAGGCTTTTTACGCTCTCCTAAGCAAACATCACCTCGCCAATGCGTCTGCGGCCTCTACACGGACTCCCCAAGCATGGGCTTCAGACGCCGACCCTCCGTAGCCAACGCCACCACCACCACTGCCGCCGCTGCCACCGCCGTACATGTGGCTGTACGAGTTGTAGTAACTGCCCTGCTGCATGAGCCAGGCAGAGGGAAGCGGCAGCGGCACCCCGCGCACCTAATATAATACACATACATAATCATGTATATCATGCGTGTGAGCGCAATTACAAATGACAATTAGGTTCGTTTATATCTGTAGTGCTGGTTCATGGTACCTCATCCGTATTTTTGTCGGCTAGAAGTAAAAAAAAGTATATTCAAGCATTGTGCAGAATCGTTCAAAGACGTTGTTCCGTACTGAAATAGAGATGGAAAAATCTAAAAAGTATATACCCATTCTCTAATGTAGTATATTATTATAAACACTAACCACATCGGCGAGGGCGGCGGCTGGTTTGGCGTGTGGCACTTTGGTGGATTCACCGGCCAACGGCAGCTCGGCGATGGCTCTTAGGCTCAACACTTGGGCATCGGCATCGCCGTCTCGGCCGAGCTATTACATGTGTATGGGTGTGTCAATGTGCGCGTGCAGGCGAAGTGCAAAATTGGAGAACACATAGGGAAAGTGAGAGAGAAGGGAGAATTGAGAGGGATAGAAGATTGAAAGGCGACGGAGGAGGAGGAGGAGAAAGCTGCGACAACAATGAAATCACCTAAAGTTTGCAAACTGACCAAGGAATGACCGAGAAAGATGGCCAATTCTAACTTACTTGCTCCAGCCAAGAGTCGAACGGCTGTTTCATGACTAATTCGCGCATCCAAGCGTAGTCCGGATCCACCTGACGAGTTTACATGTACAAACAAGAGGAAGAAAAATATCACATGAGGGAAGAAGAACAATGGGATTATATCCATCTCACACAATCGAGACTAGCTCAAACGAATCTCTTTTCTTTACCCTTTTTCGAGTATGTTCTCAGAATGCAGGCTGAGATGCGGGCCAAGACTGTTCATCAACACTGGATAATACCTTGATCCAAAGCACAGGACACTCTCCACTCCCGTCGTCTCCGCTGCTGCTGCCACCCAAGTCTCCGCTGCTGCTGCTGCTCGTAGGGCGTTTGCGCATGCGGGATTTGTTGGTTTGGCACTTGAAGGTAAACGTGTACTGAGTCTCCGACCCAATCACGCGCTGGTGGTCGACGACCAAATCATCCACCTTTGTTCAAATTCGACAGCCAGAGATAAATTAGATATCTAATGTATGGTAGATAGAGAGGTCATGCACACAGCCTGAAGTCACTCGAACGAAAGAAACGAAAGAAATGTAATTCAAAACAAATGTGTACTCATTTTTAAGGAAACGAACGCATCAATAGACGGGACGTCATAATTCTTGAGAGAAAAATAAAGAAGCAAGAACAGAATCTTAAAACCAGAACAAACACAAACCTCGACGATGCGAATCTGCAGGAGCCCCTGAAAACAGCCCTGGTGATTCGCGTGCCCTGCAGTCGCTGCATCGCTGTTCAAACTGCCACTGCCACCGCCTTCCCCACTGCTGCTGCTGCTGCTCGTGCTGTGGGTGCGCCAGGGCGGCACCACCTGTTCGATGGTCAGGTCGATTTCGTGCTTGCTTTTGTTGTACTCCCAATTGACTTTCAAGAGGGCCGCGCCGCTGCACCGCACCCACTGCTCCATCCAACCGCCAAATGCGTCGCCCGCGCCGCCTGTTGAGGTTGTTGTTGCATAAAATTGCATGCACACACATTAATGGCGTGCTTAGGCAGGTGCAAGAGAAAAAAAAAACAGAAATTTCATTCGCACTCATGCACTGAATGTTTCCCTCAACACTTGAATCTGCCAGCTCGCTTAACAAAATTTTCAAGCAAAAGGAGTTGTGTATTCGACCTACCGCCACTGCTGAGAAGGCTCAGAGCACCTCCTCCTCCGCTGCCGCTACTGCTACCAGGGGTGTCGGTGGCCAGGGCGAAAAAGCCTAGAGTATCGAGCGACTGCGCCCATTCTACATGTAGTACTTCACTCCCTCCTGGCACCGTCGTTGTGGCAGTGGTGTTAGCATTGGCGTTAGCAATGGTGTCGCTTGTTTTCTCTTCCTCCTCGAGCGACGGCGGCAGTGGCCCCGCTAATGGTGGTGGCTGAATGTGGTCACAGCCAGGAGGAGCAGCCAAGAGGTCCAGGCCTGGCAAGAGCGACATGTGAATGGCTCGAAGCAGCGAATCCCGGCCGTCCGCGCCTAGCCGCTGCTCCAGCATGTGCATCACCTGCAAAGAAATTAAAAGAGTTCAAGGCCGAAGACTGCGTGAAAAAAAAAGATGAAAGAATGGAAGAAAGGAAGTTGAAAAGGAGGGATTTTGCCATGGGGATCAGAGAAAAAGGAAGATGAAGGGCAGGAGTATCGAAGATTCAGACGCTTATTTCTTTTGAAAAAAAGTACGAGGGTCTTGAAGGGCAAGCCATTCGTATCACTTCATTTTTTTTTGGGGGGGGGGGTATCCACTCACCAGAGTCGACTTGGCATGCCAGTGCGCTCGCTCCTCTGCTTTCAGTGACTTGGCCCCTATCAACAGAGGGTCCTCAGTAGCGGCTAAACCTAACAGAGATTCGTCCGCCGAGGTCTCCCACGCTCTGACGTCAACTCCTGCCGTAGAAGAAGAGGCATGGAGGCGGGCATAAGCGCCGCCGCGGCTGATTGGAGCCATGTCCGGCAGTCGAGCTTCCCGCCGCACCTTAAGTAGGCACACACACGCAACGCACATTCGGGCCGACGTTGCGGATTCAAAATAAGGCCGAAGAAGATATTGATGACTAATTATAGCACTCCACTAATATATACGCGGATAATTCTCTTTAACAACCACACTAACTGACCACTGCGTCGTGCAAGCGCAAGAGCATCAGGCGGTGGTGGTCGTCGCCTAGCGCTCGTTCAGCCCACCGCAGCACCAGCCACCCGCTTATCCCCGCCAACAGCCATCCGTCGCTGGCCACGGTGTTGAGCTTGACGAGTGGTAGCAAGTAAGCTAATAGTCTGTTTGAAAGAAAAGCGATTTGAAGATGTACAGAAGAAAAGCAAGCAGGAAGACGAGTATAAGAGACGTGCGAATGAAAGTTAATAATATCAAAAAAAATGGCTTTGAAAAAAAAGCAAAAAGCAAAAGAAGAGAGCAACCACAAGAGGAGATAATTGAAAGCGCCCAATGATTTTAATTCGGTGTCTATTTTCAAGTATTTTTTCTTGTACTTACAAGGCGCGCAGTTGCAACAAGTGGCCCGGCAGCTGGGGCTCCGCTACTGTGGACCCATGCAGCAAGCGGCGGGAGACCAGGGTCAAGTTGGCGAACACCAGGGTGTCGTCCTGCTGCAAGGTAGGCAACCACACCTGGCGCACGCAGGATGGGGGTGGTCAGGGATGATTGCCTCAGAATAACCCCAACAGAGATGCACTAATGGCCCAAGAAGGCCGAAATAGTCGACGCCACAAAAATAAAAGCAAAAGTTTAGGGTTTGTGACTGGATACATGCGCGTAAGACCTCTGCCTGTGCCGACCAGGTGCCTACTACTGCTTTTACGTGCACTTCAAAGCGAACAGAAACAACCACCGCCACCAAGAGACGAGCACCCCTCGTACAACCAGCCCACCAAGCAACCCACCTGGGTGTGGCACGGCTCTGGAAACTCGCCCCCCGTGCCCAGCACGTCGCCGCAAAACAAGCACGCCGCTGCGAGCCCGTTGGTAGCGTGCGCCGCGTCCCGCATCGCCGTCGTCGTCGTGATGACGTCACCCTTGTCATCGTAGTCATTCTCGTTCGCGGATTGGCTGACCCACACGTCGAGCGGCGGCGGCGTGACTATGCAAGGTGGATGCGACGATGATGATGATGACGACGACGACGAAGGAGGCTGCGGTGGCAGTGGTGGCGGTGGAGAAGGCAAACGCACTAGTGCCGTCCCTAAGACCAGGCCAACGCCGCGCATGGGGCAATGCGGTCCGACAAACCAAGCGTGTCGCCGAAACGCCAGAGGCCATGGGTGCAGCGGCTCGGGCGCTAGTAATGTACTTAGCGGTGAAGTCACAGTAGCAGCAGCGCCCACCCGCGCTTGCACCCAAGGTGGCACTGCCACCGCATTAGCTGCAGACGACCCCTGTTGTGAAGAAGCAGGCGCACCCTCGTCTGCTTCTCCTCCTTCCACGGTGCTCATCAACCGTTGCCCGCTCGCGACGCACGCGTGCTTGGCGTCGGCGTTCACCATCAACTCCACCGGTGCTTGGTGCGTGCCGGCGGGGCCATCTAAGCAAGGCCAACGGCAGCGGGCGCCGTCCAGATCCACCCCTGTAGTGCTGCCAAACCCGCCACCCCCGCAAGTGTGCATCAACACGCCCCCACCGCTGCTGCTGCTACAATTTGGCCACGTGCACTCGAAACCGCCTTTGGGATCTTCGAGCTCGTACGTGACCTAATGAGCAAGACATCAACCATAAACATAGCGTTTAAAAAAATTAGATGAAAAAGGTAGGATGGCAAAATATAGCACGAGGCTTGTTGTTTGGGGCGAGCACGTACTAGGTACAAGCAGAGAATTACTAGCAGGCAATCGAGAAAAATGAAGTGAATCTAGGTTGGAAACGGTATCCACTATCACTAGTGCTCTTGCTCCTTTCCTCTCGCCCTAGACGAAAATGCAAAGAAAGAAATATCCTTGTTCGTTGCAATGACGATGTCTATGATAGGGAAAGCAGAAGAGGCACCTCAATTAGAAGTGGTTTCCCGTGCGACCCTGCACAAGCAGCCAAACGCGCTCGCATGGCGCTCAAGCACCGAGCACGGGATTCTGCTGCGCGTGCTGGCATCGAGGAAGATGTAGACTGGCTAGGGCCTAGACCGCTGCTGCTCTCAGCGCTAACAAAATTACCGCTCCCTGCACCTACTGATGACCTAGAATGACCAGTATCCATACTGGTAGAGTTAATTGGCCCTTGCTGCGCCGTATGAGCAATCTCGTCTGGTAATCGAAATGCCTGGGTTGGTTGGCTAGTAGGCCCCAGGGCGGGCAAGCGGATAGCTAGCTCACCATCTTGTGCAGCGAGAAACGCTGCACGAGAGAAGGTCTCAAGAGCCTCGCCGTTACCAATAAGATCGGGGCTGCGCACTATGCAATCATGCGGGTCGAGGCATTCCCAGGAAGTGGCCGGAATACCATTGATGGTTACTCCTGTGACCTTGCACTGACGGCAGTGGATACGAAGGTGCTTTCTAGGCTTAAGGTTGGTAGGTAGAACCCAGAGCCTAGACACGCCTCGAACAGCAGTAGGTCGTGAAGGTGCATGCGGCAGGTCAATCTCAACTTCAATGTGCGTCCATAGGAGCTCCAGATCCGCCGCTGAGGCCATGGTCGTGAAGTCGTGAACCGAGTTTCGAGTTCGAGTGTCTCATCAGGTTGAGACGATGTAACAATTCCCCCCTCTCAGGAAGTGTTCATTCGAGGAAAAAAAAGTATATCATCATCTCAACTTCAACGAGAACCTTTACTTTGGCAACAAGCAAGCAGATAGAAGGGCTTCGAAATAAGCTAGAATTACAAGCTGGAGAGCGCTACAACTTCACCGAGTTAGGTGAGAAAAATACAATATGCAAGGGCTTACAAAAGATGACGAGTAGCTAGCTAGAGTTTGAATGAGTACGTCCTTCAAATTCGCTGTACTTTGATACTGTGGCCTCCTAGTGATTTGAAAGTAGCATGTGATAATTTATGAGAACATCAATCCCTGGCTAGTCTAATCGAGGTGATAGAACACGACCCTAAGATCACCCACATATTTTGCAAACGTTCGAGTTGATAGATCGTAGAACAATCACAAGATGTTGACATTGTCTAGTACATTGCCTACCTTGCGCGCTTCTCCTTTGCTCACTCGCCGTGCTGCTTGTTCTGCCCCGATGCTCATGACCATGATGCCAGTTGACCACAGAATGTCGATCCCCTTAAACTTCGGGCTAGCAGTGCTCGGAGGCCTCGGCGCCAACATATGCCTCATGCGGCTCAATTCGATGGACAAAGGTGGGCTTTTATTTAAAAAAAAGGCTATTGAGTAATCGAATGATTTTGGCTAGCAGTTGCACTCGAGAAATTCGGAGGTGAGAGTAGAATGGGATATACAGCTCTTAGATGAACGGAGCTTTTATCTATCTCCGAGTTCGCGTTTTTAGATTTTGGTGCTTTTTTAATTTTTCGCAGGTTGTACCAATGTCTGCACGCTCTTTCAATTTGTGTACGGCATGTTTGACTCCTTATCGTCTCCGGCAAAACGAAAATACCTGGTGGATTCGAGGTGAGACAAGTGATGAACTTCTGTTAGGTGTGAGCTCAACGCAACTATTGTGTGGTAGTAAGGTATACGCTTAAAGCACTAGTATTTACTTCGATATTCCTACGTTGCACACGCCGTGACACGCCCGATTTTTTTCAACGTTTGTTATATTCGGCGGGTGGCTACTTGCTTGGGCCGCTGTCTCTTGTTCTTGGCGGACTATGTTTTCAGCACCCGGCGGCTGACGTTAACGCAACATGCGTTGTTTAGCGCCATGTTCTTTTGCGGGCCTTACTTGGGCAACATGGCCTGCAACATTACCAACAACGATTTCTACCCCGTCTTTCTCGTGGTAGGTGCTTGAAACGGGGGTAGTTAAGAAAAAACTTTCTAGGGAGTAGTGCTCGGAAAAATGCCTCTCATTAGCTACTATAATTAATGTTCAAGCTGATCAATGATAGAAAACGTTGATTCCTTCTTCCTTCCTCATGGTTGCACATGTATGCAATATTTCGCAGGTGCGGTCGTGCGGGTCCGTCACCTCTATGCTCTTGGGTTACCTCTTTGCGCACCGCCGATACTCCCTGGCTCAGGTATGTGACGATTCACTTGATACTGTCATGTCGGCGTCTGTGCTTAATGTTAACTATTTTGTCTTTTGTACTCTTTTGAATGAAGTTCCTGCTAAGACAGCTATACCTCGTGTGTGTGTTGCTTCATTTTTTTGTGCTTGGGGTTTCTGACTTCTGTAATCCATGGAGCAGGTCTTGTCGGTGCTGGTTATCACGGCGGGCGCTGGCTTGACAACTTTGGGTTGCTACAGCGGCTCTCAGGCAGCGGCCATGGGGAAATCCGCGGCGACGAACGCAGGAGTGGTAGTGCCCGGATCGGACCCCACACCCCCACACGTGTTTTTGGTGGGGCTGGCATTGTTGGTGGGAAATTTGCTCAACGACAGCGGCAAGGATGTGCTTCAGGTGACTATAGGATAGAGGATTCGGTGAAAGTGTCGCCATGCTTCGTTTTACTAGTGTTCTCTTATGGTGATTGCAAGTAGTCTTAACTCCCGGTCAAATCTGTATGTCTTTCTTGACGTGTTTGCCTCATTTGAATGTGGTGATATACAATAATTACAGGCCCGCGTGTTTGCGCCGCATTTGCAAGCGGAAAAGAAGGCAAAAGCCGACGGCAAACCGTTCGGCGCGTCGGTCACCGACGAGGCCATGGTCTTCATGTCGGTGGTGGGCACGTTGCTCATGGCCGTCATCGCGGGACCGTGAGTATCATCGTTGTCGGGTGACCGTAAATTGTAAACATAGCATTGCTGGACACTTTCATGATAATGCTGCAGAATTTCAAACCTTTGTTCTCATTTTGGTTTTGAAGTGATAGGGGCTTTTGTTGGTGCTGCCTTTTTGTCCCTTCACGTGATCTTCTACCTCTTCTTCATTTTGTACCTCCGTTTGTTCAAACAAAACTACCACCACCTCCTCTATAACTATTCCATTAGCGAGGTGTTTCAATTCGTGTCCCGGTGGGCGGCCAACCCGACCTGGTGGGCCTTACCCCTCCCTGTAGCGGTGGGCGCGGCCTTGCGCGTCGCCTTGCCCCTTGAAGCCAGCCTGGTGATGTATAAAGAGTGAAAAACAAATGAATGCACTGCCCTTCACGATGAATACTTGCCACTGTAGGGTTTCTAGGCAGCGCGTATACATATTTTACACATTCGCAGCACAGTTCTTTAATTGAGTTGGTTTGTTTTCTCTCGCTTTTTTCTGCCTTTGCAACTTTCTCTTCGATACTTTTGCTCATAACGTGACACTAATTTACGATGAGTTTCTTTTGCCCACTTCTGCTTGCAATGTCTCTGATTGTGTTCTGCTGCACTTTTTTTCAAACAAAAGGTGACAGTGAATTTCGTGGGAAACTGGAACGCCAAGAAGATTTGCACTTGGTTGAATGCCCACTCCACTGCAGTAGTCTCCTCCCTCGTGCCCATGTTTTACCGCCTCATTTCCACGGTATATTTACCCGTTTTCTTCTTCTTGTGTGCTTTTTTTTTTAAACCACCAAATTTCAACATTGAAAGATGTATTCGCCAACATAGGCATTCTTATAGCATCAAACTTTCCTCGCTTGCTCGGAAATAGGATATTCCATGTTGGTCGCAACTTTTATCTCTGCAACGCATTTTTGTGCCGCTTTCCGTATATCAGGTGATTTCCACTCGTTTCTTTTCGGGCGTGGCGGTGCCTCCTTACACGTGGGCGGGGGTCGCTCTGGTCTTTGGTGGATCTCTGTCGTACCTGTTGTCGCCCAAACTGCCTCCTGCGGATGAGCCCAAGGCAAAAGCCGCCTAATAGAGGCGCGAAGAGGCCTCGGGGTTGTGGAGTTGCGGATAGAGGGTCTGGAGGTCATTGAAACCTCGAAATTTTGCCTTTGTTTCATTTAGTTTTCACATTTTTGTCTCATTCTACGATTTTAAGGCATCTTGCATCTATATTCTGCTCATATTGTCTATAGATGATAGGTTGACTCACCAGGCCGCAGTTAATATAAGCCATAAGGTCGCCTTGACCTCCCCCCTTTTTTAATAAACCTATACGGGGGGTGTATGGTGTATGTAGTACCTACCATGTAACATGCAGTTACTGTAATTTTATATGTTTATAAATTCAGGAAGGGGTGGCTTTGATCGGCGATTGGGTTCCTAAGCGCATAAGGAATCTTGGCTAGTTGGTTAGATAGAGGGTCGTTCTGCGGAGTGCGCAACACCCACAAATTCCTCGCTTTTTGCAAATTTTATGAGGAATTTGGCCAATGCCCCTCTCCCTCCTGAATCATTCGCACTTGCTTTGTTTGCGCAACGCACGCGCATTCCCACTTCTGCCCGCAGCATTGGCTTCTGTGCCATTTGGGTTTGTATTAGTTCGAGTTCGAGTTCGGGACGTGCACCAGAAAACCCATTCGCAATTCCAATTAAGATTTCACTTAAAGCGAAACAAGACCTCATTAAAACCACAAGGGGACCTTGGTTTTAGGCCATACCCACTCACAAGCACCAACATCAACAACGATGCACGAATAATGCCCTACGTAGAGACCTTGGCTAATGTTGGGCTCATTTTTCGATGATAAACTGGTCAAACAGCGCCACCGCGACCGTAAACAAAACGCCGTAACGCGCCGACTCGCGGTTGCCTTTCGATTCCGCGTACCTTTAAATAAGGAAAATACAGCAACGAGCTGAAAGTTGGAAGCGATGAATGGCAGATAGCGAAAAAAGACGAGGCAACTATAGGACAAAAAAAAACATGCGACCAAATCAACCGACTTACTTTTCGAGTTTTTTTGTTTTGAATGTAGCGGTGAAATGCTGGCTAAAACCTCCAAGTTCCTGATGAAAATAGAGAAGAATTGAAAAGAAAAGAAGAAGGAAAATCAGGTTTTTGCTATGGCCGTATTTGAATTGAGCTGTTTTCGATTAATTTAAAGGATTAATATCGCAAGCAATACCACAGTAAGAATACATACATGTCATCTTCTCAATATTCAGACTCACCACGAAGTGCACTTTCTGAGCGCCAACCAGCTGCGATGCACTCAGGCGGTACCCTAAGCAACAAGCAAGCACAACACACAAAAAATTATGAACAAGGAAACGACGATTGAGAGTTGAGAGTATTCAAATGGAGTCACAAGTCACAAGTCAGCGCCCCCTGGTTCTCTCCTCGCTTTCTTCGAAGCCAAGAGGTTGCTCTGACAACAATAGAAAGACCACCACCACCACCACCAACTGAGGACCACCTAAAAGCACACAATGCAAACACACCCCGAAGCACCCACCATCGAGCTGCGAGGTGCCCAGCAAGTCAGGCCCTTTCCAGGTGCTGAAGTCCATGCCGGAGCCACCGCTGGTGGCAGAGGCTTTCTCCTCCTGTTGTTCTGCCTCGCCCGGCCGATCAGCCCAAGCGAAGCAACAGCGCCACTTGTGGGTGTAATCTAAATCGTGCAAGAGCCACACCTAGAAGCAAGAAGCGAGAACAAAGAAAAAGTTAATCGTCAAAAGCGCTGAGAAAAAGAAAAACTCGAAAAGATGCAAAGTGTTGTGATTGGAGATGATGTAATGTTGCATTTTTAAAAGAAAAAGAAAGAACCTCCACTGCACTTTGCCCTAGTATAGCATGCTTCAAAAATATGATACAGACGAGCTTTCCCTCCTCTTCTCACCCTCGCGTGCCGCGCGGCCCACGCCAGCTCATCTTTGGTGGGTGGAATGCTTCCGGTGCGGCCTGCCACCGCCCATGCTAGCGCTTCTTTTGCTTCGCGCTCTGCTTTCGCTGCTAGCCGCTTCGCTTCTGCTTCCTTCTCTTCTGCCGTGGTTTCGTCGTCGTCATCGTCGACGCTCTTGCTCTTGGCGTGTGAATTGGTAGTGCCCGCTGAAGGGCCAATCGCCTCTAATGTAGTACGCGGGCGCGCAAAGGACGAATAGTCATCGCTCATGGCTGAACCGGCTGCACTAGTAGTTGAACTTCCGCCTGCTGCTCTTCCTCTTGTTGCTTCAGTAGACGAGGAGGATGATGGCGTTCCCGCGGCGGTTGCTTCGTGCGTGGCGCGCACCGAAGCCATGCCCGCGGTACCCATGGCCGGGTCCAAAGTGCCAATGGCTTGTAAGCGCATCGCCTTAGTCACCGCGTCAGCCACCACAGAATCGGACGCGGCGGACAAAGATGATGACGACGACGAGGAGGGGGATGCCGCATCCCCATCGTTGGAGTGCTCAATTTGTGCGTGGTGTCCAAGATGTTGCTGCAAATGGCGTTGCAAGACCTGGTGCATGGTTAAAAAATATGGAACAGCGAAAGAAAGAAGCGAAGATCAGAAGATCATATCGAAATGAGCACGGTTTGAGGCGAAACACTATCCATGCCTACCTGATGAACGGGATCTACAGGGTTGACGGCCGTAAAAGCCAGGAGTTCGTCTCTGAGGGCCAAGGCAGCCGCTTCAGCCCCCACGCGCAGAACCACTTCCATTTCGGGCCACGACAGAGCGGGCGGCACTCCTGATAGAGCGCTCTCGTCCACGTCAACAGCAGCGGCTGCTGCTCCACCGTCAGCTTCTGCCATTGCTGCTGCTGCGTCTGCTTTCGCTTTCGCCAGCACTTCCGCCAAGGCGCAGTTCAGAGCGTCGTCCTCTGGGGGTTCGCAAGAATGGTCGAACAGCGACGCGAGCGCTTCTAATCGTTTCTCGTAGCCGCCTTCCAGGCAAGCGCGCAGCACCACTAAGACCACGGCACGCGGCAACTGCGGATCAGAAGAGGAGGAGGAGCTAACAGAAGTAATGTCGGCGCTATTCTCATCGCTTGAGTTGGGCTCGTTGCTCAGCGGTGCTTTGTCCTCAATGGAAGAGGAGGCAGAAGTTGATGTTGAAGTTTTGGAGGTTGACGACGAAATTGCAGTAGGAGGAGGTAGTGGAAGCGCGTCTGGCGCCAACGCTGGCACGATGGAACCGAGCACGTCGCGAGCGCGGTGCAGGAGCGCAGGCACCGAGACCCAGACTCCATGGTCTACTCGCGATGCTGTCACTGCGGCCTTCCATTTGCCCACCGCGTCGTCTCGGGTGCGCGAGCCCACCCCCGAGGGGGGGTTGGCGGAGGGAAAGAGGCGGGTGAGGCTCGCGCACGTGTGCTCGAGGAGCCGCAGCCTCAGAGCCGCTTCGCTTTCGACCTCGGGGTTCACGACATACGACACCAGGTCGCTAGCAATGCCGTCGCCTAAGGATGGACTACTGCTGTCGCCACCGCTGCTGTCTATTCCAGTGCTGGCGGTACCAGTGCTGGCGGTGCCGTTGGCAGTAGCTTCATCAACGACACTACTACGCTCCTCAGACGCGCCTCCATCAACACCTCCTCCTCCTCCTCCTTCCTCCTCGAGTGCACTAGCCCAGGCTGCTCCATCGCCATAGGCCACATGCCACGCGTACACGTCGACACGCTGCTGCAAATGCTCCCGTTGGGCGGCTGCGGCCTCGCGCACTTCCCCTAAGAGCTGAGCGCAGTCATCCGCTCCAAGCATCTCGGAACCTCTGGCCCATGGCTCTAAGTCCACTGATGACATCATGTAAAGGAAGCGCACAGTAAGAACTAACTTGAGTTAGCAGAAAAAGCACGCACGCAAGCACGCAAGCCAGGAAGCTGTGCTTTCCCTTTCATGATGTTTCTCTCCAAGAGGACTGTACGGAGCGGGTAGGAGTACAGTACAATAGAGCTCATCGTGTTTCTAGCTAAATACGTAACTTAGAAGAGTGGGTCCTGATTGTAGTGCAGTAGCCTAAGGATAGATAGCACAGCGCGAACGTAGGGTAGGAAGTGCGCGAGTTGTCAAAAGGTGAAAAGTAACACCGTACAGGTGAGTTCCCGTGGCAATGTCGTTGGGCGATCCATGAGCGATGCCACTGAGTGAAAACCATTGAGCCGTCGCTTCTCGTCCGCGACTAATTTACGAAGCAGCAATGCAAAGTGTAATGGGTGAAAGGTCTTATTGGAGACACGGTTTCAAAGCAATTATTGTATCAGCTAATTATTGGGGACAAGATAGGAGAATAGCCTAACGCGAACAAAAGGCAGTGCAGTCAGGTGCACAAAAGAACAAAGCGATGAGAAACTAGAAACATTCGATGCCTGCGCTAACAAGTGTGTGTATGGAGGCCTTGGAGACTCACATGCGGCGTCTATTTTGTCGTCTGTTAAGAAGCGCGGCACCAATGGCTCGGTTGCAGCCAAGAACTTTGCTAGAGGGCCAGCGGGAGTCGAAAATTCTCGGCCAATGCCACGAGAAGTTATTATTAGCGACCGCCTAGTTCCTCGAACAAGCATCGCTGATGCCCGTACGTGCATTTTTGCACGTACTGAATATAATACTGAATGCTTGCTTGATGCTCGATTCATTTATCATATTAGTGCGCTAGCATCAAAGAAGAATAACAGGAGGCAGACTTTTTGCTTTCTATACACCCAAGAGTAGACGTAGGATACCCATTGTCGAAGCGAGAGAGAGAGAGCGCGCGCTTACAGCACGCTTACGTGCGGCTCTTTCAAATGTTTTCCTTCTTTGCTAGCTTCAATGCAGAGAAGCTCAAGCCTCACCTGAAAATGGCTATCAATGTAAGTAAACTTGTCTTCAGCTTTTATTTGTAATGCGCCCGTGGCACCATCAGACCATGAAGCAAATTCGTTTGGTTAGCAGAACACCTAGAACAAAAGTTTGTGTCGCAGTAATCTCTTGCATCGACTCGCGTGTGCATCTTATGTGAATCTATGATAGCGCTTTACAATTATCAACTCCAAGAAGGCCGCTCTATCCAAAAAGGAAAAGAAAGAAATCTCGATTCTCCTCCGTGATGGCAAAGAGGAGAAGGCTCGCATCAAAGTGGAGCACATCATCCGCAGCGATTTTACGATTGAAGTGAGTGCACTTAGTTTATCTCTTTCGAACATTTTAAAGCTAGTAAAGGCTCTGGCTATTTTCAACGTTCGACGCTTCAGTACTCTCCTCTTCTTGGATGTATTGCCACGCAGGCATATGAAATTTTAGAGCTGCTGTGTGAACTTCTCCACGAGCGCATGAAGCTTTTGCAGGTGAGATATTGCGATGTCAAGAAGTTGATGAGCGCAGTGCAAGTATTCTCTAACGTTTTAAAAACAGCATGCACTAGATAGAGAACTTCTTTTTATCTGGCAAGTATGATTACAGTTATTGCGTCAGAACTCGTGCCGTAGCTCTCTCGCTCTTCGAGCACCAGACGACTCCAATAGCTCGTTTCTCCTTAGTAATCCACTGAAGCCGTTATATTTCAAGAGTGGCGGTTCGAATCTAATCCAACGTTTACTCGAATGAAACTTTTTCTGTTCTTTGTTACTTTCCACGGAACTTCCACTTACTTGAAAGTCGACCGAGGGGTGTCCACCCGACCTGCACGAGGCCGTCTGCACGCTGTTGTACTGCGAGCACCGCACCGAAGCGGTGGAAATGGCCACCATCGCCAAGCAGCTGAGCCTCAAGTACGGTGCCGAGTTCGCAGCAGCCGCGGCAAGCAACACCGGTGGGTGTGTGAACGAGCGCGTCGTGCACAAGCTCTCGGTGCAGCCGCCGTCGAGCTACCTCGTGCAACAGGTGAACAATGAGGGTTTGCTTCGTTCATGCAATGCTTGTACTTCTTGGTGGAGGCTTAAGTACTGGCATTGTGGACGATGCAGTTTTGGACGGTGCCTATCATATGCATTAAAACTGGAGCCTTTTTTAAACACCGCCCGAGGCCATTGACTGGGACCTTTCCCTAACGCTCTTCTTCCATTCTCCTTTCTCTGTGCCTTCCACGTCTTAGTACTTGGTGGCAATTGCCGCAGAGCATGACGTGGCATGGGTCCCTACGGACTTGGGCTTGAACGAAGAAGCGTTGCACTCGACCGCTGCACCGGCTCCTCGCGGCTTCTCGGTGCCCCAGGGCCAAGGGTCGGGCGTGGCACAAGCGTACGCCAACGAACACGGGCCTTCTTCACCGTCGTCGTCGTCAGCGTTGTCAGCGTCGGTTGCACCTCAGGAGTTGCCACCTCTACCCCCTGGTCACGCGCCCCGGCCTCAAGGAGCAGGTGGTGGCGGTGGAACAGGTCAAGTGCCCCCTGCTCCTCACGCGCCCGCGCCAGACTACCACTCGGGCTACAAGGACGGCTTCGCGGCAGCGTCGCGCGCGCAGCACGACAGCAACGGCGGCAGTGGGAGCGGTGGCGGTGGCAATGGTATGCCCGTTGCGACAGTGGTTGGCCAAGTAGACAACAGTCATCTGACAAGCAACCATGGCAACCACAGCGCAGATTCGAGTTCAAGCAGCGGCGGCGGCGTAGTGCCGGTAGCCTTGCCATTCACGCCAGGCCAGGGCGACGGAGCTCAGAAAGCGACTCCGCTAGTGGAACCGCCTTTCCGTGCACCTGCCAGCGCAACTGCGGCAGAAGAACCTGAATTTCCGCCGCAGCAACTTCCAGCACTGCCGCCTCCAGCAGCTCCCAGCGCTCCAGGAGTTATGCCACTGCCAGACGTCCCAGCTGCTCCGCCAACGTTCCCACAGGCACCATTCGTTAATTCTTCAGCCCCATCGAATGCCGAATTGAGCGAGCATGAGCTTGGTGCCTTGCGCCACTTGCCACCTGCTGCGTCTGGCGCAAGCGCCGCGCCCGCGCATGCTCATGATGGCAGCGAGCCTAACGCAATCGGCAACCCAGCAGGTGCTCCACGCAAAGCGTCCCTTTCTCTAGAGGACATGCAAGCGCGGCTGGCAGGCTTGAACAGCACCGGTCCGGATAACAGCAGCAGCAGCAGCAGCAGCAGCAGCAGCGGCAGCGCTAGTATTGATGGCGTAGGCAACAGTGGCAATGGCGGCAGCGGCAATAGCGATGAGGGTGGCGGTGTTGTGCCAACGATCACGCCAGAAGTGCCGTATCCTGCAGCTCCAGGCAGCGCAGCTGGCGATGAGGCACCACCGCCGTCAGACTACGATAGTCTCATGAGCCGCTTTGAGAGCCTTAAAACCTAATACATTTGACCACATCAAGTGCATGACATCTCCCATTACGGATCGGCCGAGAGCACAAGAACGCTTAAGTGACATTTGCGCAACTAAGATGCATTTCTGCTTAATACATCTGGCGAATGGCGAATGGATATCCAGATCTAAGTGTATCTTACATAAGAACAACAGCCACCTAGCTATGAGCCGCGCATTAGGCATTCCAGTCGATTCGGGGCGAGGTGGCTGCAGGCGCCTAAATAGACCAGAACTCCCATTGATCGTTACTATAACAATTTCAATTTCCCCTCGGCCCCTCGGGGTGGTGGGCTCGATGGGCTTAGGAAGAAAAGAACCGACGACATGATAAAAGGGGTACCTACAAAACTCTTTATGATTGATGATACTATGATTGTGACACAAAGAAATAATACGTAACATCTTCCAAGGCCCAGTTATCACCCTGGGTTATATTAGATTACAATCCTCAATCCTCAATTGCAGAGCTGAATCACCAAAGAGCAAAAAGTGCGTATTGATGAATCCTCCAGCTGAATTTCCTTTTGCGACATAAAATCTTCATCTTTACTCTCGTGAAACCTGTAGGGTCTATTCTCGGAAGGAGGATAGGTACCGACTCCCCTCTGGTTTGTAGCAAATCATTCCTGAATGCTGGCCGGCCGCCTGTTGACTATACCTTTTAAATGTCTTCGTCCATTATTTGAGAATGATGTGTGGTTTGAGATGTGCCACTCATCGTTACAATTAATCCTTTATCTTAAATGCAATTTGGTGGTTCGTGGTTCGTGGTTCGTGGTCGTCGTTTTTTATGTACCTACA
>Ga0307979_1001157_pt1 | contig 18771 bp, 26 predicted proteins | sample OrgLakmetage1058_FD_201833 | JGI IMG/M metagenome (GOLD analysis project Ga0307979, IMG submission 201833) | Saline water microbial communities from Organic Lake, Antarctica - #1058 | ecosystem: Environmental > Aquatic > Non-marine Saline and Alkaline > Saline | place: Antarctica: Organic Lake...
AAGAGCACGCCCTGCACCGGGAGGCCCGTCAAGAGGTTGGTGGCGAACTCATTGTGCAGAATTTCAAGGAGAGCTTTGCGACGGGGGTCATCATAGGGCAATTCTATAACGCGACGGAGAATGTCGGCATTCATCAGTACATGCCTTTCGTCCATGATCACTTTCTGAACCTTCTTGACCCCTACACCGAAGGCCTCGACAGGCGTATCAAAGATAGGAGAAGGGGGGGGGGGAGTCGGAGCTGACACTTGGTTCAGGTGGGTTCTTGAGACAAAGGGCTTCGAAGATGTCTTTGTGTTTAAAGTACTCAGCCTTGAAATCTGAAGCGATAGGGCTGCCCGACTGAAGGAATGTTGAATAGCGCGTAGAATCATTGTCAGCATCGAAAGAGTTCTTGCCGAGAATGTTTCGTTATCGACACCAGTCATACCAGTGCGCCAGCTGGTGCCATCCTCGGGGTTTGACAAGCGTTTTTCAAGACGCCAGCTGTGACCAAAATTGGCCGCCTTTTGAGCGGCACTCTCAGAGCATGGAGGAGCGTGCCACTTTGGACCGCTACCATCACTTCCATGGCCACTCGGGCATGTGCGCCTGATTGGCTTCTTAGGTCTAGTTTGCGCTGATTTGCTTTTCTTCTCTACCTGTTAGTCGTCTTCTAATTCCGGCCCTTCGGGGCCTGTCTCAAAATTGTACGGTTCTCATCGACACTACGATTACTTGCCTCTTTAGCCAGTCCACCTTGAATAGTCGCGAGGCCGATTCCCAAGGTCGAACTTGAGCGGATCTGAAAGCAACTGAAAACAGGAAGAAACGAGGCCCTCAAATTCAGTCCATTGTCAAGGCTTACGGCGCTCTTTTTATCCCCTTTGCCATGTCGACGAATGGAGCTCTTGGACCGGAAGCGTCGAAATTCCTCTCCGTGGGTTTTAAACACGTCAAGGCTGCCGGTATGTTCAGTATGCGCCACAGCCACCAAGAAACTGACTCGACTTGGAACACCACATTGCTTTCGGCATTCTGGCGTCAACGGGTTTCCTCTACAGTTACAGCTACAAATGCGGCCTTCGTTAACCGCATCCTACAGAGGACTCTGTTTTTCAACAAGATGGCCCTTCTACTGCCAAGGCGCCACCGTGCCCTCGCTTCTACAACTACGACCCCAAGCTAAACCGGCGATCGTGTAATCACCGGAACCCCCATACAACCCGGGATAAAGCTAGCTAGTTGCAGCACAGTTTTTCTCTCGGATTTACTGAGTGAGTTTTTTTCCCTCTTTTTCTTTTTATACCATACTACAGTACTGTAGTGCAATTTTTATTATTTTGATTTGTTTCCATCCAGGTTATCTAATTAGGTCTTCGCAGAACTTTTCTTTCTTCTGTGCGTGCACTTGCAACTTCTTGCAACTTTCTATTTGGACGACGGGTTGGGTGGCCAGCCAGGTTCATCTCAGGTTCATCGGCTCTTTTCGAGACCTAGATTATAGCCGCCCGAGGAAGGAAGCCCTCTCCTCCTGTAGAATATGGGAAGCGATGAAGAAGAGGAATTCATTCCCGCAAATAAGATGTCGGCGTACGCTGTATTCATGGGATGGGCGTACTACAAGGTGATTGTAACTGAGAGAAAGATGGTAGCCGACGATGCGCGCTTCGATTTACTTGTATATAACTCTTTACACGCCTGTTGAACTCTCTAGATGGACTCTATGCTTGCCATGCGCTCCAACCAGTTCAAGCTCCTTGTGTTTTGCGTTTTGCTAACGGTGGTCGTGGCAGCTGTCCCGTTTTACGCTGTTGGCTGTGAGTGAGAAACATTTATTTGTCGTAGCATTCGTTGAATATGTCTGGTGTTGAAGGCGGGCTAGTACTCACCACGCGCGCAATCATGCTTGCTTTGAAAATACCTGTGATTTTTTAGTGGAGGGTACGTAAAGCTTAGGCTTCTAGGAAAGAGTTGGGTAAAAAAGAGTTGGGTACGTTTAGTTTGCTGTAAAGGCTTGGGGTGAATGGGGCGTGGGCACAGAGATGGGATGTCAATCTTGAATTTAGGCTGGTAATTTGTTGAGGTTTGCTGCAAGTCGCTTTGGATGAGCAGTTGTGAGCTCGGGTGTGCCTAGAAGAAAACGAACTGCCAGGAGCTTCTTCACTGCAAGTTTTGTTACAGGCTCTCCCTTTTTCGTCTAATCATCCATTTCCAATCATCTATTTCTCTGGTATGCAACCACTTTCCATTGACGAAGGCGTTTACGGCGAAAAGATTGGGGATACGACATATTTGGAGTGCTTGTGGGACGTGTATGCTCTGGTGTCGGATACGGGAATTCAGTACTATGCGCTCAATTCTTACAACCGCGCCATAAGTGCCATTGTCACTTTCATGGGGCTCATGTTTGCGGCGACACTGACAGGTGCCCGATGCCAGCCTTGCACAGTTTCTCCTTGCGCTCATGATGTGAAGAGCATCTGTCACCCATTAATATGCTACTTTTGCGCAAATCATTTGCGCTTGTGTGCTTTTTTTTTGTCAGCGAAGGCCGCAGCACAAAGCTACCCCATTCGTGTGCTCACCCTTAGGTCGTTTTTTTCTTTCCTATACTTCTGTCGACGTTGCATGTTTTCATGGCAGGTTTCGTAGTGGATGCTGTGATGGAAAAAATGAACGATTTGCGGAAAGGGAAAAGCGCAGTGAAGGAATGGGACCACACCTTACTGATTGGCTGGACAGACAGGAGCATTGCCTTCATTTCGCAAATTTGTTTGGCTAATGAGTCGTCGGGAGGTACCCATCAGAATATCTCCGTGCTTGCTTTAGAAGAATTAAAGAAAGGCTTCAGATCTGGATAACGGAGAATCAAATTATGTAATCATGCAAATCTGATGGAATTTTTCGTGGGTTGTGCTTTCACGCTATGTTCCTTCCACTTCATCTTTCTCTTTGGAATTATTGAGCAAGGTGGCACCATTGTCGTGCTCTCCAACCGCGGCAAAGAAGAGATGGAAGCTGAGCTGATCGCGACGCTGTCAGACGAAGATTTAATGGGCACAGAGGTCGGGGGGGGAGGGTCACGATACTGAGAAAAACGACAGAGAGAAATCTAGAACAGTCCTATCTACATGATCATTCTCATAATCTCGTCTTGCTTGCCTGAGGTTCTTGATTCTTCTTTTCTTCTCTTGAGCTTTGAATTATAGCTGATGGATCTTGTTCTTTTTTCCTTTTGCTGTGTTTGTTTGTTCGTTTGTTTGTTGTTGTGTCTTTTCTGTCCTTCTTACATGTCATGCTTAGGTAGTATTTCGGAGTGGCTCTCCTCTCAACGCCATGGACCTGCGACGCGCTGCCTGCGAAACCGCCAGAAGCATAGTGATCATGGCCACGGGAGACACCCACAGCGCCGCCGATGCCGCTACCCTGCGGGTCGTGATTGCCCTCAAGACTTTTCCAGAGCTTTTGGGGCATGTAGTGGTGGAAGTGCTGGACAAGGAAATGGAGTATTTGATGAAAATCGTGGGCGGCTCACAGATTGAAACTCTCATCACGTACGTGACCTTGCATAAAGCTCTTTTTGTTTTGCTTATGAGCATGGCCGTGCAGCGTGATCGCGTATTGTATGGTATCGGTCCCAGTTTTGCGTTTTTCTTCTATCTTCAGCTTTTGTATTCATGCTGCCTTTTGTTTCGCTGACCCACACCTTTTCAAATGAAACTAGCGACCCGATTCATCCGTCCAATTCCATAACCCGCTGATTCGTTCTATCTCTTTCCACACCCTGTAGGTTCGAAACGCTTGCCCGCATGTCGCTCACCGCCGTCAAGCAACCTGGGATTGCCCTGGTGTACGAGCAGTTGCTTGGCTTCGATGGGGATGAATTTTACACCGCATCCTGGCCCGTAAGTGTTGCCGAATTGAGCCACCGCATCCATACATTTCTCTTGGGCATGAGGTCGCAAAAGCGAACCTCGTTCTATTCACCCACCTCGTTTTTTAATTAAAGAAGCATTTTTGTAACTTCATTGATTTGCTTTTCATGCGTCGGCGCTCTTCTACGATGTTACTTTAGCTTACATTATCGTTGTTGATGGATTCTTTTCTTCTTCGCCATTTTTTGAAAATTTGTTGTTCCTCCTTCCTTTCCTCCAATCAGAACCTCGCCGGCAAACCATTCAGTGCTTGCGTGGAGTATTTCCCGGCGGCGGTGGCCATCGGGGTCGTCGCATCCGACGGCTCGGTAATTTTATTGCCCGACAACGACTACCCGTTGAGTGCCGACACCGAGATTATTGTGGTAGCCGAAGACGACGATGCTTACGAGGCCCTAGAATATCCTTATCAAATTGACGTGGGAGAACTGCCCGAGCGGAAGGTGCGTGTCTTCGTTGAAGCACCTAAGAGCATGAGCGGACGTAAAGGGTCAAATGCGTGGAGGAGGTTACAAATGGGAGTGGAAAAGAGGGGAGTTGTGCTGTTTGTAGTGCTTGATGGCCATCTCTGATTCTGGGTGTATCTTACTTTTGAGTACGCGTGTGCCTCACGGGTGTGCACATGTAGATCGACGCCGACGCCCCCGAGCGGTTGCTCTTCGTGGGGTGGACCGACAACGTCAAGGGGATGCTGGAAATTCTCAACTCGATCTTCGACCCGGGCACGGAAGTCCACTTGCTGAACCGCTGCCCGCTGGAAGAGCGCATCGAAAGGCTCGCGGAAATGGGCTTAGACTGCGACCGCGACCTGGCCAATCTTGAGGTGTGATACGGAAAGAATTTGTCCCTTTTACTAGCCAGTAGCTTGGGTTCAAGCTCTTTTTTTTTTTTTTTTTTAATGGTAGCGTAATGGACAGCTCCGTTGGTGGGTTGTGCGCAGAGCGTGGGTTGAGAGGACAGGTCATGTGGATCATCATAGCGAATTTGCCATCGCAATGATGTGAAGGGCCTATTATGTTGATGGTTTTTTTTTTGTTTAACCCCTTAGGTGACGCATATTGTGGGAAATCCTGCGTTGTGGCGGACTTTGCGCGGCCTCGATTTAGCTTCCTACCGCTGCATGCTGGTGCGTGCTTGGAAGTTTAGTGCGGTCGTGCGTTCGCTGTAAAGCAGCCCGTATTGTTATGACTGGAGAAAAAATCGTATTTTTTCCCCTCTTCATCGCTCCTTCATGGCGTTGCTGTGTCAGGTCATCAGCGATGAGCTTGAAGCTGGCAATTTGATGGCGTCTGACAGCCACAATTTGGCCTGCATTTTGCTCCTACGGAACCACATCGAACTGCGAGCGTCGGAATTGGCTCGAATGGGCGGCGATAAAAAGAAAGCCTCGGCGCCTGCTTCTCTTGACGAGCCTTCAAAGAAAAAAGCTTCAAGTAAAGTGAAAGTTAAGGAAGGCTCTGCGTCCTCAGCATTGACCAAGAAACTTAAAGGTGGCAGCAGCAGCAGCCCGGACCAGCCCATCTTTTGCGAAGTTTTAGACACGCGCACCCAGAAGTTGATCGCCAGCCACCCTACCCTCGGCAAAAATTGCCAGTTTTTGGTTCGTGTTTTGTTCCAATTGCTCACTTGATTTTATACCTAGGTATTTTAAAGAAATGAAGCAAAAAAGAAGACTAGAGAAGCTTGCGCTCTTGTCATGATTGCTTTGTAGACTCTTTTCACCATCTTTGCAACTCCAACGTCTTTTTTCGGGCATGTCGATACGATCCAGGTGAGCAACCGGCTGATTTCGAAGATCATGGCGATGGTGGCCGAGGACCGAAAAGTGGTGGACATTTTGAACATTTTGCTCTCGGACGAAACTGGCATGGACCTCAAACCGTCGGAATTGTACGTTTCGACATGGTGTGCGTGGGTTTTTGTGGAGCGCATGTGATTGAGCTCCTCTTTTTGTGTGTGTTTGTGTTTGAATTATGATGCCCTTGTGAGCCGTTATTCTGATCGTTGTGGGATTCTTCTTCTTCTTCTTCTTTCTTCTTCTTCTTCTTCTTGTGCAAACGCATGTACATATGATAGGTACGTGGGGCCATCGGAGCGAGTTTCCTTTTTCGTAGTGGCCAAGCGAGCGCAAGCGTTGAGCCACATCGTATTGGGGTATCAGACCAAGAGCAACCTCGAAGACCTGTACATTAATCCAAAAGACAAAGCCGTGCCCAAGTAAGGAACCAACTGAAGTAACGACGAATGTGTAATAACGCTACAGTGTGTGTCATGCCTTGTCTTCTTTTCCGGTATATTCACCTCTTTTTCCCCTCTTCCATTCCCTAATCTTTTCTGACAGCATTTTGTAACTCAAGTGTCTTGGCGTTCTCGTTTGTTCATTCAAGGTCATGTTGTGCACTCGCATTCCTTTTATTACTTAGGTACTGGACCGACGTCGACTTCATTGTAGTGTGCAAAGACGAGGCCGTTGCTAGGAGCAAAGCTCGCAGCCGGGGCGGCCTCGACTCCAAGGTAGGCGGCCAATCCGTGTTGGACGGCGGGGCTAAGGGCATCATGCGCAGCGGTGGGAGGCGCTCTAGCAGCAACAGCAACGCGAGCGGCAGCACTCGTCGCAACAGCAGAAACGACTGCAGTGGTGGCGGTAATGACATAGCCGACAACAACAATAATAATGGGCGAATTGGCAGCACTGAGTCGTTCAATTCCGCTCTCCATGGAGCGTACCCAGCGGGCGGTCCTCCGGGTGGGCATGCCGCACCCTTGGGGCAATCTCTGCTGGACCAAAAGAGGGGGTCTATAGGGAAGCGCGTTTCGATTGAAGGGCATCAGGGGCCTTCGTTGGAAAAGGAACCGATGGAAAAGGTGTGTATACATGTTCGCGAAGTTTTGTCCGACGGTAGTTTTTAATCGATCGAAGCTCACGCAGACACTTGAAGTTTCGTCACCAATGTTTCTCAGTCACGTAGTATTTCAATTATCTTTGATCCCTTCCACCCTCCTCCACAGGTGTTGGCTCTGGTGGCTGGTGGCCTCGCCGAAGCTCACGCGAAGAGTTTAGATGCCAAGCAAATGGCAGTGTATGCGCAGGTAGAAAAACTAGTAGTAATTCAAATTCAAGTTTGGCAAGTGGTAGCAATATAGGCAAATTTTTATTTTTCTGAGCCCCTTGAGTAAGGACTGGACATGTTCAATGGCAGCCAAGGTTATTTTAATGAGTGAGCAGAGCCTGCCTTTCCCACTTCGACTGTTTTTGCGCCGGGTTTTGTCCTTGTTTGTCTTTCATCCATTTGTTCCTTTCTTTTTTCTCAGGTGGACGTTCCATTCAACGCGAACGCTTCCATGGGCTTTACGCTCGAAAGCAGCGCCGACCAAACCAACCACAACAACAACAGCAACAGCAGCAGCAGCAGCAGCCGGGTCGGTCGCTCGTCGTCCTCTCGGAACCACAGCCGTGGCTTAGGTGTGCATCCTCTAGTGGTGGCCGTCGCTGACAAGGGCCAAGCTCAAGACGCGGGGGTGAGCGTCGGTTGGCGGGTGTTGTCGGTGGCGAATACCACCGTAACGTCAGCCAGTGAAGTGCAGACTGCCGTGCGATCCTCTCAGGTTTTAATCAATATTAAAACAACAACGTTGGATTATCCTCCAAATTTTTATGCTTTTTCCTTTTCTTTTTTGCGCTTTAAGATATTTTAGCTTGAAGTAATACAAATGCTCATTTCCGTGCCTACTCACGTCTTTAACACAAATCTTTCCCTCCGTTTTCCTTCCTCTGTTTGCTTTATCTTCACAAAAGGCGGCGGGCAAACGCACAGTGCTGGTGTCGTTTTGGGTGCCGCCTGAGGAAGAAAACCCCGAGGTGCTCAAGCAAGAAAGCACGGTCGATTTGTTGGGGGCCTCGGCCGCGGCCATGCTGCATGGCATTACGGGGGGTTTAGACGCCGCCCTCAAGCTCAAGGTATTTCATGGCGTGTGCAATGCACAGTTCGTGCACATGTAGTAGTGCACGTGCATGGCATTGCCGCTTCAATCGCGTGTCTTTCATTATAGGCCGCTGTACGCGACATCAAGTTTTCCACACCTCCTCCTATGCTGACATGCAGCTGCTCGGTGTGTTCTTTTTCTGTACAACTTAAGGTGGACAGCATGGAAGATTCCGTGGCGCGCGAAGTTGCTTTAAGATTGAAAGTCGCCGCGTACGAGGAACGATACGGCTCGCATGGCAGCGGCAGCATGAACAACGGCATCAGCTTCATAAACAACAAGAGCAACCAACAGGCATCCCTAGGCCTCGTGAATCGTCGCACACCATCGCTTTTCTCAAGTGGGGACAGAGGAGGAAGTGGTTTTGCGCCGGGTGGGCAAGAGGTGCTGCAGGACAACATGGAAGGTTACCGCCACCAGGTCAGAGGCAGTCTGCAGAGATGCTTTATCTTGTCTTTTCTCCTCTTTTCTTTTTATCACACCCTCGTCTGGAGGCAATAAATGTCTAATTAGACTACAGGTGAAGACGAGGCAACGTGTATTGCCTCTTTTTTTCGTCTTCTCGGAGCCCATGCACTCAGCATTTCAGATGCGTGATCCAGCAACATGCGCGATGTGTCACTAATCCAACTTCGCCTATTCTTGTCACACAGGTCACCGAATTGCAGAAGCATCTGGAGCAGGAGCGGCAGTTGCGGCGAGTCACCGCTCGCATGTTGAAAGAAACGCAGGAAGCCGTAAGCACCACCGCCGCAGCGCAGGAAGCCCAGCAGAAGGTACTCGCGGAAGCCGCTGCTATGCAGCAAGAGCAAGCCCAAGCCATTGAAAGGCAACGCCAAGAAGTGGAGACTCTGTTGGCGCAGCAAAGCGAGCATCAGGTGCGAATGATATCACTCCAGCCATTGCACTAGAATCATCGGTGAAATGGACTATTTTTCAATATTCCCACAAATTCAAGTGTCTCTAGCTCCTACAACTTCATCTCGTTTATTTGTCTTGTTTCTTGCATAATATATGCAGGCTTCTCAGCAATCCCGCGTTTACTTCCAGCAAGCAGCGCACAGCAGCAGTGGCTACCAACAGCAGCAGGGGCGGGGATCCAATCAACAACCGCCATCAGTTTCGCGGCAATCGCCTCCGCGGCAACAACCGCCTCAATCGCAGGGTAGCGGCGGCTACGGTGGCAGCGGTGGTGGTGGCGGAAACGGTAGTGGTGGCCGCGACAGGCGCTCGGTTTCAATGCAGCGATGAGATCGGGATTTATTTTTATCACGGATTTATGAATTAAAGCGATGCTTATGCTTATGCGCCACGGGCCACGTGCAATGCCGAATGCCGCGTGTCCACTTCGCGCCCAGTATTCCATCGCTGTGCGTTGTTTTCTTGATCTCTTCGTTAGCTCTATTTTATATGTTTTATAGAGATAATCCCAGTTCCCTGAAATGGGGTAGAGAATTCCTATGTTCCGTTTTTAGTTCGGCCCAGGAGCAGATGAAGAAGAAAATAATCGCCCGTCTGCAGTAGTGTCTCGTTGCTCGTTGCTCGTTGGACCATCTCCTGAAATTTAAACTACATTAGGGCAATGGCTAACCCATCAAATGATTTTGAAAAATTGCGCGCAACGAACAGGCCAGCAATTCACGCGCTTGTAGATAAAGGCGTGTGAATGGAGAACCTTCCTCCTCAGTTGCGCGCAATAGCGCATACTATCAACCCGAAAGTACTTGCAGAGATCATCCGGATGGAAACAGCAAAGAAATCTTCGTCTTATGGTGCTAGTGCTGGCGCTGGTGGAGAGTCTCTAGCTGGACAGCAACCATTGGCAGCGCCCACGAAAAGGGATGCCGAAACAGTCACCGATGAGGTGAAGATACGCACAATATTGAAGAAACGATTACATCTTGCTAGTATTAGCCGTGGCCGAAACTCTACGCTCCCGGCTGTTGAGCCAAATGCTAATAGTCTACATCTACTCTACTTGTTTGACCCACGAATAGGTTGGAACCTCAGCAGCAAAAGTGTTTGAAAATTTCCAATCGCGTCTTGAATTCGGCTGTGAGCACCCGGTACGTCTATGAATTTTCGAGTTGAGGGGCTGGTAGGCTATCCGTGTTTTATGACCAGGGTGTGATTCAAATTCTATCCATCGAGGTGTGACGTTAGTACTAAACTGATTAGTAATTGGCCACAGAGCAAATGTACCTCCAATAGGTGGAGTGGAAAGACTAAAGAGCGAAAACTGGCCTTGAAAAGGTTGTGTTTTTTTCTTTTGCGTGCATGTTTACATTCAGGGCAACATCGCTGAGTCTGGCCTCTTGTCTTCGACGGCGCTGCCCCCTTTGACCTACCCAGCGGACGGCCTCCAGGGCTTCGGCGGTGGAATTGTAGAGACGGGCAAACTTTCCAAGCTTCAACTTGAAGTACGATCTGCCATCATTATTTTTCTCATAGTTAATTTAGTCTTTTCTCTAATCATAAAATGCGGGATGGTCCATATTTAATAACATACGTAGCTTGTGCGCGCTCATCTTGTTCCATATGCATATTATTTGTTTCAATTTACGTTTCGCCCCCCCCCCCCCTTCAATGGCCGCATGTGTATACATTAGGGTGTTTTATACGCTGGGCAGCACCACCAACTTTTGCTAGGCGATGGTCGCCGCGCAGGCTTTTTCATAGGCGACGGCGCGGGCGTGGGCAAAGGGCGTCAAATTGCAGGGGTGATTGTGGACAATTGTGCTCGAGGGAGGCTGAAGCACGTGTGGTTCTCTACATCTACGGATTTATACCTTGATGCCCAGGTTCGACGAAAAATAGTCTCTCCCTATTTTTCGTATTTAATCTTGTGCTTTAAATATCTTTCGCCATCGCCAGCGAAAAAAAAACATATAATTCTGACTCCAACTCACCTGCCTGCTCCGTTGGACTGACTGACATTTTCCCTTTTTTTTTGTTTTAATCTAGCGCGACTTGACGGACCTCGGGTGCCATGTGCCCGTGATCGACGGCTGCAAGGCCCTCAGTGTTGGGGCCTCCAAAGGATTGGGTGCGTCGAAATCCACGCAGCGGGGCGTGCTCTTTTCCACTTATGCCACTCTTGTTAGCGGTGGTGGCAGCGGTGGCGGGGGCAATACTAAGGGCAGTGGCAATGGTAGCAGCAGTAGCAGCAGCAGTGGCAGCAGCAGTGGCCGTTTAGCACAAATTGTAGCGTGGTGCGGTGGGGCGGAATTCGACGGCTGCATCATTTTTGACGAAGCTCACAAAGCGAAAAACTTCGTTGCCGACAAAACTACTGGACAGCTCGACGACAAGGTATTTTTGTAATTGTTAGGATGGAACAGATGTGTATGATAGTGCTTGAATTGAAGAGTTATTTCGAAAAGTACACGCTTCACGCCCTTGTTCAATGCTCCTTTAATCGCCTTTGCTTTTGCCTCAAATTCCTCTTTTTATGTATCTATCAAATCATGTTCTTTCTGCGTGTTGCTCAATCAATGTATTCTTTCTTGATAACAATTAGTACGTTCCTACATGTAGGCTTCCTCGAAAGTGGCCGCTGCGGTCGTCGCTTTGCAGCGGCAGTTGCCGTTGGCGCGGGTGCTCTACGCGTCGGCTACGGGGGTCAGCGACATCAGCAACCTCGTCTACGCCGATCGATTGGGCCTATGGGGTGCGGGGTCCCCCTTTCGCGACTTCAGTGCGTTTGATGCTTTCGTGGCGAAGCGTGGTCTAGGAGGGCTGGAAATGCTCGCGATGGAAATGAAGTCCTCCGGCATGTAAGCTGCTTGCGATATTTTCGCGTGTCCTGCTTGGTCTTGCGTTTCATTTCGTCTGGTTTTGTGAGCAAGAACCTAAGTTGTGTGTTTTATGTACGCGTATGCACTTCTTGCTGTCCTTTCGATCCTTTTTTCTTCTCGTGTTTGGTAGACTTCTATGGTCTCAAAAAATGCTCTGATTCTTTGAAGTTCATGTATGCCTATGTTACAGGTACGTGGCCAGAGGATTGAGCTGGCAAGGGGCTGAATTCTCCACCGATGTTGCCGTTTTGGACACGAACTTTCGAGCCATCTATGACGCGGCCGTGGCGTTTATGGTGGAGCTCCGTGAAGCTTTGGACGAGGCCTGCCAGCGCACCAAGACCAAGAAAGCAAAGCGAAGCTACTGGGGCTTGCACGTGCGCTTTTTCAAAGAGCTCTGCGTGGCCGCCAAGGTTGGAAGGGATCAAGAAGTGCATGATGAAAAGACTGAGATTGTGCGATGCATCGCAGAAAAGAGAGGAGCAAGACAGACCAACAAAGAATTTCGGTGCTCATCACAACATGAGCTGCATCGTAATCGAAATATATATCTTATGATAAACCACCTTCTCCTTCTCCGTCCTTTCTTTGGCAGGTGTCACGCGTTGTTGAAATGTCTACAGCTGCCTTGCAGAGCGGCATGGCCGTGGTGATCGGCCTTCAAACCACTGGCGAAGCCGGCATGGAGCGCGTTTTGCTGAAAGGGTCTTCGCATCAAGACCTTGCAGGATTTGTGTCGACCGCACAGCAGTCACTGCTGCATTTCATTGAGCAAAACTTCCCCACTACGGTTGAGCCTTCAAAAGGCAACGCCAACTCCAACATGCTCCTTGACCAAGACATGCTTAGTGTCAAATTTCCGGACAACTACCATGCATCACCGTCCTCAACTCTGCCGCCTTCTGCTGCTGCTGCTGCCTCTTCCTCATTCTCGCCTTCTGCTGGAAAAGCAGCGGTAGGAGTCGAAGACGAGCATTGCGTCAAGCTCAAGGCCCGCATGTTGGCCAAAGCAGAAGCCCTTAACCTGCCGCCCGCGCCGCTGGACTTACTGATGGACCAACTGGGAGGCCCTTTAAGAGTGGCAGAAATGACAGGTCGACGAGGCCGTGTGGTGCGCAAGGCCAAGGGCAGCGGCCACGGCTACATGTAAGGGAAGGGCGAGCACTACAGTAGGCCACATAGGCATGTAAGACGTCAATTTTTATTTCTTTTACTTCTGCGATCATGCTTGATCTACTTGCTACCTGCTTGTTTCCTTGCTTCTTGACCCCTTTCTCTTTCTGACGCCTACACGCCTACTACTACGTAGGTACGAGCTGCGCGCGTCGGCTGCTGCTTCTGCCGACATGGACACCTTGAATGTAGCGGAAAAGAAGAAATTTATGGGGGGGCAGAAGGACGTGGCCATCATTAGCGACGCCGCCAGCACGGGGATTTCTCTGCACGCCGCGCGCTCAGTGACCAATCAGAAGCGGCGCGTGCACATTACAGTGGAGCTACCGTGGTCGGCCGAGAAAGCAATTCAACAATTGGGCAGGACCCACCGTAGCAACCAGGTAATTTATTGATGGAATAGGAGTTGGCACTAGGAAACAATGTGTCTTTTTATAGCATGACGCACTGTTGCACTGTTAGACCGTTACCAACTCGCTTCTGAACTCCTGCAATCTTTCCTTGCTTTTCTATGCACACATTCTACATGTGCATTGAAACCAGGCCCATGCGCCAAGCTATCGCTTAGTAGTAACCGATTTGGGCGGTGAAAAGCGCTTTGCAAGCAGTGTGGCGCGTCGCTTGATGCAGTTAGGAGCTCTAACGAGGGGGGACCGGCGGGCAGCCATTGGTGGAGATTGGGACGACGTGAATCACGTGAGTCTTTCCTTTACTTGTCTCCTTTAAGAAAGGAGGAGGAGGAGAGAGAGAGTGACAGACCAAGCTCAATCGAGAAGACATATTGAAAAACGGTGATGTGTTCCTCATAAGTACGGGAATTTCCGCGCTGATTTCATGACAGTCACTTGTATCAAATGGAATGCCTAGCTAAAATCAATACATCGATTTGCCTCATCTGCGCGCTCACTGCCCCCTTTGCTTCTCAATTTCTTATGGACAGGTCGAGTCCAAGTACGGCAAACGCGCTCTCGACTCCCTCATCTCTGCGGGAAGGTCAGCTCAGCGCGTGATGAACGACGAAACAGGCTACGAAGGAACACTGGGCTATGCCAATGCTGTCATGGACCAATCCACTGGCTCCGTCTCCTCGGAACACAAGCTCTTGGCCCACGCACTCGACGATTTAGGGCTGGACTGCCCGGGCGACGACTCGAAACTGAAAGTAAAAACCTTCCTGAACCGCCTGTTAGGGTTGCGGGTAGATTCGCAAAACGCCATTTTTGACATGTTTCAACAGCGCTTGGCCGATTGCGTGAGCACGGCGAAGGAAACCGGCCAGTTCGACGAAGGCGTGTCCAATTTACGGGGCCAGTCGTTTCAACTCAAGTCTTCGGAAGCTCTGTCCACGGATCAGGTGATGGGAGCCACCACAGTATTGCACGACATTGTCAGCGACCGGGGCGTGAGTTGGACGCAGGCCCTCGTGCTGTGCTGCGATGCCCTCACCAAGAAAGAAAAACGCCGCGCGGCTGCGACTGCGGCGGCTGCTTCGCAGAGTTTGAAGCCTGCAGCTGAAGCAGTAGCAAGTGCTGTAACGTCAACAACAATAGAAGACAGCGCAGATGCCATGGAAAGCGAGGACAACCTTGTAGACTCCGATTCAGAAGACGACGACGACTCTGAAGAGGAAGATGATGATGACGAGGAAGAGGCTGAAGTTAAGAGCGGTGTAGCCCTCGGGAACAAACACCGTGATTTCGGCTTTTTCGAGTCGAAAGGGAGCTCCTTTGGCCGCGGCATCACTTACTTGTGGGCCAAGCAGAAGAACGCGCACCTGTGGGTGGTGACAAGGCCCAACAGCGGGCGGTCGCAGTACGAAATGGAGACGGACAAGCTCAACGCAGCGTACCGGAGGGTGCCAGTGTCGCTCGAAGAAGCAAAAGCAGAATTGGCCAAAGCGGAGTTGGCAACAGAAGATGCGAAGAGCCAGGCTGATGCTACCATGGTAAGTGATAAAGTTGGTGTGGTTGTGGCTGCGACGGCGGGCAAAGGCACAGAAGGAGAAGACAAAATAAACTCCACGGCAGCCGCCACAGTAGATGAGCGCAGCAGCGACAATGAACAGGCAGAGGAAGGAGTTGAAGGAGTAGAAGTTGCAGGTGACGAGAACCGAGCGCTGGCTCGGTTGCGGAAAGGCTGGTGTGCTACCTATGAAGCCGCCCTGTCTCCCGACTACAAGCACGGCCAACGGATCTGCAAAGTCGCCCTCCTGGGGGGTGCCATTTTACCGGTGTGGGCCATCACTGAACAGGTGGTGGCGCAGCACGGCCGCGATTTAGCGCTCGCCGAACGGGCCCTTCGAGTGGTGCGGGTCACTACGGACTGCGGGAAAAGTTTAGCGGGCGTGAAATTTCCCGCGAACCTGGTGCCGTTTCTCAAGGAGGCCATTAAGGCGGCAGCGGCGGCGAAAGCGACGGTACGTCATGCAGCAGCCAATTACCACGCTAGCTCCGCTGCTATTGCTGGTGTCGCTGGTGGTGGTGCTGGTGGTGGTGCTAGTGCTGGCGAGAGTGCTCCCAAAAACGGGTACATTGTGCAGCCCCCAACGCCCATCGACCCGAAAGCGTTGAAGTTTGCCAGCACTCCAGCTCCTACGATCATGTCGTTCTTTGGGAAACCAGCACAATCCAAGTCAAGCGATGCTCCGTCGTCCAAGGAGGCTGCTGTTCCGTCACTGTCATCACCGCTTGCTCTAGCGCCATCGAACAACGAGGGCCTTGCATCGGGAACCAAGAGAGCTGCGTCTGAGGTTACTGTAGCCCGTTCAGGCACTGCACTACCACGCAAGAAGCAGCTGCAGCATAACACAATGATGTCAATGTTTAAACCAAAGGGCATCATACCTTCAGCTCCAATGGACAAGGTGGCAGCTAGTGACACCTCAATAGATGCGATGTCGGTTCTTTCAGGAGAAGCTCAGGAGGTTACAGAAACAATTGATCTGACGTAGGCGGACAAAACTCAAAATTGTGTTTCAATTGCTGCATGCAGAAGGGCACTCAGCACTCAGCACAGTCCGACTTGTTCTGAGCGTCGCATTTTTCTGTTGCTATATTATGTTTCGGGTGTGTTTCTTGGTATTTGGGGAGTACCTCGGGGATATCAACTGACTGGATTATGCATGGTAGCTCGGTCTTAATCGCAGAACCAGAACTCATATCTATAAAACGTATGAACCATGAACCTACTATTATGGCTAGGCCCCTTGCCTTTTTCTTTAAGCCATATACATTTACCTCTACCGAGCTTGAGCTGGAACTCGGAACTCAGCTCGGGTTAGTGGCCAGTAGCCGCAGTATTTTCAGGTGCTTGGCGTATGACCTGAGCCCCCTTACCCTTACCGCAAATGAATTAAAGTTAGTCGTGGGATTTTGGGATCGGTGACATTACACACTTCAGACATTCCGAATGAAACTGGGGAATAGAGATAAGAGAAAATCCACAAATTCCCTCTCCACCCCCCACCTCAACACTGCATTTTCGGCCAAGCGTAAATGGCCAAGTTCCGTGGGCTTACGGCTTTTGGAAAAAGGCGCCCAATTCGGACGTCAAATTTCCCTGTTTCTTCGAGCACGCAAGCACGATCTAAATTTACAATCAGCTCCACCTAGAAATAAAATGAACACAATGCAAAGAAAAAGAAAATTTTAGATAAGTATGCAGCGATAATTCCCTAATAATCCCTCCATTACCACCACCACCACCACTGAAAACTACACATTGCAAAATGCTTGCCATTCACCCTCTCGTCATGCATACCGCATCGCCTATGGTGCCATCGAGGAGTTCCAGCCTCCGTAAAGCTGGTAAAGCTTCACGTGCGGCCTTTGCTATAGCTTCATCTTCTCCCGGTGAAAGTGACTCTAGGCCGCGGGCAGCTAGTGCATAATTGGCCATGGGGCTGAAGATTTTCGATTTGTCGTCTGTTTTTCCACTTGAACAATCAATTTCAGGCGCACGAATTATGGAAACACTGCCGACTTTGAAATCTTCTGATGAATTCAACTCTTTCATAGAAGCTTCCTCGCTATTGCTCTCGTCAAAAAAGAGGCGCGCTACAGTAGTGGCACTCCGCGCTCGCTTTGGTAAGCCATCCATTTCAGCGCCTGGAAGGAGGTGGTGAATGCCGCGACTTCGCAGCAAGAGCCGCATGGCGAGCTGGCGGCACAAATTATGCAAAATAAATGGAAAAAGAGAGGTCAGCATCGAATGTGTATTGAACTGTGGTCTTGAGAATTATGAACTCAAACTGAAGAACTGAAGAACTTACGCGTGCTTCTCGTCGTTTGAGATTGCTTTCGGCAGCACTGCCTCTGCTTGCCACTGGCGTAATGTTGGTCTTCTTCAATGCTGCACGAGGTAAAGCAATACCTAGAGAACGCCCGGTAGCAGATATGGCTGGTCGTTCTGCGGGTACTTCTACTCCAGTGCGTCCTGCAAGGCAGCATGAGACCATGAGCAGCGCAGGTGGCAGTGGGAGAGGAGCAGCCGTCGCGCTATTACTGCTGCTGATGATAATTTGTTTTTCTGCCTCATCAATTGCGCCCTCTGAAGTAGCTGCAACAGAAGTACTTCTTGGAGCAACGTCGGTAGCACTTGTACTGGTTGCGGTGCTAGTATCAGCGAGTGTTTTGAGGAATCTCCCTGTAGCTTTCGCAGCCACTTCAGCCACCAGGGCGTCTCCGAGCGCTCCACACGGGTGCAGCCCCACGACTATATCTCCACTCTGTAGCCGACTTGCCACTTCTCCTGGTGCTGTTGCATCGCACACTTCGAAAGCAACTTCAGCTGCCTGTGGGTCGTTGTTATCATGTGCTTCTGCTTGGTCGGCTGGCATAATTCGGCGACGCGAAACATCTCTCCTGCTACCAACACAGCTGCTGCTATTACTGCCATCATTGCCATCACTCCGCTGATTTCGGCGGTCCTTAAACTTATTGCGAGTGACTGTGAGCGATTGTGCTGTAGCTACGCGCTCCAGATCAACCTCGAGGCCGAGTCCTTCTGTGCCGAGCTTTTCTGCTAATGCTCTCGTCAGATGGCCGACACCGCAGCCCACGTCTACGATGCGCGATACCTTGAATCGGTGCGCAGCTTGACTTGCATCATAAGGCTCACTTGCCGTGAGTCTATCTTTGTCAGACCCAACGTTTTCAGATCGCTTTACTGCTAAAACTGCAGCAGCAAATGCGTCCAATTGAGCTAGCTTCCTTACTTTCACGCCAGGCACTTCCTGCGAAGAGAAGGAAGTCTGAGGTGGCAGTGGTGGCGGCGGTAGGAGCAGTTGTCTATCGAGGTCCCTCAGAGCTTGAGCAAACTGTAAAAGATTTCTTGGAGGTGATTTCTTGGCTCCTTCAGCTTCTGCTAATATCAAACTGCATAGGCCGTGCGCTTCCGCTGTGGCCAGTTCAAAATCTGTTAGGTTCACGAGATAGTCAAACCAGTCCTGAGGCAACCAACTTGGTGATTCTGGCACTGAAGCACCTGTTCGCTCTGTAAGTGCTTCCTTCGGTAAAAGATCAAGACATTCTCCCGCTCGATGCAAGAGCGTTGTGGGCGATGAGCCCGCTAATTGCAGCGTTTGTGTCCTAGAGATTCCCGCTAAAAACAAACTCAAAAAGAAAGCTAGCCGAGACATGTTCCACAGCGACTGGTCAGATTTCTGTTTTGTTATAAAGACGGATCATCCGAGGGTCTCGAAACCTAGAGCAACACGGCCAGTCTCTCTCTTTGACAGCATGTCCAGCGTAGATGTTGTTTTGGTTGCATGATCAGCCATCTTCATTTTTGAGACAGGCCCCGAAGGGCCGGAATTAGAAGACTAACAGGTAGAGAAGAAAAGCAAAGCAGCGCAAACAAGACCTAAGAAGCTAATCAGGCGCACATGCCCGAGTGGCCAT
>Ga0307979_1001162_pt1 | contig 18713 bp, 19 predicted proteins | sample OrgLakmetage1058_FD_201833 | JGI IMG/M metagenome (GOLD analysis project Ga0307979, IMG submission 201833) | Saline water microbial communities from Organic Lake, Antarctica - #1058 | ecosystem: Environmental > Aquatic > Non-marine Saline and Alkaline > Saline | place: Antarctica: Organic Lake...
CCTCTCCCTCCTGAATCATTCCGCACTTGCTTTGTTTGCGCAACGCACGCGCATTCCCACTTCTGCCCGCAGCATTGGCTTCTGTGCCATTTGGGTTTGTATTAGTTCGAGTTCGAGTTCGAGTAGTGAAGCTGAATAAGCACCTTGACGAAATGATGCTTGTGTTTATTATATCTATACTATCCCAAGCATGCTTGTGTTCGTGCATGTGGAATATTTGCATACAACTCTAAGGCCAGCTAAGAGAATCCATAGTATAAAAATTCCTAAAGCAACCCCAATCGGCCTGTTTGAGCAGTACAATTGCGGGCTTCAAGCTTCAAGACACGGAGAGCTGCGGAATCTACCAGAGAGGGCACATCCTTTAATTGTTCTTCCACTTCAGGAGCGCGGTCAGGGTGTTTTCATCGAGCATGTGGCCATGGTCTGCGAGGAGGTTCATCAACTCGAGCCGCTCGGGGGCCATCGAAGCGATCTTGGCGCGCTCAATGGCCAACAAACGATCCTTCATCGCTTCCAGGCGCCCGTGTTGGCCCCAGGCTGGGGCTGCTACTGGTGCTGGCTCCGCAGCCGCCATGGCCCGGCGTTCTTGGGCAGCGGCTGCCTTCTCCTGTACGAGCGACGCGGCCCGCATTTTGGTGAGCAGAGACGGGTTGGCCTCTTCCTCTTCGTCCTCGTCTGCTCCAAGTGACAATGACGAAGAATTGATGAGATTGAAATAATGCGACACAAGAAATAATCCACAAGCATGTGAAAAACAAAGTGACGACTAAGAAGAACTAGTAGCCAAGCCATGAATAGAAAAAGTCCCAAACTAGAACTGGCGAGACACGTACAATCTTCTTCGCCGTATTCGTCTTCGTAATTGTCCATGGGGTTGCCCCAATTGTAGTTGCCACCGCCGCCGCGCTTCGCATTCAATCCCGAAAGAGTCTGGCCTGCAAATTGGCGAGCACCACTGCGGCCTGTTTATGAATAAGATAGTTCATGTAAGTGCTCTGAGCTTAAGCTCAATAAGCTCAAGGCCTTCATTTTAAAGTAACAATTCGGAAAGTTTCATACCACTTGGCTTGAACTTATTCGTCTTTGATGAAGCCATATTGGAAGATTGTCAAGCCTGAACGAATGAAAAAATAATCTGGTCAGAACAGCTTCGTTGGCGTGTGTAAAAGTTCGTGACAGAAGAGTGGAAGGGCAAACAATTCAAGGCTGTAAGCTTGATAGGGCACCACGAACTTTTCTTGAACGTGTCAAAGAGACACGAAGTATAACTTTGTTGGATTTGTGCGGTGCTGTGCAAAACGACAAAACGACGAAGAAAGAAGTTGTTTGAGAACACTTCAGAACCACTGTGAAATCCTGGCTAGTCTAGAATAGAAAGCTCGGCCTCGCTGAACGCTCATCTCTCAATCATACTTAGAGAGCTACATCCTCGCTAAGACCTCATCCTCGTAGTTCTATAACTTCCTACAACTACAATGGTGTGGCTTTAGAAATATTAGGCGAACGGCACGATTGCGTGCATTATGCCGACATTTTTATTTATCCACGTTGAGTTAGACATTCAATTCTTACTTCTGAGCCTCACCTCTACACGCTAATCCCGACCTGAAATCCGTAATTGACAGGGTGGCGGTGACTTCGTCCTCTTCGAGTCGGCGTCGGGTTATGCCCTTCTGGAGGTACTCGAATTCGAGGAAATCGGGTCCTCCACGGAGCAAATGCAACAAACGGTCGCTGACCTTCAGCGCTTTTCTCGTCTCGTGAAGCTCAAGGTCCGATCAGCTGCAGTTGAGCTTGCATGAATTGCCTTAAAAGTCCATTTCAGTCTATTTGTCGAAAGCATTAGAAATCTAGGCTGACTGATTACTTGTCCTTATCACATTTTTGAGCTCCACATGTGACTTAAGCAGAAGATCTGAAGCTGGTTGTGCCCTCCTAGTACTTCTTTTCTAGGGCGCCCTCGCAGCTGCTAGTGTGTGTTTCTTTGAAGACCCTCGACTCATGATGATGTGCTTTACGCGCTGTTGCCTGTTTTTTAAAAATTCAGGCATTCTTGCCCTTCGAAAGCGCGGAGCAGGCGCTAATGAACATCAACGCCATCAGTGAGCATATGGTCCCTGACGAGCTCAAGAGCTTCCTCGAGCTGCAGCTGCCCGACGTGAAGAAGAGCTCCAAGAAGAGCAAAGGGTTTGGCCTGGGCTTGATTGACGCCAACTTTGCTTCGGCGGTGCAGGAAGCTACGGGGTTCCCATGCAAGTCCAACGACACTGTCCGCGAGATCTTACGGGGCGTGCGCCTTCATTTGCCTCACTTCGTCAAGGAGGTAAGGTGGAGCCTCCCTTCGATGGACCAGTGCGCCTTGCTATCTATAGTTGTCGTGATCAGTAGTGCTGGTCATGAATGGAGGTGCAGTTTCTATCTGTTAAGTTTCCGTGAGTGACAATCCGTTCACACCACGTATCTGTGCGTTCTTGTGCGCTCCTTCCTTTCTTCTATGCTTCGGGGGAAATTGGCAGTTGGCGTCGGGGAACATGGAGCAGGCTCAGTTGGGTTTGGGGCACTCGTATTCGCGCGGCAAGGTTAAGTTCAACCCTGGCCGCGAGGACAACATGATCATCCAAGCCATTGCCTTGTTGGACCAACTCGACAAAGACGTGAACACCTTCGCGATGCGGGTGCGCGAGTGGTACAGCTACCACTTCCCGGAGCTGGTGAAGATTGTCAAGGACAATTTCACCTTCGCCAAGTGCGCGGAATACATCGGCGACCGAAGCGTGAGTAGCCGTTATTGTGATAGTGTAATGGGCTTCTAGCGTAGTGAATATTTTTTATGTTTACTAATTCCTCGATTTTATTTACACAGCCTGATTATACCATTTTCCATTTAATGAGGGCCATGAGTTTTGAGGCCGTCTGCTCCTCTCCGTACTCATTTTGTTGTTCCCTCCGTCTACTCCCTGTACAGACCTTGAACGAGGAACGTCTTCCTGGTTTGGCTGCCATCACGATGGACGAAGATGCTGCGGCGGCGGTGCTCAAGGCCTCGCAATCGTCGATGGGGATGGACACCAGCGCCGTGGACATGGTCAACATCATGTCCTTCACCAAACGAATGGTGAAGCTGGCCGAGTACCGCCTCCAGCTCGCCGAGTATTTGCAACTGAAAATGGCCACCGTAGCCCCCAACTTGGGAGCGCTGGTCGGGGATACCGTCGCTGCTCGCCTCATTTCCAAAGCGGGCTCTCTAGTGAGCTTAGCCAAATGCCCAGCGTCCACGGTGCAAATTTTGGGGGCTGAAAAAGCCCTGTTCCGGGCTCTGAAAAAGAAGGGCAACACCCCAAAATACGGCCTCATTTACCACTCCACCTTCATTGGCCGGGCGGCTACGAAGAACAAGGGCCGAATTTCGAGGTACTTGGCCAACAAGTGCGCGATTGCGTCGCGCATTGACTCGTTCATCGAAGACCCCACCACCAAATACGGCGAGTCGATGCGCGACCAAGTTGAGGAGCGGCTCGCGTTCTACGACACAGGCAAGGCCCCCAAGAAAAACATTGACGTGATGACAGCGGTCTCCAAGGCACTTGCCGCAGCCGATGGCGGTGGTAGCGAGGAGAAGAAGGCCAAAAAGGACAAGAAAAGAAAAGCTGAGTCGGAAGCTGAGGTGGCAGCTCCTGAAGAGAAGAAAGCAAAGAAAGAGAAAAAGGAGAAGAAGGAAAAGAAAGAGAAAAAGGAAAAGAAGTAAGGAGTTGCGGACTAGGCGCAGCACTTCTTTGCCTCCAAGTGCACTCGGAGATTTCCTTGTGCTTGGTGATATATATAGATTTACAGAATTCCACAAATCCAGATGGCAGAAGGTCGATATCGATAGTTTTTTTTTTTAACTAGTACCGGAAAGTCAAAACAAGTGTTTGCCTCTTTCTATAGCCCTCGCGACAAGTCCTTATGCTTTTTACTTTCTGTGCCCGTGGCTTAAAGCTTAAAGCAGATAGCTCATGGCACTGGTCTATATCAAATATCAGATATCAGTATCAGCGCATTCCGACCGATATGCGCCTCTGCCTCTATAATCTACGTGGTATGTGGTTGTGTTCGTTCGGATGATTGTTCGTTTGTTCGGTTTTTGCCTGTTGCCTTCTCTGTCTCTTCGCTTTAACTCAACCCAATATTTCAGTCTAAGATGCCCATAGCGCCGCTTTGCGCGCTGGCATCAGCAATAGCCAAGGAGGTTCGTTGAGTGCGGGGCTAATCACATCAAAATCACAGTGCTGATGCCCAGAAGCACCACGGCGACTGAAAATTGAGTCACGGGAGTTGAGAGACAATACGTTTGATGAACGTGTGAAAAAGCATACCACTGCCAGTGGCTCAATTTTCTTGCTCTACAGCAGAGGGCGGCATTTTGCTCTTTTCCGCGCGAGGGAAGGAAAGCCAACCCCTTGACAAGTGGTCGCGCAAAAGCGCTCGAGAGCACTGCACACGAAGAAAAAGGGCAAATAAGGAGGATGAAAAGTGACCAAATTCTAGGCCGACTCACATGGCGTTGCAAGAAAATCATGAAACGATCAAACAAGACATGGCACTCCATAGGAACCCGCTTCAATATACATGTGTTCCAATGATGACATTTCGCGGAGATCAGAACGCATGTGCAAGAGGGTTCTAACAGTCGATACCTTTTTGTCGAGGGCGTCGGCGATGGTGGCAGCGTTCTTGTACTGGTCGTACTTCAGGTAGACCATGGTGTCGGGTTGGCGAGGATTCGCTTGCAGAAACTTGATGGGCTCGTCCTGTGGACAGAGTGTCAGACAGGCGTAAGGTGAAGGCAGTGGTGGTGGTATGTGGTGGTTTAGTCGCACGCAAACATTTGGCTCGGTAGCTTCCTGGAATACAAAAACAAATAAAGTCTTTTGCTACTCAAGAGATATTTGTGCCTTGTGTCTCGTTCCTCGTTACCTCCGGCACGAGGTACAGCTTGTCATGGAGTGAAAACTCCACCAGACTTTGGTCGCTGCCGTTGTCGCCACTCACAAACTTGTTGAACTTCGCCTTCTCTTCTTCGAAGTACTCTTCGGTAATGTATTCGCGCAGCAAGTTCACCACTCCCCCCTGCACCGCTGTGCCGGACACCCGATAGGTCCCGCCCGAGTTGCACCCCATACCCTTCACCATGTACTCTTCTTCGCCCTCCTTGGCACCTTCCTCGTCCGAATCGTCGTCCTCGTCGAGCTTCATGTGCAACATGAGGTCATCTTCAAATTCATCGTACGCATCGCCTCCAGTAGCAGTCATGGCCTTAAACCCACCCACATAATTGCCTCCACTGAAGTAGTCTTCTTCCTCTTCCTCGTCGTCGTCATCATCGTCGTCAGCATTGTCGTCTTTCGCTTTTTCAGTCGCCGGCTTTTCTTCATGCGGTGGGATGAGGCTCGCTTCTCGCTCTTTAGTGATCTTGAAGGTCTTCTGCTTGTCTCGCTTCGACGGATCTTGCACCACTTTCTTGGATTCGTCCCACCATCCCTCAATCACCGTCTTTTTCCCCACCGTAGACATCGTTCCCGTCATGTAGGCGCGGTTGATGATCGACTTGTCGATTTTCTTCGCTTTCTTGGGCTTAGGCTTTGGTTTATTGGCGGCGGCCTCTTCTGCGCTCATCGTGCTCGCGACCGCAGCATCACGACGCAACTTCATTTCTCCTCGGTAAGTCACTTTTTCGCCGTTAAGTTCCGTCGTGAAAATTTTGCGCTCCATCCGAAACCACCGCTCATCGCCGTCGTCGAAAGCGACGCGGTGCCGTTTTACTGCGGGGTTGAATTCAAGCACCGTTCCGGGGTAAAGCTTCCCAACGTCGCGGCTGCTCCAAAGCAGGACAAATTATGTACCACATGCATGCATTTGTATGTGCAACGTGAGAGAGCATGTGTGAAAGAGAAAGAACCCATAGTCTAAAGCTGAAAACCATCTCATGCGAAAACGAGTCGTATCCAAAAATAGAGCATTTCGAACGGACACAAATATATAGACATTGACTAGAAGGCCGTATTAGTGTTGAAGGATATCTACGAATGGATGTGCACTTACTTCCAAACGACTTCTACTCGTTTGTCGACTAAATCGTTTTCAGAACCAATCCACCATGCCTCTTGCGGTCGTTTAGACATTTTTTCGCAATATATTTGCTATCACTTTAACAAATTGAGGCTTGTAAAATAGGCTGAAGCGGTTCGAAAACGGCCGTCACGAAGATGAAGAGCAACAATAGCTTCAGTGTGAATGGTTAGAAACACAAGCTGCTAGGATGAGGGTTCTTGAGTTTCTTCAGGATATTGTCCGCTACGATATGGTGCGTATTCTTCTGCGTACGACTAGACAGGGATTCTACGGGTCCTTAGACTTATAAGGTTGCTTCGTCACGAGATACGTCTTGCTTGCCCTCATCGACTGAGAGGCGCCGAGGTGGATGGTCTTGGATTTTTGATGGACAAAAAGCGGGAAGATGACGATCTGGTGCTGCCGCTGCGCTGTGCTGCTGGCTTCCAGTGAGGGCTCCATTTGAGGTTCAAATTACCCCTTTCGGGGGTAGCGCAGACGTTCTCCTTCTTCACAGTACCAAGGACAGTACTTTCTTCTTGGTGGTCTTCTAATTAGCTAGCTAGATTTCTTGATATGATCATCTTGCCAACTACTTGCCAAGGAAGGGTTTGTAGATACCCTCGATCTTGCTTTCGATGAGTCTAGTCAGTCGTAGCATTCATGAGCTTTCCGTTGTCTTCATTCCGAGACTGATTATTCATGCTAGAATGCAAGCTTACTTCTTCAGACCTTAGATGTTCATCTAGTTTTAAAAACACTCATGATGATGCACATGTAGCCTCTAGCTAGTAAGGGCGAACTGGATACTCGATACTCAAACGCTCAGCCATTAGTGGTAGTCTTAGTCCGAGTGATCGGCATTTTCTTCTTCAAATGTGTACCTTCGTGAGGATAATTTTTGCAGCTATTTTCTTTCGGGTGGTCAAATGTATTTCTCAACCGCCGCGAGGTCACGTTTGTGAGTCTCATGAGCCAATTCGCCAAGAAAGCGGCTGGAATGGTATTGGTAGAGCTGTGGACCCAATTCGACTGTTTGGAAGCAAGAGTTTGACCAGAGCCGATGGGACCAAGGTTGTTGTATTCGTGGGCGCCGATGATCGCACCCTGTGCTGCTTGAAGGCTACTGATGGTGCGTTCTTGTGGGCTGTTCCACTCTTAGCAAATTCGTCAAGTTTGACCACCACGGCTGAGCCATCAACGCTGGCCCTCACTCAAAATAGCGCATTTATAGTGGTGGTAGTCTCGGTAGCTACTGAATTGGAAGTATACACCCGCATAGGGTGGGTTCAGCATCAACTCCAATCAGGGCAAGAAGTGGCGCATTCTTTCTTCGACGGCACTTGCCAGAGTAACCCGAATGATGCGGGGGGCAGCGCTTTATCATGGCTGCAGCCGAAATGGTGGCAGCATCTGGAAGTGGGCGAGAGCGTGGACTACTACTATGATGTTGCCACTTCTAGTGGGCAGGCAGGCGCGGCGTCATGGGTTGAAGCAACTCTTGTGAATCGCACCAATGAAGAGTTAGTGCTGCTCGTAGCCACCACAGGAGAAGCTGTGCACGTGCCAGCGTCAGCAGCAGCGGCCATTTGTGTGCAGCCACGGTTTAGTCGCCGCCCTGCTCACCTTAGGGCGCTACCCGGAGACTATATTGAACATTATATTCGTGGAACCTGGCAGCTGGCACGCGTGAGCGAAGTCTTAGGCTCAAATGATCCTCGCAACGGCTACGGCACGCCCCTTGTACGCTTCGACTACGACAACGCAGCAGCCTGGTATCCGTTTGACGGCACTACTGTAGCTTCATGTGGTGCGCACCTCCGCTTTGCAGACTCCCCGAGGCACTTTACGGTCATGGCAGAGGGAAATCAAGCGCGAGTGGCAGTGCTGCTCGAGCGGGTGCGTTTCTAATCAAAATTGTTTGTTTTCGTTTCACATATCTGTTTAGACTAGTGTCGGGTAAATTCACTATTTCTTCTCTTTTAATATCCGCCTTTTGAATACAGCTAACCGGCCTACCTCCGCTGGTAGCGCTTTACGACGTGCCTGATGACACGGCAGAGATGCTTCCTGATGTGTCGCCTCGATCAATGCCTGCAGCGTGGGTTGTGCCACTCATTGGATGCACCGAGACTTGCTCCTCGAGTAGTGATGCTTTTTCTGCGAGCCGTATTGGTGGAGGCAGTACAATCCCGGAGCTTTTTACTGCAAGTCAGAATACTCGCAACAACGCCACATCCAGCGAGCCTGTAGCGGCAGCAGCTGGTGATGATGGCTCTCTGATCTTTGCAGCGTGCGGAGGCTCAGAGGGGCAACGTGTGCTGCAAGCCATTCGTCTCTCCACAGGCCAAGTGCAATGGCGCTTGCGATTGGACACAAATACAGAAGAAAATGCACCAGTGAACTTTGCATCTGCTACTGGTGGTGCCTCGCCTCCTTTGACTAGCACAGTAGGTATGGGGGCGTCATCTAGTGGTTGGACTCGAAATCGTAGAAGAAGAAGAAGAATGACTACGTCAGGCAAACTCCCAATGAGACGAGCGGAGGGCGCTGCTGTTCGAGCGCTCGGGAATAATGGCCAATTAGTGGTTTGGGCAGAAGCGCAGAGCACGGTACATCGTTACAGACCCCCTTGATATCGCTTTCCTTCACTGTTTTAGCAGTCTCGCTCACAATCACGTATGATCCTTTACTCATAACAGACGCACATTTTTTCTTTTCCTGCGCCCTTCTCCCTGTGTCTCGCCTCTTTGACAGCTTGTGTTAGTGCGCCCCACAGGCCGCATTGAGCCCTGGCTGTTCGTGAATGATGATGACGTCACCCTACCAAAGGGCGCACATTGCCCTGCTTCTTCTTCTTCCCATGGTGGTGACGACTGCGTGTGGATCGAAGTGCCTCAGCGCACACAATTTGGCCCTACCTGCGGCCTCCATGCACTCTCCATGGTACTGCACTTCTGGCACCAGCAATCTTCCTCGTCTTCCTCTGTTGTGGCAGCTGCAGCTGTGCCGCCAGTAGGAGACGAGTGGTTAGGTTCCCCCCTCGCTCAAGCCATGATTCAGAGCAAGAGCAGCAATAGTGAAAAAAATGTGAAACCACCGCGAGGGAGCTTGCTGGAGATTGCGCAGTCGAGGGGCTACTCCGCACTCGGGGAGATGTTCAATGCGTCTCAGGTTGCTGTGGTGCTCTCTTATTTGTGTCTCCTGTTTTATGTGCCTCATAGTGCTGTACTTCTTATAACTGTTACCTTTTTCTGGTACTTCTTCTTCTTCTCGAGTAGCTCGCCGCTGTAGCTTCCGCTGTTGGCTACGCTGCAGCAGTGCACTCGAACCCGTCAATCGATGACATACGGCGCCTCCTCTCGAGCGGCCACCCTATTCTAGCTCCGCTTGATGTAACGCCAGCGGGTAACCCGGGCATAAACAACGGAGAAAGCGCTCACTATGCTGTCATCGTTGGTTTAGCGCCGTCGCCGGTTGTCGGAGGCTCTCAAGACAACCCGCTGTTGCTTGTACGTCATTCCTGGAACTTGCGTGCTCTTCACGTGTGGACTTGGGCCGAGCTAGAGGCGTCAAGCAAGCAACTGAGCGGCACCTCTTTCTACGGTGGACCCAGCGACTTAGAAGTCCCTTTGTCAGTGTACACCCAGGGTGTCAGTGGCCTCAAGAGGCCTGCGCGCTGTCGACTCGGTCCCTTGAAAGGCCAACCTATGGCGTGCTCAATCGCGGAGTCGCTCGCTGCGAAGTTCATCGAAGTGGTGCCGTCGAGTGACATGCTCCTTGGAAAGCGCAAGGTATACGGGGGGGAGGCATTGCGGGTTCTTTATCTTTAAAACATGCCTGTCAAACCCTTGCACTGATAAACCTTTTCTTCTTCTTCTTCTTCTTCTTATGCTCCGCTTGTCCCTTAACATTCCGTGTCCCGATTTCGGTGTAGGTCTACGATGAAGGCCCTGCTTAGGACAAGAATCCCAGTGCGATTTTCGTTCAGACGTGCGCTAAGCTGCTAACTGCTAGTTATTGCAAGGCCAAGTGAGGTACATGACAAGTATGGAAGGCACTTGCTTGAATTAGATTTCCCCATTGGAATTATAACCGCCAATTGGTTCCTTGTCATCTGATGCACTCGAAGTTTATGTGAGTCATGATTGCGACTGCGACGGTGGATTGAGGGAGGACGGATGACTTCGGATTTAATTCAAACACGGACTTCGGACTTCGAACTTCCCTGGTTAAGTTAACGCAATTGCAGTAGCAAGTAGCAAGTGATACGATACGATACGTGATATGTGATATGCAGTTACGTGTGGTGCCGTATACAGCCGCATAGATCTCATCTAATGGGCCATAGACAGAGAACGGAGACTTGAGCTGTAGCTGTATATAGACGTAGAGACGTTAGCGTTAGACGTTAGACATATAGCGTATAGGTATAGGTATAGACTGCATCGCACTTGCGAGTATGGGAGATGGGATCAGATGGGAGAGTATTGGAGATGGGAGATGGAAGTAGAAAGTTGGAGTTCCATGCAATCCACCCTTCCCTTGGCCTTGGCCTGTATTTCGCGAATTGTTTCGAACTGTTTCGCGAAATTCGGGGGGTATTTCGAGGAAAAAAATGTTTTACGAAATATGCGAAATATAGTGATTAATCGAGCGAAATTTATTTCGTTCTGGGCACCCGAAAAAAATTCACGCGAAATGTGGCTTTACCGCGCGAAATTTTCTTACGGGGGGTTGGTCACGAGCCACTGGCCAATCCGGTTCTAATCCACAGCCACTCATTTTGCGCCCTAATTCATACAATGTCTCCATATGGAAGCCATTTTGCTATTTACCATACACAGCTCTACGTGCACTGCTGTAAACTGTAAATACTGGTTTCTGGTTTCTAGATGCCGCAAAATTTTACGAAATTTTGCTAAATGCGTTTTAAGCTATGCGAAATGCGCGATTTTTTTTTATATAAATATATAAAAAGAAATTAATAACGAAATCTGGGTCTTTTTGGAGTTTTGGAGCGAAATACGAAACGAAATTTGGTCCATTTCAAACGAAATACAAATACAGGCCAAGGCCAACCCTTCCCCACCTCCCTCTTCCAGCTCTCCCCAGCTACTAACTAATAAATCGCGTAGCTCGATTCTCAAGTGGCTACCGAATTCCAAATAGCTGCTGCGCGAGACGCACGGGCCTTGCCTTGTACCTTATAACTAATTATAGTCAAGAGAGCGACAGGCGGCAGAACACAAAAAGACAGAAAGACATAAGGCCTAACAAGGGCAGCAAGCAACCCGGCACACGCAAATGGCTTCTTAGACAGCGAACTTGCTCGGGCTTTTACAGCCAAACAACTTCTCCGTGCAAAGGGCATGCCACGTAGGTTTCTTCTGTGCCTTCCCCGCGCGCCAATTGCATGAGTGAACTCCTTTCTCCTTGCTGCTCTCGTCAGGCAAGCCAAGTGTAGCTAGCACAACTATTTCGGTGCGTACTTCTTAGCTTCCTCGCGAATTCGTTTGTTATAAAGGCTCTTGTCTTTGTTGATGAAGAGCTGGTAGGCTTCTGTTTGGGCAGGGCTGTCAGGATTGGGGGCGTCTAGCAGGTCTTGAACGCCGATGAGCATTTGTTTGATTGTAATGGCTGGCCGCCAGTCTTCTTCTTCGTTCAAAATACTTAAGCATATTGTGCCAGAAGGGTAGACGTTTGGATGGAAAAGTGCTGGCTTAAACTTGCACTTCGGCGGCTGCCCCAAAGGAGCACGCGAAGGAAAACAGTACGATAGAAAAGAAAAGATGCGACGTTGATACATTGTCGATAGCAGTCATAAATCATATAGGAAGTTAGGTAGTAAGGTAGTGGTATTGGTCATGGAATAAGATGTATGGTCCGCCGTGACATAAAATGACAGACAGAAATCTGCATCAAAAGCACAACTATAAATGAAGTGAAGTAGAATTTGAGTCTAACACTTATACGCATTATCAGACAAGAGTTGTGGTAATTGGCACACCTTGCTAGGGTATTCGTCGCTAAACTCCATGGTGATGGTGTATTCGCCGCCCTCCCAAGGCGTGCCTTCTTTTCCTGGGACGGAGCAATCCCAATTCATGAAGTCAGTCTGGCCGTCTGGCCCACTTCTAGGTTTAGCATGAAATCCAAAGGGGTGGTCTTTTCGCCAGTTCTTTCGTTCCTCCTGTTGGTAGGACCATAATCAATCAGTCTTAGTTGAGATGCGAAAGGTATTGCCTAACTAGCATATGATTATTCAATCCTCGATAATGCAAGAAGATATGATGGACGAGGCTACTCAGTTAGTAGCAGAAATCCCTGCTAACTTAGTGGCATATTAAATGGAAATTTCCAATCACTAGAGGGGGTAGTATGCAAGGATTTTCGGTAACACTAGAGACGTGCACTGTGATCATGTCCTCACTAACCTGCAGGCGACGGAATGCGATACCTCCTGACATGTCTAGCTAGCTAGCAAGTTCTTACAACGTGCCGGCCTGAGAGCAATAGCAGTATCGGACCACGAACTTCTTTTCAAAAGCTGCGTGGCTCTAAGGCTGTGATGAGCTGTGAGCTGTGAATGAGCGTGTTTGTTGTGTGTGCTCCGGTTTGCGTGGTTCGTGGCGTTTAAAAAACGTAGAATATAATGAATATAATCTATGGAAAAATGCAAGGAAAAAAAAAATGTGTTCTCATGTTCTCATCTTTACTTCCTTCTTCCTACGTACTAAAGTACTGTTTTGAGACGTGGTATCTAAATTCGGAGTCAACAGCCAGCCAACAGGCAGCTAGAAGAGTTGGGGGCATCGACGGCTCAGGCTGCGAGTGCTGCTGGATAGCATGGCTCAGAAGAGAGACTACGATCACCTGTGAGTCTATGGTACTCGAACAGGTCTATTTCAATGTCTATGTTTCCGGCTCAGGCCATGATAGATCGGTGTAAATACCGGGCCAAAATCTTACGTAGTATGGGAGCGTGGGATCAACACAGCACTTAACTTAGGGTTAATGGCAGGGTTAGGTGCTGGTCTAGATAAACCTAAACGTCGTGGAAAAAGTGGTGCAGTAATTAGCCCAAGTTAGCTAGGGTAGCGCTTGATGGCCGTTGTCCAACTGATTCCTATCATCGTCCCCAGTAGCTTGTGCTTACATGTATACCGCCCCCTTATTCTTCTTGCTATAGCTTTAAGCTGGTGCTGATTGGCGATTCTGGCGTCGGAAAGTCTTGCCTGCTCCTTCGATTTGCTGACAATGCCTTTACTGAATCGTATATATCCACTATTGGAGTTGATTTTCGATTCCGAACTGTTAAGGTGATCACTGTGGAGCTAAATGGGGTCTGCTCCTAGCCAAGAATAATATTCATTGCACGAAAAGCACGAAGGGCCATGGATTTCGAGTTGCAGTTTTCCTGTGAAGTAATGTCTTACCGTTTTGCGTGTGCCTGCTTTTAACCTCTTTTTTGGCTAGCTTGAGAAGAAAACGGTGAAGTTGCAGATTTGGGACACGGCTGGCCAAGAACGCTTCCGCACGATTACATCAGCTTACTACAGGGGTGCGGACGGCATTATTATGGTAAGGGGCGGTGGTCAAACAATGCGTCTTCCGCTCGACGCTTGAAAAGGAAGAGAAGTGAAGTCAGTACGTGTGTTCTATACTCTTTGGGAGATGTGTACATGTGGCACTGCAATAACATGTGTGGGGCGCCTACTTCATCAGATTCTCCTCCCCCACTTCCATTCTATTCACCACGAAATCGCTGTACTAATACCACATGCTACCATGCCCGCGTGGGATCAGGTTTATGACGTGACGAACCAGGATTCGTTCAACCACGTCGCTGATTGGCTGTCGGAAGTGAATCGTTACGCGAGCGAGGGCACTTGCAAACTGCTCGTGGGCAACAAAAGCGATAGACCTGACCGGTGGGTCTGCGACAAAATCCTATAAAGTCCTCGTGTGCTCTGTTGCCAAGTTCTCTTTCTCCCAGAATCTACTTCTGTGTTGTGCTATTCTATGTGTACTCGGAGTGTACCTTGACTTTTGTGTGGACCGCCAACTTCATCTTTACTCATTCACAGGTTGGTGAAAGCTGATGACGCTCGAGAATACGCCGAAAAGCTCAAAATTCCCTTCCTTGAGACCTCAGCCAAAGCAGGTGACAACGTGGAGCAAGCCTTTTTAACCATGGCGGGGGAGCTTATAAAGCTTCGAGACACATATACCGCCACCAAAGAAAAGGAGACCGTTGGACTCAAGGCAGCAAAGAAGAAATCTTCAAAAGGCTGCTGCTAGATGCAGGAGCCATCTTAAGCTTCACAGGATTACACAAAGCACAGTGAAAACTTTGTTTTTTTAGACATCCGGACCTTTCCAGCGTTTAGCTGTTTCTAGTTGGTTCATGCATTTTTCCAAGGAGCAAGCCCTTCCCACACATGACTTGGACTTGGGTTTGGAACTTGTGGAGCTCCTGAACTCCTGGTACCTTAAACCTTAAAGAAAACAAATAATAAAATAAAATGGATTCCTCTATGTACGGAATAGGACATCCCAGGGAACTCTGGACGATACAAGTGGCCCATGAAAAAGGCGCTTAGAAACCCCGGGCTTCTACAACAGATAGCGCCAGAACTTGAACTCCAAACTCAGACTCTATACTAAACAATTCGAAACAGGCCGGTTCGTGTCTTTTGGGTTATAGCGATGCACGCATGCTGCATGCAATATCCCACTTTAAGTATGACGATGATTCAGTCGAGAATAAAGTCTTCAAAAATTAATGGGCTACCAGGTGCTAGCACAAGTCGCCTTGACCCGCGCGGCAGACCACCCCTGATTTCACTTGGGCGCTGCTGGCCAGAGTGAGGGCAAGCCACTGCTCCAGCGTGGTCTGCGCTTTCACTTGCGGCCAATTGGGGACCAGCAGCCACGCCCCTAGGGCACGAAGGCCGCTTTCCACGACTTTAGGCTCGCTCGCGCCTTCGAGCCGCTCTCCGAAGGAAAAGCTGGAGAAAGCGCAGTTGAGGATGGTGACCCCGTTGAGGGGGGACTTGAGGCCACAGCCGAACTTCCTCAAGGTCGCGTCTTGCCACAGAGTAAGCCTCAGCCCATTGGGGGTCGTGCCGTCCACCACGCGCTGTTCGCTATGCAAGTGCGGATCCCTCAGAGGCTGCTCGTTCCACGACACGAACCCGCCGGGTCCGCCGTTGAATATGTGCCCAAAGGCTCGAGCTGGCGACGCAGCATCAAGGGGGCGCACGTTCGCGACGACCTTGGGAATGACCGCCATCAAATGGTTGGAGGCTCGGAGAAACACGAAGCTCGGGTCAATGCGACCGTTCTCAACGGTGGAGGCATCCATCAACTTTTTCGTAGCTCCAAAGATCCCGAATTGCTTCTTGGTTGGGCTAGCTTCTTCGATTTGTCCGTTAGGCGGCCGCAACTCTCCCGCCACCACATGACTTCGCGACCTCGCCAAGAGATCTAACGGGTTCCTCAAGAGCACGGCTGTGGGGTCGCTGTAAACCACGCTCACACCTCGATGAAGGGCTTCTTGGACGAGCTTCCAGCGATAGCTGAAAAAGAAATAACAAGAAAGTATAATTGCGTGTGCGATTATAGTGTGAGGGTGAAAAGGATAAAACTCAAGGCAGAGGAGAGGAAAAGAGATATTCATAGATGATACGAGAGAGAAAAGTGCCTCCCTGCGTGCAACATCCTCTTCCTCTTCTCAAATAGTCACGAGGTCCTACTTACACGGGTTCTTGGCTAGCAGCCCACTCCGGGTCCGGCGGCAAGAATGAAGGCGCGTGAATGCGCAGAAGCAAGGCGTGCAAGTCCGCATCGGTCGGGAGCAAAATGTAATTGTAAATACGCACGCGGTGTGCAGCGACCATCCAGTTGAGCACGACTTCTCGCCACGCCGCCCCCAGGGCCCCCACTAAGAACACCACCCCGCGCTTCTGCTTCGCCGCCAACAAGTCCCCAAACCGAGGCATGATCTCGCCCCACTTGTTGGCGGCGCCCGCGTAGCCCAGCTCTGGAAACTTGACACGGTACATGGCGCTCAGTTTTGGGCACAAGTTGGTGGCCACGCGTCGCTGCTCCATGGAAGGCTCGAGGTCGCGAAATACGGCCTCGTCCCAGTGGAGCGTGGTTAATACGGGTACAGCCTCGCGCTTCAGAGCTCCAAAAGGGAGAACTGACACAGGACCTTTAGGTTTCATCGTACTTCCGCCACCACTACTTGTTGCCGCGGAAAGGTGAGGGCGGCCTTTGAAGTTTCGGACTACTTCAGCGTGGTGGCACCATTTGCAAAAGAGCATGTTGAACCCACTAATATCGTGTGGGGTGCGCTCACCCTCCCAAATGTGCGCGATTTCGTGGGCTGCCAGGCCGGTAGCTTCTAGCTTCTTGGCCACGGTGTGCCTCGCAAAGAAGAGCGCTTCGAACATGATTACTTCGTCGACTACTGCTTTGAACTGCACGCTTCGCTCTTGGTTCTTCAGGGATCGGCTGAAGGAATCGCCGGGCACTTGCACCCCGAGCGCGGCCAGCTGCTGCGCGGGGTGACGCACCACCGTGTACTTGACGTCGGGTTTGAAGCCTGAGAGGAATTGATTTACAATAGAGAAGTACAAGCGCAATACCATTGCATTTGTCTTTAGTGAGGGCGCATGATATGTAGCGCATTGGTTTCGCGTTTAGTTTCAAGTTGTGTTGCTACCGACGGGACTTTGGTCACACTTACACTCAACGTAGTCGCTGAGGGTGTGCCGATCGTTTGGAGTTACGCGTAAGACTATGAAGAAGCCCCTGTGCACGTCTTTGAAATCGTCGGCTCTCGGGCAAGGAAGGTTCGGGTCAACGTCCGTAACACCAACCGAATGGTGCACCTGGTGATAATAGATTCGCGTGGGTGAAGCCACCTTGTTGGAACTGAAGGACGGAACTATCAAAACCGGTATGAAGCAACGAGATCGAAGTTCGATGTTGACAGCTCTGTAGAGATACCCAGACGAAAAGATCTTACAACGCACCTGGAGCAACGACGCAGCAAAAAGCGAAGCACCACTCAGTGGCAAGCCAGCCACTAGTATCCGCCTCGCTCGAGTCATATTCAATGAGCCTGGTAGTGGCGGTCGACTCAAATCCAGGCGCTGTTTAGCCTTTGGTCGCCCTATCTGCGCCGCACTATAACCTACGAGTGTAGCGGCCAAAAAAAAATGCACCAACAACGACGCCCATCCTAAGATACAGCGAGGGCCAATTGGTAGCATAGTGCTAAAAATCCGAGTTGGGTTAAGATATAAGTAAGGCTACTATCTGATTATACTCTCGACGTATTGCTACACGATCCTAGCAGAGCCATCGTATCTAAAATTTCTCAAAAGGTATCTATGATGATAGTGACATCCATGGTGGACCATGGCGGATTCCTCTCTTTGCAACGCCTTTTGATTGGTGGAATTCAGAAGATTTTTTCCCTCCCCCTGGAGAGGATTACAATCTACGGATCTGTGGTTGCGTGGGATCTCATTAGATACGTCGTGTGATCAGCAAATCGGGCCTCGCTCACGCCACAACTTCATTCATCGGCTCACTTTGTTCCAGTCGGCCGCCAAACTTTAACCATGTCTGCTGGTCCTGCTGATGTTAGCGTCGAAAAGCCTGTCGCCAAGATGGTTGACGAGGAGGCAGCGAAGGAGCACCGCATCCGCATCACCTTGACCTCCCTGAACGTTGAGAACCTGGAGAAGGTGTGCTCGGACCTGAAGAAGGGCGCCACTGACCGCAAGCTCCGTGTGGCTGGCCCTGTGCGCATGCCCACCAAGCGCCTGCGCATCACTACCCGCAAGTCCCCGTGCGGTGAGGGTACCAATACCTGGGACCGCTTCGAAATGCGCATCCACAAGCGCCTCATCGACCTCCACGCGCGCTCCGACGTCGTCAAGCAGATCACCACCATCACCCTCGCCCCAGGCGTCGATGTTGAGGTCACCATCGCTGACGCCTAGAGGGATAGCTGAAGCCTTTCTTTCTTGTAGAGTTCTTCTGTGAAGGATGTGCCTCCTCAGGAGCGGTCTGCGAATGGTTTGGTTGGGTCTGTTTCTTTCTCTTTTCGCTTTCGCTAGCATTAATTGCCAGACATGAGAATCGCCGACCATCCTCGCGCGCATGTAGGGTGTTGAGGTTGCTCTCGGTTTTGTTTTGGCGCCGGCATCTCCTTGCTCGCCAATGGGCAGTATTTGAGCACGGTGCCCGGTGCCAATTCCAATTCCGTACAACAAGCAAACAGGAACAGGAGATAAGGAGATAAGATAAAAAAAAGCAGGAAAGAAAACAAAAAGTCAGGGCTGGGCTAGGGCTAGCAAGAGGAATATGAGAGGGGGCTGGCAGTTTAAGTTTAATCTCACTTCCTTGTTCGGAGTGGTCACAGTGCACAGTGGTCGGAATTGGATTCTATATTCTATATACTATACTCGAACTCGAACTCGAACTAATACAAACCCAAATGGCACAGAAGCCAATGCTGCGGGCAGAAGTGGGAATGCGCGTGCGCTGCGCAAACAAAGCAAGTGCGGAATGATTCAGGAGGGAGAGGGGCATTG
>Ga0307979_1001164_pt1 | contig 18698 bp, 24 predicted proteins | sample OrgLakmetage1058_FD_201833 | JGI IMG/M metagenome (GOLD analysis project Ga0307979, IMG submission 201833) | Saline water microbial communities from Organic Lake, Antarctica - #1058 | ecosystem: Environmental > Aquatic > Non-marine Saline and Alkaline > Saline | place: Antarctica: Organic Lake...
AATTCGCTCCCGAAGATCAATTAAGGCTCCAACTGGCGCCTTTCCTCCGAACAAGTCGGCGGGACTGAGTGCTCGTTCGTGTGTCACATCCCAGGTCCACGAGGCAATTCTACGGGCTATTTTTTTGCCCCAGCAGGGCATCGTCTCAATATTTTTCTCAGGCGCCGGGCGCCAGCCGATCTCAGCATCGCCTGTCCTCTTTTTGCTAACGAAGTATGGATCACGTGGCTGTAATGCTGTAGGCTGCGCGAACATGAATGAACACAGGCCTACGAACACCAGGAGTTGCTTCTCCGCTCCAGAAGCGGTACTTAGCGAGGTCGAACAAAGATTCGATTGCGTTCAGTATCAGACTCACATGTATACGAGTTTGGTGGGGGGTTTTCACCCTCATTCTGAACCGAATCCCTCTCCTCCAAGTCCGAGATCAAACCCACTCCACCGATATGATGCTTTCACCCACCGAGGAGCTGCGAGCCTAGGCCCACTAGGATGAACAAAGAAATGAAAGAAGCCACAAAGCAGGGGAAATCGTAGTGGATTTTTTCTTCGTAGATCATGCATAAGTTCAGTGGCTGCGCGGGTGACGGGAAACTCACCGTCAGCACCCACGAGCCCCACCGAGGAAGTTGATCGATGGAAGTATTTACATGGCCATACTGCTTCGATGCCCTCTCGACCACAAGAGCATTCCACAATAAGCAATAAGTCGTCGTAGACGATCGTAATGCACTGCCTAGATATGAGTATGTGTCATATGAGCATTGAGCAATTATTTCCGTGTTGTACATCACCATTGCCTTGGTGGTAATTAGCTATTGAACTTGGTAGTCCCTCGTTAGCTATTGGAGGCATGAGCTCCCACCCTACTTACTATCTATATGTCTTCGAACGAAGCCAGTCTGATGTCGAAGGCCCCAGGCCCCAGAAGACATGTGCAGTTATTTATGTCCTATTCTGAGTCAACTTTGAGTTTTCCTGTTTACTGACAAGCAGCTGAACACACAAACCTAGCTACTATCAATTTCCAGTGCTCGACTTAGACTTAAGCCTCAGTAGCTTCAGCAGCGGCAGTCAAAGCCTGTTTCGTCTTCGAGAGCGCTTCATCGCGTACGGACTGAATGGCTGCCGGTAAAGCCTTCACCTCGAGCTCCTCCGTTTTAGAGTCACTGGTTACGTTACCACCGTTGCAATCGGTGACTGTGACCTTATCGAAAGAAGCAGCGCAGCCCAAATACTGGATTGGATAATTGTCAAGACGCGCGCCGCTGCAACCTGCGCCCGAGTAAGACTGGATGTAGATGTGAAGCGAATCGCAGGAGTAGGACCCCGAATTACCGTTGTCGAGTTCAAAACAGGTGCCGCACGGATACGAACCCACGGCTACGAAATCACTTCCCGATGGCGGGCATGACCGCTCGCCAGTGTACGCATACTCGTTCCCCAAGAACCCAACCAACCCAGATAGAAATTAGCGTACCGTATTGGAATTAAAAGTACTTAGTAACTGATACAGATTAAGAAGACTAAAACGAATCATTCAGACGAGTTTCACGACACAAGGCGCATGCACGATTGCAACCGGCCAACAATGACAGCAATGCGCACAAAACTATTCAAATAGTTCTGAGCCTGTACAGAGCTTCAAAAAATCAAAGCTCTACTGGTTACGACGAAGAGACCGCTTACGATATTACGATAGTTACTTGAACCCCGAACCAGGACTTCAATCCGGCCTGGGAGACTTTACAGACGCGAACTAGATGGCACCCCGCTCTGCCACGTAACGAATTCATCCCCTCATCTCGAGGGGGCTCGAAAATATTCTGAACGACGTAGAGGTCGTTGCTGACACCAACCAGACGGCACGCATCTCCGTTATGTACGTAGTTGCTTAATCCAGTCCCCCCTCGCGGGCGCTCAGGGGGCGGAATCAGAGGGCTAGAGGTCAGAAAAGGAATTTAGTGTAACTGATGCAATTGCAAAGGAATAAGGCATCAGGCTCCTCCTGAGCGGCCGTGGCGGTGATGATTATGGTCCGAAGTGGCCCGTTCTTCCACACCCTAAGAGCTTTACTCAAGAGAGGAGTCCCAATCCGCAGATAAAGGATACCGAGGTCCGGCTACGATGGCAGATTCCTGCCCTCTACTCACTATCCTCTTTACGATTTTGACTTGCGCGCAACGCACGCGCGTACACTTCTGCCCGCAGCATTGGCTTCTGTGTCATTTGGGTTTGTATTAGTTCGAGTTCGAGTTCGGCAGAGCAGAAGAACTTCGACTCGCCAGTCAGATATGGAGGGGGGGCGGCGTTCCGCGCCGGTCGGCTATTTCCCCACGTCGGGGTTTGCTTGCTCGCATCGTACACACTGGCGCACTCAGCAACACTGGGCCTCCTGTGGGGCTTATTGCTCTTCCAACCCCCTCGAGGGGAGATCGGATTTAGTAAATAACAGCGCAGGGTGCCATTGTTTATGTATGTGGGAGGGGGAAGTGAGAGGGGTGGATGTGTATCTAGCTTCTTTTATGCTTGAGCCACTCGCTGGATTCGCACAAAAAATGAATTGCTCATGTGCAAAAGAAGGCAGATATATCCACCCTTCTCAATACAGGCTACGGGGACTCACAGCCCGGGCAATTAGCCTGGCTTTCAGGAGAGGCACCGGGAGTTGATTGGGTGTTATCATGGGCAGAGAACATTCGACGCCATAACTAGCATTGGATCAGGTTTTGATTGCTTAGTAGTTGCTGCTTGAAGTGGTCTTCGGTGCCAGTCCCATTGTAGATCCCGTGGACTTGTTTGGAACGCTGCCACGTCGTGGTTACTAGATTTGCCCCCTCCTATGGCACACTGATTGCATAAGGTAACTGTGAGCACAAGGAGAGTATTTCTGTAAGTATATACCACCTACATTGGCATACTGGGACATTGGCATACTGTAGGCTGTAGGCCCAGAGGAAAATCAATTGGAGGCTGATGGCTATCTCAAAGCCAGAGCTCGGGGACCTACGAATTACCTCGCTGCCGCGTTGGCCGCAATAATCTCTGTGGTGAATACGGCGAAAAAAAAAAAGTTTCTGATATTTGCAAGAACTCCGAACGTGGGACCTGTGAAGCCACCGAAATGGCGCCCTACCCTGTACAGTCACCAACATCGGCCCTCCCTTCGGCCTTGTATCACTACTTTGGAGAAGATCGGTTCCACAATCTTAACGACCGCCCAAACTTGTGTGCTTACTTGATTTAAAGATACGTACAAAGCGCTTCATTCCATGTGTTCATCTTAATTTTTCTTCCTCTAGGGCCCGTGCCAAAATTGTATTGTGCAAGAGGCCACGCAGCCCCCTCAGAGAAGTGTTCTCGAGAATTCAAAATGTGCAGCTTCGAGCTCTTTGGTATTGTTTCTCTACCATGTGAGTGTATGCACTAATTAGCCTAGGAGACTGAAGTTTTGGACGGAACATGCAACCGAGCACTTAGCCCCTTTGTCTGTCCACTTGTATGATGCCGGATCGAGCAGTCCGTAATGAACGCTCAACGCAAAATCGCTCCTGTCCATACCAAACTTAGACTTTTGGACCTACATTTCCCGGTATTTATTTCACACCGGCCCCGAAGGCCCAAATTAGAGGCCTAACAGGTAGAAGTACAAAGCAATGCAGCTTCTACTAGAAGAAGTGCTAATCAAACTCACGTGCTCGAGTGGCCATGGAAGTGATAGTATTGGTCTTTGGCCTGCTCGTCCTCGCCCGGAGAGTTTTGCTCTTAAGAAGAGTTCCAATTCGCAAAAGAGGGAGCTACTACGAAGTCTGTCAGACGGTCCAGAAGAAGAATCGTCCAACCTAGAGAGATTGCATGACGCATGACCCCGTTTGCGTGCAAGCTTCTGCTTGAACATGACCTTAACTTTCGAAAAGCCAATGTCAAAGAAGGTCGAGTGTTTGTGAGCCAGTTCCCGGGCCGCTAGGTAATACTTTGTTCTGCCATTGCCAAGCCCAGAACTTAATCCCGATCGAAACATCTCCCATGCCTCCCTTGTAGCAAGAAGGAACTTGTCTAGGGTATACTTCCCAAAAGAATTTTGGGATTCAGGTAATCCCAAATATTGAGGCACGCACCGGTCTTCCAAATGGACGCAAGAAGAGAAGTGCGTAGATTGGACCAAACACCTCCAGAAAAACATTGCTAGTCTGAAAGACCCTGTAGTCGCCGACTTCAGAGCACCTGGTCTGTTATGCTTAGTTATCAAATTCAGTCTTTCTCGGGGGGAGAGGGGCTCAGAAAATTCTTGGCTGACGAAGGAGCATAGCAGAACGAGTACGTGGCATTCTTTTGACGCATGAGGACGCTCAGAACAGCCATGGTCATAGAAGCGTGCAAGTGCAGTAATTTGCTTTTTGTTTTCAACAAATAACAACTGCAGTCACCATAGTCTATGCCCGTAGCATCGGCTTCTGAGCTAGTGCGTGTTCGAATCCAATAAATTCCACAATAATAGGGCCGACTGGATTCCATTAAAAGGCTGCAAGTGCAGGGTCAACGGAGATACGGTCATCAACAGTTACGTCTTGAGAATAGACACATAGAGTATATAGTAGTTCGCCGATTGTAAAAACCGCCAACGACAGTTGCTTTTTGAGAGTGAACGAATACGGTTGTTGTGTTAGCCCATTTAAAATAAAAAAACAAAATTGTTATTGCGTGTGGGGTTTGAACCCACGAAAGATTTCTCTATCAAATCTTAAGTCTGACCCGTTTGACCACTCCGGCAACGCAGTATCGGAGACGCGGAGAAATAAGTAAATTTGAAGGGATGATAAAGAACTATATCTTGTACACGACGACTACAACTACTGTACGTACGGTACTACTGTAGTACGTCCTGTACTGCAAGAAAAGTGTTGTCAACTCGCCGCGCGCCGTGGAGCTGCCAGCCATATGCCATCAACCTTCTATCCACCTTAAGGAACGCTCCCGAGCGACGCATTTGTCAGCATAATCATATCGAATATATCGACCTCAAGATTGCACGCGAGGTTGTCATTCAGCCGCAATATTTTCTTACTATCTCACAAAGTATAGTTCACCCCACGCCTAAGCTTTGGGGTGAGCATTTTATGCTGATATACTTTGGCATCTTAGTACAAGCGAAACTCGGGTTCTTGCAATATACATCATCGGTATGAGAGCGCCGCTCATAGACTCCTCTAGGGCTGAAAGTCAACGGAGGCCCTCTACCCTCAAAGCATGCTCCGAATCCCTAGTGGGGTGTGCTAGCTTCTTGTGCAAGTGCCTCTACCGCCGCCCCGCGTGCCGCCTCACTACTCTCCATTTCACCGTCACTCTCCTCGCGTAAGTTCTAAAAAACGGACTGCCAGTGGCCGTTAACAGTTTTGAATCCCATATTATACCGTAATTTCTACCTTCCCACCCTGTTTTGTCTCCGCCTATACCCAGCACTCTTTTGGCTTCTTGCGTGTTTTGGATCATGGATGTGAACGGCGAGCTCGGCGACGACGACGACAGGATCGACAGCAAGGACTGGTGGACGAAAACCTCCTTCGTGGCCATTTTTGGAGGTGCGCGCACATACTATTAAAAGAACTGCTTGCTAGATCATCATTTTATCTTGACGAGGAATGCGTTTATACCTGGCCACCCCCTTCCCAATTTTCGCGCCTTGTCTCACCACCTTCTAGGGTCCTTCCTTGGCTTGACCTCGTGCGCAGTGGTGGTGCGGTTCTACGTCAAACACCGAGGCTTGCGCACCCACACCAACACCATCCTCTTCTGGCGCACCGTTTGCGACTTAGGCAGTGCTGCCATGCTATTTGGGTAATTATCCACTCCTAGATCGCTTTTCTCTACAGAAGGAGCTGTTATTTTGTGGTACTCTTCATGGCAGCTTGAAGTGATCCTGGTGATCCCAAAATCTACCATACCTGCTTTTTTCCCCAACCCTTTACACAAAGCCTTCTATTTCACTCTACGTTGTCACAATTAATCGTCTGATGTCTTTACGCAGGTACTGCATAATGGCCCTTTACAAGGGGGGTCCTTCCGAATGGAAATCGATAATTTTTGCAGACCCCAACGATACCCCAATGGGGGATGACGATGAAGTGGAGATGAATTGGCACTTGAAGAATTCTCTTTGTGACATCCTTGCTGCTTTTTACGAGGTGATCATGGATATACCTTTTGAAAAACAACCAGCGCGTCTTCTTTGTTGCCCTTGCCGTCCTCTTTCCCTGGAAATTATGTTACTTTTCTATCCTCACGCCCTTAACCCTCGCTCGCCTTCTTTGGTTGCCCTATTTTTTCCGCAGTTCGTGACAATCGGGGCCGAAATTTGGTTCGTTTGCCATTCATTGGACCTCAGCAGTTCTCTGGATAACCCTTTCGTTTCAGACAAGGTCTTTTTTTTCCACTTCGATGTGCATTTCATTTTGTTCCAGTTTCTCCGCTCATCGTAAATAAATCCTTCCTAGGTTCCAAATCGTATCCACCACTTTTGCTGCCCGTATCTGTATCGTCACAACCACCACCATGACTATTTACTCGTCTATAGGCCAATTTGAAACGGTACCACCTGTACGCATGGTTTGGTGCCACTGCTTTTGCGTTGGGCTTACTGATTCCCTGGCCAGACGGCACTGGCGATCGCGAACACGCGAGCCAAAGGTCCTGTGGAGCTTACTTCATCGGCGGGGTTGAGGTAAAAGTGATTCCTTGAATGAAACAAGTGTCATTGAAATTGATGAGTATTCTAATAAGAGACCACTGGAAGTGGTAAGAAGGAACGAAGACAGATACAGTGGAGATAAATGGATTTTGCTTATTAATTTTTCTAAACGCATTCACGGACGTCTACATCAGCAAAAGTTATCTTGTGTGGTATGTCTTTGAAACTGATTTGTGTGTACTTGCAGTTGGACTACCTACCGGTGTGCTTTTTGTCGAACTTCAAGACCGAGTTCTTCACCTTCAACACCATGTCGCACTTCGTCTTCTTTTACATTCCCGTCGCCGCCGTGTACTTCTATGCGGTATGAACAAAGTTATTTCTTGCCATGCTAGAGGAATATTACCTCTTGGCTGCATAATTTTTTCCCTTTTTCGTTTCTCCAATATCCCTCTTTACTTGCATACTGCTCGACTCGCAAGTGTCACAAGGCACGTTCCAATTTTTCGCATCTAAGCCACCTCATTTCACTCTCTTCGCTTGTTCTTTCGTCAATTGATTTCATCGACGTACTACTATAGGTGACGGTGTTTCGCCGTACTTACGTGCGTTTTAAGCAAGCGGGCGTGTCGTCCACCCTCGAAGGCCGCCTTCACCTACTAGCGGCGAACGCAGTCAACGTGCTCGTGTTCATCATCTACTGGAGCCTGTTTACGGTTCCCTACTTCGTAACCTACCAGGTCTTCATAGAAAATGAAGATGAGACATTGTTCATCACATTTTTGGGATATCCGCAATTACTGCTGCTTCTTTTCTCAATATTCACACTTTTTATGACTTTATTCTTCCTAGGTGGGAATGGGGCTGACTTTGCGGCGCATGGGGTACTACTTCATTTCATTCCATGCCCCCTGTAAAGGCTTCTACGACTTGGTGGTGTTTGTCATCACCAATGATTTGAGTGACAACGCCTTGAAAGCGGCGGATGAAAATTCGGGCGACGAGCCAGGAGGCGGCGCTCAGTCCAACAAGGCCCTTCGAGATGAGGTGAGAAGGGGCCTTAAAGGCGCAACAAAAGAAAGATCAAATAAAATAAATCAGAGATTGCATCCTTCCTTTAAACTGAGCTTCATTTGACCGCCCATCTCTCATCTCTTTGCTTGTAAATTCTGTCTCCCTATCTTTTCTTTCAAATCACGAGCAGGTGATCTACAACGTCACCCTCGGCATTCGTACTGCGGCTCAATTAGCACAGAATGCAGCTGCATCTGACGTCGCAAGCGGTGGGATCGCGAATGGCAGTGTTTGGGTGGCAGAAGCCAACGCGCGAGCGCGCATCATTGACATTGATCCGTTGCACCAGGCGGCGGGTGGGGAAGGCGGCGGCGTGAAGTTTGAGGCCTTGATTGACATGGTAAGGGCTTACACTTGTCCCCTCATTTTTGCGCGCTCGAACATTACTTACTCAGATAGAAATTTATCAACATGTTACATAGTGAAGCTTCTTTGCTTATTTATCCATCACGGTGAGTATCTACAAGTCTTCACTTATATTTCGCCTTTCTTACTTCCCTCTCTTATATGCAGGTAATGCAAATGCTTACACCTTCAGAAGAAGACGCAAGTGCTGACGAAGGCCTCCGAGGCAGTTTCGAAGGCATTCGAGCCAGTCTTTACGGCGGGTCTGGAAGCGGTATGACGCGGCGCCCCCTCTTTGAATCTGCCAATGAAGAGCGACTAGCTGCGGAATATGCCTTGGCGTCGCAGTACCTCAACCTCAGCAACACCACAAGAGGAGACCGCAGCTCTCATAACAATAGCGACTACCACCAGCTAGGAAGAAGCGCGCATGAACTTGGCAGAAGCAGTGGTGCTAGAAGTGGACTGCCTAACGGCCACACTCCCAGGAGCAGCGTTTCAGGTTCACCGGGAAAGTCTCATTTCGACCTTTCGGACCGTTCAAGTTCCATCCTTCAGCCACCCAGCATTGACCAACCCTCGGGTTGGGTGTCTCCGCAAATTGGACTTGAAATAAGGGATTCATCCAACCAGCAGCCTTCTGAAAGCGCTTCTTCTTCTACCACTTACCATAGCAGTAACGACCTGGCGGTTGATATGAAGGAGGGCGGCATGATGCGTACTGAAAGGCAAAAGAGCGCTCCAGCAGACTCCAATAAGTCCGAAGACGAGTCGACGAACGCTTGGCTTTCGAACTCGATGCCCTTATCGAACCAATCGCAAGCGTTTGCTGGAACCACTCCTGTGCGCTTGTCCGGGCCTAAAGTAGCGACTAGCAATCGAAGCCAAATTCGGGTAATTATAAGCCTATTCCTTCGTGTTTGAATCAATCAGATCTTGTGTATATTGACCAACCGTATAACCCTGAAATATTAAGCATGCTCTGCTACTGCTAATATTGATATGAAAAGCTTTAATTTACCTACTAAGGCCTTACTCGTACTTTAATTCTTGGCAGATCAACTTTGGTGCCAATGGCATGGCTGAGCGACTTTCACTCAACGGCCGTATTGAGGAAAGTGTCAAAGTGGGAGGCACCTCTTCCAGCACTACTGCACCTCCACAACGGCCGAACAGCTTGCCTACGAATTTCTCGGATTTGAAGTAATACTCATCTCTTGACAAGCATCCAAAACTGGACTAATCCTTTCTTTCTGAGATAGCAAGAAGCAGCAACTCACGTTGTACTAGCATAACAGAGGCCTCAAATGTGCTTTTGAACGTTGTATTGCTTTTCCTTGTTTCACAGTACCACGCTCGGTCAGCCAGCGCAGCAGTCAAGCACGGCACAGGCTGATCTTCACATGCTCCCGCCACCACCACTCGATCCTCCTGATGAACGCGACCAAGGAATCTCTGACTTTTCGAGTACTGCTCGCCCCACCGATGGCAACGAGGGTACCGAGGCTCTGTTGGATGGTTCGGTCAGTGCCAATTTCTTCTCCTTTACTTGAGCCATAGTTTCATTGTTCCTGCTGTTACCGCATTCTTATCGTGTATAAAGATATTTTCATCATTTTATACACCTTGATTTTGTGTAGGTAAGCTTCACGGACTTTTTGCCCGGAACATTTGCGCGAATCCGTCAGCATTTCGGCATCACTACAGACACGTAAGCGCTGTTTAGTATTGTCCTTTCCACAGGCAATGAGCTAATTGGGTATTGCGTTCATGGTGTCTGATCTGCTTTCAACTGTCTTTTGAATACATCAGGTACGTGGAGGAATGGTCTGGAGCGGCAAAAATTAAGTTGAACGAAGGCGGGGCCTCCCAGGCCTTTTTCTTTTACAGGTATAGTTAAGGGTATTTGCTTTCTTTTGAAGCACAAGTCCACGCTGAGATGAAATGACTCGTCATATGGACAAATGTCCAGACATTTTTAACTTCTTATCGTTTCTTTGCTCAGTGGCGGGCAGAGGTTTATAGCAAAAAGTTGCACCAAGGCTGAGATGGACACTCTTCTTCGCATTGCAGGACGGTAAAGATATGTATCAATCTCAATGACTTTCATGCTATTCCTTGCCGCGCTTGATTTCTTAGAAAGCACAGAGCTTCACATATTTCTTTTTGACAGGTATGAGGAGTTTTTGGCGGACAATCCTGGGTCGCTCTTATTGCGAATCCTCGGCGCTCACTGCCTTCGGAGCTACTCAAGCGTGTTTTACTTCTTCGTCATGGAAAACCTTTTCAACATTACAGACGAAGACGAGAGCGAAGAAGATGTAGACTCTGTAGAAGATTCGTCGAAATCATCTTCTCCAAAGTCGGCTGTTGCACAGACTGTTGTGAATGGAGAAACCGATGTGCCTACACAAGTTGAGGAGGCTAACGTCAAGTTTGCGATAGACTCGCGAGGAGCCAGTGAGCATGACGACGAGTCCGACGATGACAATTCTGAGCGGAATTCAGATACAAAGGTAGCAGTCCTCATTCCTTTATGTCAAGAAGTTGGAAGTGCGAATGTGCTATGTGCATTGTCCGCATGTGGTTGCCGCACCATTGACCCAGAATCAGTCAGTAGATATTGACATAAAAGTAAATACTCGACTTCTCTGGCCTCAGGTAAATCGAGCATCGAAAATTGACTGGCTTACGGGTTTTAACGACCAAGAAAGGCAAAGCATTGCATCACCAACAAATAGTCCAATCAAGAATGATGGCACTAACTATGGAGCTAATCAATCTGGCGAGCGGTTTCGGCGATCAACCATGTAAGTAGCCTCTGAGGGTTCACCTTTTCTCACACCTATTTCATCTCATAGCTCTTCGTGCTGACCCTTCAAGAATGTGCGCATATGTGCAATAGGTTTCGGCGCAGCGACAGTGTTTATAAGCACGATTTTAAAGTGGCTTCATCGGTAAGATTTTTGCACACATAGGTTTTGTCAAAATGTTCATAGCCCAGGAATAATAGTCTAATGCCTTATGTGTTATGTATGCAAAATAACTCGGCCCTACATAGGTGTTGCAAGAAGAGTACGATATCAAGGGCTCCTGGGAAAACCGCAATGCGAAGCGCCCCCGCGAAGGAAAAAAACTCACTTGCCGCTACTGCAACCAAAAGTAAGACTTGTTTGCGTCCATGCCTTTCAAACCATTCCTAACACGCCCTTGTATTGCTGCTATCTAGGTACCGCTTCAAGCGTCGCGATCCAGGTGTTCAGGTAAGAAGATGAATCTCGTTACTACCCGATGATCACTATTGCACCCTCATGCTCTAAAACCTATAGCATGAATGCTTCTTGGAAAGTTTGGGTTCTTCAAGCTTTCATTCGTTTGATATACTAATGAAACTTTTGTCCATCTTACCTCCCCTGGTCTTATTTTTTTCTGAATATCTTTGTGTTCTCTTAAAATCCAGGCACACCTTCACGCTATCTCAGTAGCTCAATCAGGGTCAAATAACTCACTGAATGATGACGCTGAACAGGCCAACCTACCAGGCGGTTTATCATGGCTTCCATCGCTGCAAATGTCCACGACAGCGCTCTCTGGAACGAGTCACGGGGCCATTGACATCTCTGATCTTTGCCCTGAGCGCCTTGACCGGCAGCATGTCCCTAAGCTCGTACTCAAAGACAATGACTTGAACTATCGCCTGGTCCTCTCTCCAGAAGACGTGGCAGCTACGTGTTCTCAGCTTGATCGCGACAGCGAATTCCTCGCTGCTCAAGGCATCATGGACTACTCGCTTTTGATTGGGGTGAGAAAGTGGTGTTCAATGTGCAGTGCGTACTTCCTATTATGTGACATTTGAAGCTTTTATAGTTCACATTTGGTAATAATACTTGAATGTCAAAACAGGTGCACAATGAAAGGCACCGAGTTCCGTCGCGCTTCCTATCAGCTTCGTCTGGAGACGGGAAGCTTCAGTCGGCGATGGCTCGGCGACAAGCGACGCACATTGAGGGACCGACCGTGTACTACCTCGGCGTCATCGATATCCTGCAGGAGTGGACCTGGGCCAAGCGCTTCGAACGATGGGCCAAAGTTTGGCTTCAAAATGCTGATCGTGACGGCTTGAGTGCGATGCCTCCCGCCAACTACCTCCCGCGCTTCCAGGTGTTTAAATGCTTTGTTATGAAGTTGCGTCTCCCTCTTTTCTAATTTTAAACCAAACATCCCCATATTCGTTGTTGCGATTCCCCTTGAATTAGCGCAAAGTTCGTGACGTCCTTGGCTACGGAGGCCCAGGCCAATCTGACGTACTTCTGCCTGGACTATAAGCGCATGACAATCAAGTTCTCCGTAATAAGGAATTGAAATCGTGGAGATAGGCCGGTGTGGAGTCATCAACGCAAATTCGGTGCTACTCGAGATTTCTGGCAGCTAGATACAAGACGATTGCACATAAAGAAAGATGATTCATCGGCAAGGGGAAGGAGGAGGGGAACTAGCCCGGTCTGTTTTTTTCTGAACTCTGTATGTAGTCGTTGTTGCGGCTACCGGATCTCATATCTCATACATTTATAACTCATGGTGTTTATTATGTCCTTGGCGACTCGTGATGTGTATTAATGTCCTGGGTGAGTCATTTTCTTTGTGCTCATCGTTAGCAGGTACACGAACTATAACTCCTATGGTACTTTCTGAACTTCGCGGCACCGGAATTCGGGTGGCTGCTAATACAGTTGTGTATTTGTGCCGTGAAAATGGAGACTTTAGTCTTTGGAGTTTGAGCAATTTTCGTGCCAACAGGGCACTGAGTGCCCTACGTATTTCGCTCATAAATTAGTACAGAAGTAGTGCACATACGCGGCTTACTCGGCGCCTGACTTGTTTTACATGACGGAGGTCTCGGCATGGCCAATGCCAATACCCATAGCGGTTTATTTGATGCCTTTAGAAGTGCCCTGTCCCTGTCGCAGCTTCGCAATTATAATATCTCCTTTAAATCAATGTCTTTTTGAGAGCGAACACTAGGTTGCTTGCCGATCACTTGAATTTCAGTGATCTCCATAAGTGTTCCAAACCATTAAACTCACAGATATCTGTAGTGTTATGCTTCCTCTGCTTATCAGAAAGCATTTAGTGCTTACTAATATATAACTATATAACCCCCGAAATTGATTTTTACAAGGTAGTTCTCATAATGGAGTATTGTTTTGTGTCCCGTAGGAGTACCTGATTACAGGCATCTGAGTGATCTTGGTCCAATGCAATCCTGCTTCCTTTCATGTTTCATGGTCAGATTTCGTTATAAAAAACTCTCGTAAGTACTTATGAACTCGAAGTAATACCGTTACATAGTTACGTATAAAGTACTTGTGCTGTCTCGATATCCTTTTTCTAGCTGGCTATGTCATCGTCGAGCCCTGGAAGCAGCAGCTTACGCTGCATTCAACATTGATTTCGTGGCGTATTACCGTATTAGGTGTTACATGCATGACATTACTAACGACCGGGCAGGGACATTGACATCGAATACAAACCACATTCCAGGGTGAAATCAGAAGGAAAATTATGAAAGCCACTCTCGTTATATTCGTGCGCGCGTGTACAGATAAGAGTCCATCGTGTACAGATAAGAGTCCATTACATGCCTAGTCGTGTTTGGTGGAACTCGTACTCGAGTTAATACAAACCGAAATGGCGATGATTCCATTGCTGGGACGTACCCGATACCTGCCCCTTCTTCCGAGAATTGGTCCTGCAGGGTCCATGGGAGTAAAGATGAACATTGCATTACGCAAAAGGGCACTCAGCTTAGTCAGACTTTTTTAATTTTACTATTTGTTGATATTTCTTTGCAATTGGGGAGTGTAATCTCATCCAATCCAATTTCAAAAATGTTCATACCGAATAGAATGCACGCGTGCGCAGAGCAAAGGAAGCATGTTCGAAATAAGTGGCGACTCTATCGGATCTCGTAAGTTATGTCTAATGGAGCTTATGTCGGATGTCGAATGAAGCTTCCCGGTGAAGTATTGGCCTGTATTTTTGAGGTACCCGCGAGTTCAGGGTCGACTGCGAAATGCGAAGCGTACACAGGAATCTGTACCACAATCTCTCCACAATATATATCGCTGCGAATAAATATCAGTAGGTAGCACCGTACAGTATTCTGCCCTCGGAATTATGCTTTCGGCGACGGTAAAACTCCTGCTAAGCATGTTGATCAAAGGTAGAATACGCATTCTGGGAGGGCTTGCTTCATTGCTTCTTTATCTCCTATAAAATGGTAAAGAAGAGAAATTATACTAATAGACAAGAATAGGAAGAAGCAAGCCTAAAGTCAAGCCAAAATTATTTCTGGGGCTATATTTTGATGAAAAGATACATAGAAATTGTCTCAGTGGTGAGAAAAGAATGGAAGCAAGTAAGACATCAATATATGAGAGGCCAAATGACGATTAAAAAAAATGCTGTCAGTGGATTTGGTCTACAAAAGTAACTTGCAGATTTTCGTACCGGTGATTCCTTCGCAATCCTCAAGATTGATAACAGTCAATTCAGTCGCATTCCTAAAAACTTGAATGTCACCTATGGAACAAACATGGAAATGTCGTCAGCGAAATGGCCCGCAAAAGAAGTACAGTACCCATATAGTAAAAAAATTACCAGAGATTTTAGTCTCTTTGGCGAGAAACTGCGTCAGCGACTTGAGATTGGCCAAGGTGGCAATGTCGCCTGCGGAACATTCGCGGAAGCGTCGATTAGACTGGTCCGTAAAACAAGTGTGGGTATTTCCTTATCGGTGATCTTAGTTAACCGTGCGTCAAAAACCGACAGAGACTCGCAATGACTGAAGACAGAAATATCACCTGCAGAACATTCCCCGTAGTATTATCAGCGGATTGGTGTGTGCGAAACAAGGGTCCGTGAGTATTCTAACCGAAACAATTATTGCAGTGAATGACGATCGTAGTCATCTCAGGCATATTCTCGAACACTTTGATGTCACCTGAGGAACATTCGCGGAAGCATCATCAGTGGACTGGTGTGTGCCAAAGAAGGGTACAGGTAAGATTCTTACCGGTGATATTATTGTACCCTGCGTGAAACTCTGACAACGACTTGCAATTGGCGAAGACAGAAATATCACCTGCAAATCAATCGCTGAGATTTTGTTGGCGGAATGGTCCACCAAAGAAACAAGCAGGCTTCGTACAACATCTACCTTCGAGCGATCCGATGCTAGACAGATCGATTTGACTTATGTCCGCAATATCACTGAGGTCATCGGCCAGTACAAAGCGCCCGCAGCCACTAAGTTGCACAGCTCCTTGGCCGTGTTCGCGGCGGATTTTACTGATGAGACGTATAAATTCACCAGTGAAAGTCCCTGCAAAATAAAAACAGAGCATTAACCGAAAAGTCATGAGCAGACTGGCCCATGAAAGAAGTGCACGGAACTGCTTTTACCAGTGATTTCTCCGCATCTTCTAGCATCAATGTTGCGAATTTCCTTGCAATTGATCAAGACGGATATGTCACCTGCGGAACAATCGCGGAAGCATTGTCAGAAGACTGGTCCGCAAATAATCATGCAGGAAAGATCTTACCGGTGATATTTTTACATTCAGATATATTCAATGCTGATAACAACTTGAGCTTAGCCAAGAAAATAATGTCACCTGCGGAACATCCGCGGAAGTAATGTCAGCAGACTGGCCCGTAAAAGAATTGTACGGAAATGTTCTTACCGGTGATTTTACCACATCCAGATATATCCAATGCTGATAGCGACTTGATGTTGGACAAGAAAGTGATGTCACCTGTTGAATATCCGCGAAAATATCTTTGGCACACTGCTTTGCTAAACAATTGAACGGGATAGTTGCTACCTGTGATTTGAGTCTCAGACGCGCCAAACTCCGAAAGCGACTCGCATTTGGCCAAACGAGAGATATCCCCTAAGAAATAGCCGCGGAGACATCGTCAGCAAAATGATCCGCGATATAAATGAGCAAGAAGATTCTTACCGGTTATTTTAGTCCCTTTGGCGATAAACCGCGCCAGTGATTTGAGATTGGCCAAGGTGGCAACGTCACCTGCGGAAAATTTGCGGAAGCGTCGTCAGTAGACTGCTCCACAAATTCAGAGCGCGCGAATTTCAAATTCTTACCAAAGCATTGGGTGGCTCCGAGGTTCATAAACGTCAGTTCTGGCGTGTGCTCGAACACTTTGATGTCACCTACGGAAAATCCCCGAAGCGCTATCAGGGAACTGATCCGCAAAAAAAGGTGCGATGATACTCTTACCAGTGATTTTTTTGCAATTGGATGCATCAAAATACGTCAGCAATTTGCAATTGGCCAAGGTAGAAATATCACCTACGGAACATTCGTGGAAACATGGTCAGCGGAACGGTTTGTGAGCGAAGGGTGCTGGAAAGTGCGTACTACATGTACGTACCTTTGAGAGATTCGATGCCAGACAAGTCAATATGGGTGATGTCCGCAATGTCACTGAGGTCATTGGCCAGTACAAATCGTCCACAGCCGTCAAGATTAAAAACATTGTGGTCGTCGGGAAGGCTGGTTTCACTGCATTCGCCTTGATTACCATCTTGCTCGTCATGGTTGCTGCTGTCACTGCAGTCATCTTCTTCATCGTTATCGCCGTTGTGGCGACGGTTGTCGCTTATTAGACGAATTACATTACCAGTGAGAGTCCCTGCCAGATGCAATCAGAATATTCGCATAAACGTTATCAGCATACTGGTCCGCAAAAGAAGGGTGCGCCAACGGTCTCACCGGTGATTTTCCGGCAATTTTGGGCATCAAATTTTGTGATATTTTTGCAGTTGACCAAGACAGAAATGTCACCTGCGTAACATTCACGGAAGCATCGTCAGGTAAATTGTCAGTCAGTGAAGTGCGCGAGAACATTCGTACCAGTGTTCCGTGCATCAAATTCTGATAGCGACTTGCATTTGGACAAAACAGAAATGTCACCTGCGGAACATCCGCGGAAACACAGTTAGTGTACTGGTTTCTAAAACAAGAGTGTGTGAATGTTCGTGTACCTCTGCACTTGGTGTCGCCAATGCTGCTAAAAGTCAATTGAGGTGTGTTCTCCAACACCTTGATGTCACCTAGGAAATAGCCGCGGAGACATCGTCAGCAAAATGATCCGCGATATAAATGAGCAAGAAGATTCTTACCGGTTATTTTAGTCCCTTTGGCGATAAACCGCGCCAGTGATTTGAGATTGGCCAAGGTGGCAACGTCACCTGCGGAAAATTTGCGGAAGCGTCGTCAGTAGACTGCTCCACAAATTCAGAGCGCGCGAATTTCAAATTCTTACCAAAGCATTGGGTGGCTCCGAGGTTCATAAACGTCAGTTCTGGCGTGTGCTCGAACACTTTGATGTCACCTACGGAAAATCCCCGAAGCGCTATCAGGGAACTGATCCGCAAAAAAAGGTGCGATGATACTCTTACCAGTGATTTTTTTGCAATTGGATGCATCAAAATACGTCAGCAATTTGCAATTGGCCAAGGTAGAAATATCACCTACGGAACATTCGTGGAAACATGGTCAGCGGAACGGTTTGTGAGCGAAGGGTGCTGGAAAGTGCGTACTACATGTACGTACCTTTGAGAGATTCGATGCCAGACAAGTCAATATGGGTGATGTCCGCAATGTCACTGAGGTCATTGGCCAGTACAAATCGTCCACAGCCGTCAAGATTTACAGCATCATGACCATGTTTGCTGCGGATGTTACTGATGAGGCGAATAATTTCACCAGTGAGAGTCCCTACCAGATGCAACCAGAGCATTCGCGGAAAGATCATCAGCGGACTTGTCCGCGAAATGAGTGCGTGAGGCTGCCCTTACCGGTGATTTCTCCACAATTTTGGGCATCAATGTTGGTGAGGTTCTTGCAATTGGCCAAGACAGTTATGTCACCTGCAGAACATTCGTTAAGTATTGTAAGTGGACTAGCCCGTAAGAGAAAGGAGCAGGAATAAATCTCACCTCTGCACTCAGTATCGTCAAGGTTGACAAATGTCAAATTTGGAGTCTCCTGAAACGAACTGATATCACCTGGAAAGAATTCGCGGGTACATCGTCAGCGGAACGGTTTGTGAATGGAGGGTACTGGAAAGTTCTTACCAGTGATTTGAGTCTCGGATGCATCAAAAACCGATAGCGTCTTGCAATTGGCGAATATGGCAATGTCACCTGCAAAATTTTGAGGAAATATCTTCAGCGGACCGGTCCGCGAAACATGCGCGCATGAATTTTCTTACCGGTTATTCCAGTACAAGATAGATTGAAGTGAACTAGCGACATGCAATTAGCCAGCAAGCTTATATCACCTGTAAGTCATTCGTAAGTACACCGTCAGAACACCTAGTGGTCCGTAAGATCAGCGTGTAGCAGCACACGAGCTAATATATTTACCCTCGAGCGTTGCTATTCCAGATAGATCGATATAACTTAAGTCCGCAATATCGCTGAGGTCATCTCCCAGAACAAAGCGTCCACACCCTTGAAGCTTCACGGCTTCATTCCCATGCTCGGCGCGGATACCACTGATGA
>Ga0307979_1001166_pt1 | contig 18695 bp, 13 predicted proteins | sample OrgLakmetage1058_FD_201833 | JGI IMG/M metagenome (GOLD analysis project Ga0307979, IMG submission 201833) | Saline water microbial communities from Organic Lake, Antarctica - #1058 | ecosystem: Environmental > Aquatic > Non-marine Saline and Alkaline > Saline | place: Antarctica: Organic Lake...
CTCTTCGAACGAAACCACCACTTTTGAGCAATGGCTGTTGCCGCACGATTTGATGGACACCAAATCCTGTGACATGGCGACCATGGCAGCGCGCGCAGTCATCTCCAAAGCCGATGCCAGACAAGGCCACAAAGAAGACCTGGCGAGACTCGCAGCCTTGCAACAAGCAAGAATGAAGGCCGAAGCCCTGCGTGCAGTAGATCGGCCGAGCCGAGGCTACAAGCGCAAGATGGAGCTAGCTGCGGCTGCAGCAGCTGCGGCTGAGGCGGCGATGGCTGGTGGAGGAGCAGTAACAACTGCAGGAGGAAACAGCACTGTGAGAGGTACACATTCAGGACTCTCTTCACCAGCTTCTGCAACAATGGCCATGAAAGAGGACGTGAAAACGGCTCTCGCAAAGGAGGCACTGCTCGCGCAGGCTTTGTACGCAGCAGGCGCCAATTCTGCAATCGCACTCCGAGGCCGCCGCAAGCGACTCTTCGACGAGGCAGTACGAGCTGCGTCAGAATTGCACCGTAGCTGGAGCTCAACTCAATGCCAAGAAGCGGGCGCGCGCGCGGTGGCCAAGCATGACATGAAAGAGCGTTTGGCAGCGGTGGCCGTGAAACTAGAGACCATGGAAGCCCGCGCTGAAGTGGCACGCCAAAATGCCCTTGGAAAAGCAGTGAAATCCCCGGAAGCCAAGCTGGTGCTTGCAGCAGAGGATGCGGTAGATAGAGCCAAAAGAGCAGAAGCAACGGTGCAAGCAAAGTGGACAGCGCTAATGGCAGCCGATGCACGAACAGTGGAAGCGCCAGCAGCGACGACAACGACATCATCGACGTCAAGAATGTTAATGGCAGCTAGCGCCAATTCGGAAGGCATTTCAGCAAGCATCAAGAGCAGTAGTTTACATCTGGAAGAACAAAATCAAACTCAGCGGCAGCAGCATCGTCGGCTCAAGTTAGAGTCTGGAGCTTCGTACAGCGATCCATCAGCGGTGGCGGCTTGTGATGGTGTGCACATGACTGCTTTTGGGCATCGCTTAGTTGCAGCTTTATTGCTTCAACTCATAGGCGAAGCCATCACCATTGGTCCTGTACTTGAAGATGGTTCCTCTTTACAGCTTCCCTCAAAGGGCGCCACTGCAGTGCCTGAAGCTCTGATCGCGTCTACGCCTCCTCTTTTTAACAGTTTGTCAGAGCTGGCGGAGTTTACGCCGGTTCGTTGACATGCTCATATAGGCATATATATTCTTTTCTACTAATCATACGTTACACTGTCTGAATTCATACATTGTTCATCATCTGTTGTTTCGTCTATTTTTGGCTCCTTAGAGCTACTCTATTGCTCCTCATTATGTACTATTGTTTGATCTAATGTCTCACCTGATCTCACGTTTGTTCTTGCATGGGATGTACATTCACATTGGACTTCTACTCAGGTGATTTTATTGGAAGGTCGAGCGTTAGTAGAAGCAGTTGCCTCAGCTCATTGCGCTGTTCCAGGGACCACTGCGAGGCCGATGTGGCGCTATCAAGCGGTACAATCAAGACACAACTTGACTACATGCACTGTTGTTTAGAACCTAATTTTCTTCCTGTCATATCAACATTCGTTATTTGTCACGCGCTGAGAATATTTGCTAAAACTTTTCTCTATACCTCTCTGGGTAAGCGTCCTTCTCAATTACTTTTGAAGTTTCACCTCATTCATTCTTAATTCTTTGTCTCTTTGTCTTGTGCATCTCGTTACACAGGCAGCAGCGAGTAGTCTGGGAGCTCCTACATGCGTCGATCAGAGTGGTTTCAACGACCGAGGTGTACCTATTGCTGGGAGGAGTGCTACGCCGACGAGCACTGCCACCACCACTGCTACTGGTACTTCCACTGCCACCACCACTGAGACAACCAGTACTACCACAGATACTAAAACTACCACGTCTGCGGCGACCAGTACTAAGACCAAGGCCGAAGAGGAGATTGAAGCAGCGATGAATTCTATATTAGCGAGTAGAGCCGCTGCTGCTGCTGCTGCTGCTGCGAAGGTCTCCATCAAGAGCGCTTCTTCCAAGGATAGTAACAGTGAAAACCTTTCTAGTAGTACTGCTGCTAGCAGCCAATTGGGAAGCTCCGGAGACAAGAACAGTGCCTCTTTGGGCGGGCTCAACGGAGGCGGGTGGTTGGCATGTGCGGGCTTGAAGAAATCCGAGCTGGAGTCCCAGGGACGCCACGGCTGCCGGCAGGTCCCCTTTTTTGTTATCGTTTGGGAAAGATAAGCTCTTACTGACACTATTTTCAAGATCCCTAATTTGAAGAAAACCTCTCTTTGCAGTTTATTGATGCTTGTTGTCTTTGAGAACGTCTGATCATTTTATTGTGCGCCTCTTTGATTTGGCTTTCTATTTTCGTGTCCTTCGTAGACCGGCTTGTACTTTTTCGACGAGCCTTTAGGCCAAGAAGTAGTGATTCTCGTACACACCCCCAAGAGCACATGGCAAGCTCCTGCTGTTGTCTCGGCAGCAAATAATGCATTAGTGGACGCAGTGCCCTCAGCATACCGGGTGTCGGTATCTATCTTGAGGTGAACCAAGGTTGAAGCAAGCAACTTCCACTTCACCTTCAACCCATCATGACGCCACTTCCCACATTTTGCTCATGTCCTCCTCACGACCTGTCCCTCTCATAATCTTCACCAACAGGTCCTACGAAGGCTTTGGCGATGTCTTTGTGCGTGTTACCTTGCCTGACAGCCGGGTCCTGCCTCTTGAATCCTCTTCAACCATGAATAAGCATGGATCACCATCATCAGCTACTACTGCTCCTTCGTCAAATCCTAAAAAAGCAGAGGAACCAGAGACGGACACCGAGACAGACGCAGATACCGGCCCGTCAGCAGCAGTAGAAACAGCGTGGCTGCGTGGGTTGCCTTATGCGAGGCTTCCAGGATGGCACCCAGAACACACCTCCGTGCCAGAACTATTGGCGGTGGGTAAAAGATGATGTTCAAGGCTATAGTTTGCTTGTTCTTTATGCAGTAAATTTGATCTTTATCTCTGTCACCTTATTTCTCGCAAATACTGATACTGGTGCTTTGTCACAATGGCGCTTATGATGTCAACGAATGATTGTTGTCGCACTATGCGGTTGAAAAATTACAGGTCGGCCTTCTTCAAGCTCCACTGCCGCCAACTTTCAACATTACGCTGGTGGCGCCTGACTTGAGAACAGATCACGGAGACTTTGCCAGTAGCCCTATGGCACAAGGCAAGTGGGCAGCTGCTCATGGGGGGCCGTTACCGCACAAAGATGCCTCAAAAGTAGTGGTGACGGGCATCGTGGTGACACCAGTCATTGCATACAAATGAAGTCTCTCAAGAAAAAAAAAGCGTTGCCGCCAGTAAGGCTGCGCATCTTGGTCAATATGTGGTGCCGAGGTAAGGAGATGCAGATCGCCACGGAATCTGCATTGTTAACGCGCGTACATGTACCTTAGTACACAAACGCACCGACTTTTCCTTCATTCCTTCGTTTTCATGCAGATATTTAAACTAGAGTTCAAGTACTACGCCCGGAGATATTACTGTTATGTATAATCCGTGTAACAATGAAATAATAGCGGGCTAATTGCAATACCAATGGCCGCGGCGACCTCCGTTTACTCATCTCGAGTAATATATTTGCATTGGCTTATACATTCGAGTTGGTACTTTGAAGTCAGGGGCCTGCGGTTTCGGATTCGGTTTCGGTTACAAGTATTGTTTCTGTTTTATACCTGTTAGTAGACATCTCTGGATTATGATAGTTATATCCATAGTTAAGAGATCTTATTCATGGAAGTTAAGAGAGCCTAAGTGTTTACTCAAGTGAGCAATGCGCGCTGAAGCGGCCTTGTCTCGCGGCCTGGTTACTCTCAATGGTCTTGAAGCAACTCCTTCACGACTAACATTGTTGGCGCTTCCTGGTGCATCCAAGACAGGCACTTTTGCACCATCAGTGGGAGTTGAAGCGGTAGAGTTGTTACGATGCTTGCGCTGTTGTTGCTGCGAGCTTTTGTTGCGCATTGGCGAGAAATCAACGACACGTGGCAGGCTATTCCCTGGCTGCGCAGTCATCGATTGAAGCAAGCGTGCAGTAGTATCAGCGAGATGACCTGTTTTCATATAAAGAAGCAGAAGAAGCAGAAGAAGCAGAGCAAGGTGAAGACAATCAATGACACAGAAAATATATGCTGACGAAGAAGATTTTCGACTTCATTTAGAAGTGTTCTCTATCTTAAGATTTTAGTGTACATCTACGTGCATACCATCGATTAAGAAGGAGGAGGAAGGTGAAAAGTGCAAAGTGCTTGAATTTTTGAATTTACCGTCATGGCCCATCTGTAGAGGTGCTACTTGTACGGAAGCCGCTAACGACGGGTCGATCATTGGTGCTTGCAACAGCAAAGGATTTACAGGCGCGGCAGAGTAGGCTTTGGTAGGCAAAGCGTACGGTAATTTCTCCTGGCGAAAAGCCGAGCTGCTGCTTTGAGATAACCGTTGACCACCCATCAGGTAAGGCAACATTGAACTACTAGCGGGGGGCAGTGCCTCAGCGTTGTCTTTGATTACTTCACCATCCTCATCATTGTGCTCCCATTCCAATTGAGGCAAAAATGGAGCTGACGGAGAGGAAAAGTATTCATCGAGCGTAACGACTCCACCACCTTGGAGCGGAGAAGCACGTTGGTTTCCCATAGGAGATGGTGACATTGCAATGTTTGAAGCATCGTCACTTTCGTTCACCACCGCTAAGCCTGACTCAGGACTTCTTCGTCGAAGCAACGACGATGGGGACATTGCTGTGGAGGGCCCTGCACTTGTTACCCTTGCTGAATGTTTCAACGGCATCGAAGTAGTAGACGGAGAAGAAGTGGTGGATGCAGCTCCTACCGGGCGCTGCCATTTGACGCGACCACCCACGCCGTCTCGATCTACCACTGAGCTTCGCGCCACGCCCCCGCCATAGAGAAAGGCTTTCTCGAACGCCGACCGTCGCACTACGAAAGCTTTTAAACACTGACCTTCTGGTGCAATTGACAAGGTATCCTTGGGACTGACACTGTTGCCATTACCTGCTATAACGGAGCCTCGATTGACAGGCACGGCGACACACCCAAACTCGTAGCTGTCTTCTCCATTGAGGAGCTCCATACCACCAAGCACCCCCAAATATTCACCTATAGGTGAAGGATGGTTGGGAGTAGGGGGCGGAGACTGTCCTTTGGAATCACCACCTTTGTCAAGCCTCCACACAGGAGGTCCCATACTAGCTGTTCCTGCTGCTGCAATGCTTGAATTGTTGCTGTTAATATCGGTATGGCCTGAGGTTACTAGGCCGATTCCAGGCACTTTGCCGAGTAGCACTTCCGATGGGCTGCTGCTGGCGTCATTTGGCTTCAAACATTTCTTATCCTGTGCTGCTGCTGATGCTTTGGTGGCAGCAACCGCTCTATTGTGGGTAGCTGGCGTTGATGTGGCCAAATAAGCTCCCTGATCCAGCAACCACACGAGCCGTACGGTTCGACCTGGCGCAGTCGCTGCAGTACCACTTGGCAATTGCCGCTCTTGGGCTTGGCTCGCGAGCCAGCGTCGGGCTGGGTCCGCGAGGGCCATGAAGGGTGCTACAGACTCCATGAGGCGCAAGCAGCGCTGTTCTGCCATGTAACGGTAATGCGGCCCTCGGAGCCAATCAAAATTGAGAGGTGGCTTTGGCTCCTTAACTATTCCTTCTTGTTCGTTGTCTCTGAGTTGGCAGTAAGCATCAAGCGGGAGTACGGCGATGAGAGCAGGCGCGTGTAAAGCGGCAGTGAATGAATGCACATGTAAGCTTTTACATTTGCTGCTGCGGTTTCTGTCATCCTGGTTGCGCAAATCAATGGATTCCATGGGCTCAAGTGCATCTTCACCGAACGTCTGAAAAGGTCCCACTGTTCGAAGTGGTGCCAAGAGTCTTTCCTTCGTGGCTCCTTGGTTATGATTGGACGTTTTTTCTTGATGGTCCATTGTTTTGGCATCTTTCGGTGGTTCAGAAGAGTCTGCGTCGACATTGTTGTCATTATACGAGTTGGCACTCTGATCCATAGCCCACCACGGCTGTAGGCCCCCTTCAGAAGACGGGTAATAGTGAGATGCCGTGGGTTTCAATTCACGATCATAATCGAATTCCACAACACGCAATCCGTTGGTAGAATTTCTGTCAGCATGTACATCTCCGCTGAAGCTATTGTCGGAGAAGTCACCGCGTAGCACGACGCGCGTTGCTGTGGGCGCCACGGCTGGGACGCTGACGCCTTTCGAGGAATCGTCAGGAAAGAGCGCAGATCGGCGAAACAGTTCCACGGTTGAAGTACTGGCTCCTTCAGCATCTTCAGAGAGGTTGCCCCACCAGGAACGGCTGTCAGCTGCGGTGGGCACTAAAAACATGCAAAAGCCAACGGAAGCGTCGCCTTCTTGAAAGAGTGCAACCGGGTAATGCTGGTGATTGGACGGTGGCATGGAAAGTCCGCCAATTTCTTCTGCTTCAGCATCAGTTGAGTCTGAAGCTGCAGCAGAGGCGCTCACGTGGCGCAGCACGAGATGCTGCGCAAGTTGTGCGAGTTGTGCAGTGGAAAAAACAGCCAGGGACGAGCCAGGCGCAGCGCGAATGAGCGAAGCCACCTGCAAAAAGTAGAGGAAGAGTAGCAAGCTGCATTTAAGAGAGTAAAAATCAAAGAAGCGCTCTGCGTGCTCGATAACAAATACATTTAAATGTGGATAAGTCACTATTATCCAGATCAGTAAGCGTCTTCGTTGTGAGTGTGCAATGGTGTCAAAAATTCTCACCTCATTGCACTCGCTCGTAGTGCGAGTACCAGGCCGCGCTTGTGCCAAAATTTCAGCTACTCGCCACCCACTCTCGTCAGCCGACACGGGGGGCAGCCGAGGCGACGGCGCCTTGTTCGTAAGCATAGGCGCTTGTGATGGCCCGCCACCCAATGCAGGCGAATAGCGCGGCTGGCTAAAAGTGGCGTTCCAGGAAGCGGATGTCAGCCGGCTCATGTCTTCGCCACTTTCGCCAGCTCCAGTGGCCAAGGACTCGGAAGAGTAGCCACCCTGATCCCAAACACCACCCTCTGTGGGAAACACGGAAAACGAGTGATCTGCCGAAGCAGTAGACGTCGACGAATGCGGCTCGTGCATGGCAGATATGCCGTCATCGAAAGGATCCACCATGCTGGGTGCTTCCGTGTGGTCGTCCGCATCCTCACCGCTTGCATCTGCTAATTCTCTGGCTTCGTCTTTAGCAGGCTGTAGCATCAATGGTTGGCTAGTATCATTGCTGTCAGAGCTAACATTGTATTTAGGCACGAAGCCAGCGGCGTTAAATGAGGTTCCTGAATCGGTGGTAGCGTGATTTCGATTGGGGGCTAATCCCCAACTACTTTGCGGCGTGATACCAGCCGGTAATTCAGACGATGTCTCAGAGTTATTGTCGTCGACGGTACGCTTCTGTCTTGACCGCTGATACCCCGGGCGAAGTTTAGTAGGCTCAGCCGCTGGCGCACTGCCCCAAAGATCAACGACCACGCGTGGAGGAGGTGGAGGACGACCGTGCGCGAGGGAAGAAGCTTTAGTGCCCGGCCTCGGTTTCTTTTGCCTCACGCTTGACATCATGCACAAGCAGACGATTCTACTTCAATATTACGAGCTCATGCAACTATTACAGTAATAAGAGAGTGCCCACATAAATCAGGAATCGCACTTCTCCGTTGCCTCGTTGTTGAGAGTTGTGGGCTATGAAAATTTTCTCCTTTTTCTTGACGACTACAGTAGTGAACAACTTGTGAACAACAACACCGCCAGCCCGCTACCTAAGTAGTTAGTAGCGTAGCTAGACTATCTAATCTATAGCGCTTCTGGCGCTCGCTATGGCACTTGCCAACAGCCTCGTAAATGCAAATAGCTACCAGTTTTACCTCGCGTTCGATTGACAATTTCTAGCTTTTCGCAATAAGTAGCCTCAAGGGCGTTTTATGCAATCACATTGGTCGCAAGATGCTTTACCATTTGGAGCTAATTTTGGTCTGTTCATGTTGCTACGTAGCGAGAGGCGCCAGATTTAGCTCCATTTGATACGAATATCAGTCAGGCTTATTGATACGCTCTAGCATGCCTTTGCACCCATCGAAGCGGCGAGCTCGGCAGCAGGAACGGACTTGTCGCCCGCTCTGCATTTTTCCCATCGGGTTTGGGCTCATTGCCTGCCTACAAATCAGAACTGGCCATGTAAGTGTCTCTAAATTCAATCTTGCTATTTTCAATATTCCTCCTCATGAGTAGTAGCTTCCTTCTATTAACTTCTTATGTTTGTACCTAGGAATATTCTTTGGTAGCCTTTCAAAACTCAAGGCCTTTTTGGGGCCATGTATTCCATCAAGAGAATCACATAAATGGCAGTTCAAACGAACTTATTGTGAATACCGAGGCGCACATACCACAGCCTACATTAGCTCAGTCATTTGAATTATCCAACCCACTCTCGATGGCGCTTCCGAGCGAAGAAAGCAACACCACTAGATCCGTGACAACGAAGGAAACCCTGAACGACGCAAAAATTGCTCATGACGCCATCGCCGCCAACAGCACTGCAACAGGAGCTATCAATCATAGAGAGTCTGCAATTCCAAACGCTCAGAAGAAGCCCAATGTGCTGTTCATCATGGCGGATGACTTGAGGCCGCAGCTCGGGTTGTACGGCCACCGAGCTTACACTCCTAACCTTGACGCGCTGGCAGAAAGAGGCACCACGTTTGAACGAGCTTACGCCCAGATCACAGTACGCAATAAGATGTTCTCACAAATAAATACATGTTAAACATTTCAAAGTGGCTCTATTTGATCCAATTGGTATGTTTTATTTTCCTTCATTTGTCTCCTACCTTGTAAAGATCCTATCATGTTCATTGCTTGGTACAACAGGTTTGCAATCCCTCTCGAGCGTCGTTTCTGTCCGGACGGCGGCCCGACACCACGGAAATTTACGGTTTCGAAGCTGCTTCGCCACCTGGATGGACCACGATACCGGCGCTGTTCCGGCGGCAAGGCTATACTACCTTTGGAGTGGGGAAAATCTTCCACTGGGGCCCAGGCCCACTTGATGCGTGGACCAATGAAGTCGCTGATTGGACAAACAACGGCAATTACACTGGGGATGAGGATGGCAGTAAGGCCCGTCAAGGTGGCAAGGGCATGAAAATTAGTGATGCGAATCTGATTGAGCGGTACGGAGCTACGATGGTACCGTTAGAACCTAGCGGCGGCGGTGGTGGTTCGTGGGAAATGCCCGACGGGAGTGATTCTGGGAACCTGTACCGTGACGCGACAACCTTGGACGAGGAAGGAGACATTCGAGGTGCTGGCATGAAAGCAAAGAAGGAAAAATACCCTGTGCGGGGTTTTTGGCCAAACAGCAACGACTTTCAGGACATGAAGGGAGCCGAGCAAAAGGTGCTGTTGAGCACCATGCACCCTGAACCGCGGCCAGATGCTGATAAAGAGGATCGCAGCACTGTTGACAAAGCCTTTTCAAGTAACCAACATGAAGCAGAGGTCGAGTCGGAGAAGAAACCTAAATCTCACCAATTGCCATTTCGAGACGGTATATATGCGAGCCGCGCGCAACGATTGTTGTCATTAGCCGCAGCTCAGCGGGTCACTCGGAGTGACGGCACTAGTGTGCCGAAGCCCTGGCTTTTGATGGTGGGATTTTCTCTGCCACACGAACCAGTGCGTTTTCCAAAGTGGGCGTGGGACCTTTATGCTGATGCCGATGATGATGGCAATGATGATGGCAATGGTCATACAGACAACATCAATGATAATAGGAAGAGCTACGGTGGCGACAAAAGTGCATATCACAAATCAGGAAGCATAGACGCTGTTGGCAGTAGCTACGGCAATTATTCACTTGCAAGTGGTAGCGGTCTTGGTGTAAATCAGCAGCAGAGAAAAAAGCGGCAACGTTTGCCCATAACCGCAGCCATGCACGCCACTAGGCCGCTGGGGTCTCCTATTTTTGCGTTTGGTGACTTAAAGGAACGTTTCGTGTACTACGACCACGGGTACATTTCATTGACTACTGTACAGAGGCCAGCACACTGTAACGAACTTACTATGCTTCCCCCTCACAGCATTAAATCTCGAGCTCTGTTATTTCAATCCCGATCGATTTTGACTTGGCTCGATTTTTTTTAATTTGTTCCTTCTTCTTCCTACACCAGGTCCAAGCAGCAGCGTAGGCTCGCCATCAAAGTCAACTACGGCCCGGGCAAAGCTCGGAAGATGCCCGTAGATCCCAACGAGCCAGTCATTGACAAGCACAAAGAAGCAGTGGAAGCCACCAAAAGTCAATCTCGCATGGCGGCGTATGCAGAGAAGCTGACGCGCGGCAGCCGAGGGCAGGTTCGATTTGATTTGAGTTATTTTCAAGGATATATTTTGGCACTCCTCGTTTTTCTTGTGCCTATGTAATATTTTTTGTTGTGCGTTGGGCTTACAGGCAGCAGCAGCCGTGCAAGGCGACGACTATTTTGGTACTTTAGACCCCGAAATCTGGGCGGATTCTGGCAACGAGATCAAGGAGCGAGCTTTGCCGCTGGACGCCCGCCAAGAACTTGCTAGAGGCTACTCTGCGGCTTGCACTTTTTTAGATTATCAGGTTTGGCTGGTTGGTGTGACCTTCGTACTCCTTTCTGATAAGTATAGCGTTTCTTGAATGCATAAGATGCTCTTAAGCTAACGCACCATTTCAATAATCTTAATTTTTTTCTTACCCCGTTTGCCTCCAGTTCTCACCTGCGTATTAATTACTTGTTCTACCACACTTTTCCTGTCATGGGTAACGTGATTTTACACATCAACGGTAGGTGGGAAGAGTTATCTCAGCGCTCAACGTCTTGCCTGGTGAAGCCGCTGCCAACACCTTAATTGTGTTCACGGCTGACCACGGGTTTTCATTGGGCGACCAAGGGGGTTGGGGCAAACGCACTCTATGGGAGACTGACGCACGCGTGCCGCTGATGGTCGTCCCACCTGCTCTTCGTGCGGAAGCTGAAGAGGTGCCAAGAGGTGATAGAGCAGTGCACACTCCTCTTCTTGTTCCACAGCGTGGAGTGCGATCTCGAGCCCTAATTGAACTGGTGGATTTGTTCCCTACGCTAATTGAACTCGCTGGCCTTCACGATGACCCTTTGCCACAAGCTACTGCCGCTGCTGCTGGTAGAGATGGTGCTGTCAGAAGAAATCTTTCAAGAAGAAGACCTGATGACTCTGCTGCTGCACTCAGCGAGCCTCCTTTAGATGGCGTGTCTTTTGCGCATCTTTTATATCGCCATGGTTCTAGCAGCGATAGCAGCAGCAGCATTTTAGCACAGCAGCGGCGTGCTACTTCACAGTTTCCTCGCTGTCCCGTAAAAGTTTCACGCGCAGGTTCGAACAATCAACAAAGATCGAGGATTTCTTTTCACTTCTTCTTTACTTTTCTTTCTTCATCGAATTCAATCAGGGTTGCGGAAGTGCTTGTTGAACGAACCTTGGCGGTCTTCAGGCGCTGGAGGTTTCGAATGCCAGGGGCGGAGCAGCGACTGGAACCACAACCATGAACTAGCGATCATGGGCTATTCCATGCGCACAAATGGGTACTAAAACAACAAAAGTTAACGCTATGCAGTCTTTTGTTACCTATAGTACTTACTTACCCCTATATTGGCATTTTCCAAGTAGTGAAGTCTTTTTTCATTCATTCAATTTCTTCTTTTTATACATGGTAGTCCTCCTACCCCGCCTTCTTATTTGCATTTTCTTTTCTATTATTTTCCACCATCAAACACGCATACGAAAAGTTGGCGGCTCACGGCATGGGTGCGAGTAATCGCTTACGCGCAGCCTCAGGCTGGATCCGCCGTAGCCTCCGCCGCAGCCAGAGCGGCCGCTGGTGCCAAGAAAAGCGCCCATATTCCCCCTGTATGGCTCCACCAACGACTGGTGGCCAATTGGAGCTGGCCGCCGTATTTTACCGAGCTTTACGACCACCGCGCCGAAGATTTTGTAGAAGACAAAGGTGAAACGTCGACACCAACTACGAGCATCAGAAATAGCAGTGCGGTGCCGCAGCACCCAAACTTCGTGGAGCGGGGCTTGCCAGGCAGTGCGCAATACTCGTCGACTCTCTCCACCGTAGACGCTGCAACTCGCGAATTGCTTGCGTCAGGAGGCGGGTTTGACCTGTCAGAGGCCGTAAATGTGGCTTCTCAGCACTCCGGCGTTTCTGAGTCGCTCTTCTATGAACTCAGGGAGCTCTTTGACGAAGGGTTGAGATAATGAAAGTAAAAGCATTGGAAATACGGGGACTACTAATTCATCTATCACCAGAGTTATATACAATTATCACGTGGGACTCATTAAGAATTACCGAAGGACCCTAAATGCGCTCGGATGTCAGATGTACATACGAAGGCAACATAACCCAAAAGCGACCCTATATTCTGAAAAGTAATTCCTAAATTAAATCGAGACCGCCAACCGCCATCATACTTACGCCATACGGTGGGAATTACTATCACCCATAAGTGCCACAGTGGATAGTGGATAGACTTGGCCATGCCCCAGCTATGTTTATAGAGCCTGCTGCTAGCTGATCAGATGGGCAATCGCCATCGCTCATTGTACTATTATACTTGGGAAATATACATAGAATAGCTGTAGCTGCACATGTACAGAACGGCATCTGAGAGTACCTCGGCCTCGTGGACGACGGCGGTAAAGCGATCACCTTTTCGGAATGGGCAACCCTGGCGCAGGACCGCGCTGGCTGGCTAATGCCTGTCACGAAAGCGCCTTTCAATATTGGAAAGCCGCAGCTGTGGCCACCTCGGTGCGACACCAGAGTGACACCAGAGGAGAAGCGGAGGTTCCTGGCGCGGCGTGCCCAGGGGACTAAACAACGGCGTCCGCCCGCAGCATTGGCTTCTGTGTCATTTGGATTCGTGGGTGTGTATTAGTTCGAATTCGAGTTTATACGCACAATACACAATGCATTATATGTTATAGTATTGCCTATTCCATACAGCATAATCATTGGATATTAGTATTAGTGATGCACGCACGATTCCAGGAAACAAGTCTTGAATCTTACAACAGAATCAAAGTCCTGGGTAGAACATACACAATTGCATGATCCTTCCAAAAGGAAACATGTTCAATGGGCGTAGCTTCACTCTCAAAAAGGAACCTAGCCAATTCATAAGACGTCGCTGCTCTCTGCTGCGCTTTGCCTAGGTACCTCATTGGCATCACCACCACCTTTCTTAGCCCCGTCATTGGCTTCTTCCGCTTCCACTTGGGCCGTGGCTTGTTTGAGAATTTCAAGCACGAACCCGCTGCTCCGCACCGTGTGGTCTTCGGACTCGACCACTAGTTTTCGAATGGCTTCATGCCTAGGGTCAGGGGCTTTGAACGCAATGGGGGACCCTAGCGGGTTCCCGTAGACTTCCTCCTGAGACCGTTCCGCGTCGGCAGCGGCACTCGATAAGTAGGCCGGTTTGTCGTGCACGAACGCGTGAGCAGAAGCTGGGTTGGCGGGGTTGCTGTACTCGGCCAGATCTTCGTCTCTGAGGTAAAAGACCTTTTTCACAAAAGTGAGCGCCGTGACCATGAAGTGTGCCTGGGGGTCCCAGCTAGGGTAAGCCGCCTTAATGTCTAACAAACCGCCACTGCTGGAAGCGTTGCTGCTTGCAGTGCCACCACCATCGCCGCTAGACGCAGAACTGCCTGCGTTGGAGCTAGGATCTTCATCGAATGGTGCTATGAAAGGGTTGGAGACCCGCGACGTGAACCTTATTTCGGGCCAAACGTTGTGATCATTGTACGCTCTTGGCAGTTTCACCACAAACTTGAACACTCCGCCTTGGTAACACCCTTTGCGCACGAAAATCACACCGTGCCAAGTGCGCAAGTCATTGAATGCGGGAGTAACAAGCACGCCACCTGGGGCGTTTTGCTTCAAATGTTTGTACTCGATGGTGAGCTTTAAGTCTTTCAGCGCTTGCGTGCGGCCGGTGGGGGTCTGGGGAGTCTTCGGAGCTCCGTCCCGTCCATCTACGCTAGAAGGCGTTGAGCGCGGAGGCGTTTGCAGAACTGCTGCCGCAGACGATCTGCTGGGCGACTGAGGAGGAGTAGCATCGGCCATAATTGTCTTCGTCTAAGCTGGTGGAGGCAGGCTCTTGCGCCAGCCAAGTGTCCAGCTGGCTACTGGCTAGCTCGTAGGATTTTATCTGAGTGTGTATTTTTAAACCGATGTACAGGGAGGGACCATTTTTCTTTTACAAATATTTCACGAATTCTGGCAGTGGCAGGTGGCAGGCGACTTCTCACTACTACATCCAACATTGCATTGCGCACAACAAATGAGGAGTGCGCAATGCGCAATAAGCCCCCGTACTATAGTACTAGACACATAGCTAGTGATTAGATTAGATTAGATTAGAATATACTCCCCAATTGCAAAGAAACATCAGCAAATAGCAAAAAGCTACGTATTGGTATTGATGAATCCTCCAGAACAAGTCTGACTGGGCTGAGTGTCCTTTTGCGTAATGCAATGTTCATCTTTACTCTCATGAACCCTGTAGGATCAATGCTCGGAAGGAGGCAGGAGGCATCGGTTTCGAGTACGCCCGCGATCTCCACTCCGACCTATCCTCTGCTATAGCACGCCATTCCTTGAAGTTGACCGGTACTTTAGAGCCATCTTTGAAGTCCCTATGAACTCTAGTCAATAAAACACATACAATGAAACGGACAAGGGCAGGCGGATGGAGGAGGAATGAACTCGTAATGAGTGCATTCCTGTAATTATAAATGAGTGGTCAGTTGTTTACTTTTCTCGTGATCTGAGATCGCGGGCGTTAGACCTCAGGCCTCAAGCCCCCTCCTCAAACACGTCTTCATATGTCACTTCGCCAAGCTTCGTGAACTCGCGCCGCACACGTACCGCCACGTCCTTACCCGAGCTGCCGGCCTGCGCGAGGGAGATCTCCAGAAAGGAGAACGACAGGAGATCGTGGCCAGTGGATATGTCGCGCACTGAGGTCTCAGTGTTTGTGCTGCTGCTGCTGCTTGTGCTCTTGTGAGTCACTTCACCGAATTCAACGCGCACGCCTCCAGCAAGCTGCAGCGCCACGGACCGTGCACCAGTCACACCGCAAACGGCTGCCGTCAAGGGCTTTTCTGGCACTTTCACGCGGGCTTCAGCATAATTGCTCCCGCCAATGGTAGCGCCCACCGTGTTGGCGTCCAGGCCCAGAGTGCGGGCCGAGCCTTTCTTCCGCCGCTGCGAGGGCAGCGCGCCAATGGCTTTGGCAGCGGCGGAGCCCTGGTCGTGGCCGGTGGGCCGCTCGTCAAGCCACCGCATGGCTCGCACCACCACGCCAGTGCCGGCCAACTACGTATACAACAACCAGGACACGCAAGGGCGTGAAGTTCAAAATATCATGAATTTAAGTCCGGCGCGTGTGAGTAAGTTCAAAAGGAACACCAAATTGCTTCGCGCTGCAATACCCCCTTTCATTTTACTCCTCTCATTTAATTCGGTCAAGGCACTGACCTGTGCGAACTTCGCATCGAACTTGACCTCCACCGACACGCGCTTTCTGGTAGCGGGCACGGAAGAAGACGACGAAGCTCTGTCCACGATCAGAGACTCGCTGCCCGCAGGCCACGCACCCGACCCGTCGTCGGGGCCGTAAAACAACGTGCGGCACTCCACAAAGGGCGCGCTGCCGGCAATGACGTGGTTCGTTTCCCCGCTGGGGTTCTTGGTGGTGTCGAGCATGTGCACGAACCCGCTTCCGCCAGCTCCAGCGTCGTCTCCTGGACTAGCACCGTAGCCAGTTATCAAGGAAGCGTTTTTTCTTGAAGTTGTAGTTGAGCGCAGGAGGGGCGTGCATTGCACATGCGCTTTTCTCAAGTCCACGCAGGAGGTGGCAGCGGCCGTGGCAACGTTGTCGGCAGCGCAACCGCACTCAGGAAGTATGCGCGCAAATTGCTGCTCCCACACATCGAATCCTTCGTCCTTGGCACCTTCCGCAGAAAAGCACTCCCTAGCATTGTGAACCACACAAAGAAGATACATGAGCTTTCATGCATTGCGCATTGCATAGGTATGCACATGCAGAAGATCAAAGAATGCGTACTCAGACCTGAAATATTTCATTTAAACGCACGATTCAATACCATGTCCTTATAGAAACAATTTAATGACGTAATACAAAGATAAAACTTGCGCCACATTCATGCTGCTTGTACTTACCACCCAGCTGGCACTTGACCCCACTCCTTCATGACGTCATCTGCGTAGTCATCTAAAGGCTTCAGAGCGCCGCTCAATGAGTCGAACAAATTTTCATAGCCAGCCCAGCTGCCTGAGGCGGCAGTCAGTGCCGCTGCACGCTGGAGAGACCCGTTGCTGAAATCGTTGATAACCGTATCACTGTGGCGAGTTCTGGCAGCCTCACGTAGCACTGCAGACCGCGAATTTCTGGAGACTCGTCTTCCGTTCAGAGAAGATGGAATAAATGCCGACGCAATCGCCCATAAGCAGAGCGCTCGAATACACAATGTCGGCCGGGACATCTGCCAAAGGAAGAATGCCCGGGGGGGTGAAATGCGTGCAGCAGTATTTGAGGAGTTGAATTATTCCTCTCGAAACAGAACACGATTACCTGAATCTCTCTCACTCTTCTCCGGACACGCTGAAGATAAAGCTTCTGAACTGCGGGTAACTTACCGAATAATAGCTGATCACTTGATGAAGCAGCTGCTGGAAAAAGTCGGATATCTTTGCCGCGCAGGATGCTACTGAAGTAAGTGCTTCTAGAGCAAGTTGTTGAAGCTTCCAATGAATCACTGAAATAATGAGGACGGCAAACGAACGGCAGCTCTTCAACAACAGAAACAGAACTTCTGTATCCGTCGGTGGCGATTGGTTCATTTTGGAGTCATCGAAATTTCTGCTTCATTCAGGAGGACGTGAGAAGTGAGAAGTGTCCCTGTAGTGTGTGAGTGTGTTCAGTTCTTGATTTTTTGAGACTAACGCTCCTCCGGAGTGGCTGGCGCCAAAATTCTGAGAATTAGAATTCGAAAGAAGTGCTCGCAACGAGTACTACAACAAAGGGAAAGGGAGCGCTTACGAAAGCTATATGGAACCCGAGTGCTATTCCAGTCGTGCCCTGGTAATTTTATAGTCGCCGATTTGATGGCACTCAGCCATTTAGTTACTAAATCCAGTCCCCCTCGGGTGATCAGGAAAGAATGTCTGTAGGTGATAGTGACAGTGGTGAAAGTGTTGCGATTCGGTGCCGTTTTTCGACCGGGCTACTGGAAACAGCGTTGCAGTTGCTAAAGAGCGTGCGAAGAAGGTGGTTTGGTCAATTTGTGCCATAGTCTTTGCCCACTGAAATGCTGTTACCTTCGAGGCGCTCTCGTTGGCATCTGAAGTCTCAATCATGAAGAACTGATAAATAGGATATATTGCTGAAGAAATTGAATCAGTATACGCACAATATTCATCCTCATACTGTGGGACATCTGGTTTTTGACTGGCGACAGCTCTCCAAATTTTTTCCTCTTCAAAAGTTGCTGGAAAGTCTTTTAAAAAGAGCAACGCGTGAAAGTGGAGTGTGCCCCCGCCTTGAGTATCAACGCCAGCTGCATATGCAACGACTTCCCCAAACAAACCACCACCTTCTATAGATTTTCCCTCCCTTTTGTTCCATCCAACAATTTTTTCAAAGAAGAAGCACGAGAATTCGTCAAAGAAAATCGCTGCTAAAACTGGATCCTTCAGAGCAGCACGTCGTACTAGTATATCGTCTTGATGTGGGAAGTTTTTCTTTTCCTGTACGTATTCTTCATAAGATCGTGCTGTGCTCTCAGGCGTGCTAGCGTCGAACCCCGAATTTTGAGCAATTGCAAAGGAGTTGTCATCTCGAGGTGATGCCGTTATCATCAGATGCGGTCGTCCAAAGGTATGGCAAGCGCAGTGACGCGCGTGCGCATTTCATTGCGCTCGTCTCTGGTTCCAAAGGATTTACCCGCTGACTTCTTGATTATGCTGACAACTTTCTTAGCTCGCTTCAAATCTGTCGAGGGCCTCAAAGTTGGCACTCGACGATCTTTACGTGCAGCTTCTGTCGCGAGGATTTCATAGCTTATTAACTCATTTAGCGCCTCCGATGATAGACTCACCATTTCATTTGCAGCATTCGGATCGGCACGCAACTTGACAGCAAGGCTACGATGTGCTCGACGTCGAGCAACTTCATCAAAGGCTACAAGAGTGAAAGCTGAATCTTGTGCGAATCGTCGATCTGAAAGCAGAAAATAATGACGAAGAGCTTGCTGTAGAGACACTTGTACATCCCGAGGAGAGTTTGGCGTACCGTACCCAAAAGGAAACAGCCCTGGAAAACTTAACGGATAAAATCTTTCACTACGACTCCCAAGGACCATTTGTGAATTTTGTACTTGAAATCGTCGAATTTGATCTCCATTTTCGTCTGCATCGTCATTTTCAACCTTATCTTCGAGAGCAAAAGGTCTTGGTGGCCTAAGGTTAAACATTCCACCAGATCTTTCAATT
>Ga0307979_1001170_pt1 | contig 18634 bp, 13 predicted proteins | sample OrgLakmetage1058_FD_201833 | JGI IMG/M metagenome (GOLD analysis project Ga0307979, IMG submission 201833) | Saline water microbial communities from Organic Lake, Antarctica - #1058 | ecosystem: Environmental > Aquatic > Non-marine Saline and Alkaline > Saline | place: Antarctica: Organic Lake...
TACCTCACTAAGTTTGAGATCCCGGTTGCACTCGAAGCGTTTATAGCTTCGAAGGAGGTGCTGGTCCGCCGCCCAGCACCTCCCGGCATTCGCCCATTTTTGGAAATAAACGGTCAGTACAGGGTTATAAAATATACTTATATCTTAAATACTATATACTATATGCTATGTCCTATGTACCGATATACCTATTACTATAAACTATTACTATTACCTATGCGCCTAGACTAGACGTGATGCCTACTTCTACTTGTACTTGTTCGAAATGCAGAATACAGAATGCCATTCCTGAAATCGAAAATCCGCATTTAGTTTTTTGTGAATTCGAATTCACCATTCCCATATCAGATTTCGAGCAGCGAGCAGGCACAAGGCAAAGGCATCTCCCTGTTCCTCTATTCATCACTCTCTTTGCTATAGGAACTCCTTACTTCTATTGGCCGTTACTAGGTCAGTGCTTTCCCTTTCCCAAGATTCCTAAGTCCCAAGGAATTCTGCTTAACCTTCGGGAATGAGTGATGAGCCAATTCCCATGCGCCAATAATCGATATCGAATTCAAGTCACGGCCTCTATCTCGCAGATCGATGTCCGTGGCTGTGTCCTGTGCGCATCTGCGGGATGCGTTGGTCTTCAAGATTCGAAGTCCTTCATCCATCAGGGGATGGTTATGAGACCTCGAGTCTAAGTAAAATGGATCTGACTGCGAAAACACCACGTTGTTTTCTCATTCGCAAGCTCTTCCGCCCTCGCCATTCTGGGATCACGCGAAGTGAATTGTGTCGCCATTGATTTCGATGTCCCAAAGAGAGAAAGTAACGTCCTCAACTGAAGGAAGGCCGCCCTCGCCTTGGTTATAAGGACAATTGTCACCTGACAACCAAGCCATTCCAGAAGTTTCAGTGTAATTCCAGAGTTGAGCGAGGAGGCCCATGCGTCCATTTTCCGGGAAGCCCTCAGGGTATGCCTGGTAGCTATTGGTTTGAGACAACACTTGAGTTCCGCCTTGCTCCTGAGACAGCGAGGTGGTAAACTTGACGAGGTTGTTGCCAACATAAGTAAAAGTAGACTCGCCGTGGATCGGTTGCGTAGTGTCGATGGCATAGCCTTCGCCATCCCCGTAGTTACAGCTCTGCGAATCACCACACCTCGTCCCAAGTGCCTTTATACTGGTAAACCACAGACCGTCGCCCTCACGATAACAAAATTGGTTGCAGTCGGTCGAGTTTGAGTACTCCACGAGATCGCAGTAAATAGGCCACTCTGAGCTTGTCGGTTTGTTTATTCCAGAAGCATTCGTGACACACCCGTGGGAGGTGCTGCGCAAACCGCACAAATTCGACTCCAGCATATCAAACTCAGGGCACCAGAGGCCATTGCCAGCGCCATCGTTTGCGTCGCAATACCTGCGTTTAACAGATTGGAGGTATCAACTTGCAGTTGGTGTGTAGCAAAAAAAGCTCTACCCCACCCCCCGTAGTAATAGGAAATAAGCACACTACCTTCGTAGAAATTTTTGCAACATAATACTTCTTTCCATTTTTCTCGACTACGCAGTGCATTCACACTTTCTCACCACTTCGCAGCGTCGGGAGCATTCTCGGTAGCATTCGTCCAACTGGAGTACAGAGCACCGTTGAAGCTCGCCCCTAGCTGACTCAGATCCATCCACCATGATATTCTGTCTGACTTCATGTCAAACGTGAGGACTGAGCCGTCTGACTTCTTGAAAAACATCCGTGGTTGTGTGGCGCCCGAGAGGGTTAGCTTTGTGCCATCTGTGCTCCAACCTCCACTGCAGTCTGCATCACCATTCGTTGCGGACCCGTAGATATCTGTGTTCCCCGTATTCCAGTTGAAGGAAGTCACACATTCCATTGAGACGCCATCGTAAGCAGCCGCAAACCCGAACCTAGCGAGGGCCACGGCGAGGGCGAAGACCTGTTTACGGGGCTGCATTTTGGCGTTTTAGCTGTGTTACGAAAAGTGGGGTTTGATTCAAGGTTTGATTGGTGCAGATTCGTCGGTTCCCCTGTACTTAAGTAGATCTCTACACTCTCCGCTCCGCTCGAGATGAGCACAACAAACAACACCGTGCTGCTCTAGCTAGCTAGCCAGAGAACAATACAGATACACCTAAGCAGGGCACCCTTATGATAAAAATAAAACAAAGGAAATCCTCGCGGTTAAAAACAGCCCGTGTGGCTTTGAACACTTTGAGCAAGCTAGTGAGGGCCTTGGTCCCCGCCTTACCTGTGTGCAGATACTACAGTAGCTACGCATTTTTCACTTGGTGGTGCTTTGATCAAGCATAGCCATTATTTATTCTTAGGTTACGCATGCCTGCAATGTACAAACGCGAACTTTTGGGAGCACTAATTGTTCTCGTGTCATTATTAGCATGGCGCTATCGCACTATTCTAGCCGCAATGTTTGCGATTGGGTTGGTGCTAGTTGGCCTACTTGCCTCAGGTACGAAGGCGAGTGGCTTGACAGACAAGTTCCATGGCAGTGCCATTGTATTGAATGGGCATCGGGTTACTCTGCACCATTTTTCCGTCACAGCATTGAGCCTGAGCCTGGGCTGGCGCTGGTTGCTTGGGAAATTGGGTATGGGCATATTTGACGACGCGCCTGCATTTCTCATTGTTGCATCGGGCATACGAATTGTGCTCAACGTTGAGCAGCTTGAAGTTCCCGCTACGGCGACTCCTCCGCCTAGTCTTGTTGATTCTGTGGCAGCCGTTGACGCCGTGTTGCGGTCGCTGCACTCACGTGTAGCCCTATGTCGTCCTTTCACGGTAGTGCTTGCATGCTTAGGCTTCTCTTTGGAAGGTGCTGACTTAGAGGTACGCGACGGCTCCAGTGGTGCTTTATTGGCGGAAGCTCACCTCGGAGAGCTACTCGTAAGAGCTTGGCGGTCGAGCCCTGACGGTGGTGCAGTCACCGCCGAGGTGCTTGCGCGGCCTCTGCGGCGCCATCAAGTTCAGACCACTGGTTGGACGCAATCCCAGCGTTTCGATCGTGCAGCAGTAGCGTGCCGATGTCAGGGGATTGGGTCTATTGTCCTCGACGAAGGACCGCTACGACTCAGTGCTACCCTACCGTATCCTGCCGACTTGCGTGCCGTGCCCGCAAGCCACCCCCTACTTATGCCGTCCGCCCTTGAGATACACCTTCCGGCTATTCACACAAGGCTTACCCGCGATACGCTGGCAGCCTTACAGGGCCTCGAGTCAGCTTCGCCTACTAGGCAAGCAGGTCATGGATCTATGGTGAATCCGTGCGAGTTACTTCGTTTGCTTCGATTGATAGCGGTAGCCGCCACTCTACGAAGCTTTCGTTTGGACATCGTTGATAGCGACAGCAGCGGCGATGAGTTTAGCAATGGACTGTCATTCTCGTTAGCTAATTTAGACTTGACATGCGCAGATTCTTCCTCCTCTGAAGGCCTTGAGGCAAGCGTCGCTCTCAACCAAATATTGCTTGTAGAGCGATCGAGTGGGGCAGAGGCAGAGATGGTCTCCCTCAACAAGATTGCTGTGCAAGCTGGCGTGCAGCCTAGCCAAGCTAATGGCGAGACTTTAGAAGTCACTTGCCGTATGGAGTGTGCTGCCACGCGAGCTGCTCTTACACTCCAGGCCCTTCAGAGCCTCACGGGTTTAGCTGCAGACTTAGCTCCCTTGCCACCATCTGCCTCCGAAGACAGCAACGCAGCCATTACCACTGATGGCAGCAGCCATGTGGATAGCACCATCGATAGCAGCAACACAAGGACTCCTTGGAAATGCGTTTTGTCAGCAGCATTGTCACTGCCAGAGATCTCAGTGGTTGTCAACATGGACGACATCCTTGCCGAAGCTGCGAGAGCCAGAGGGGAGCCACTGAATGCTCAAACATCTTCGTCGTCATCTTCGCTTGCGCTTCGAGTCAACGCTGTGTCAGCCAATGCATCAAGCGACGTTGATGACGCATTAGAACCTTCTCTCAGTGCGTGGTCAGCACAGGTGAAAAGCATCGCAGTAATTTCACGAGGCGATGTCGTGCATGGCGCAGAGGTAACTGACGGCAGTGAAGAAGGTGAAGAAGGAAGAGTTGTCGTGAAGCTTGAGACTCTCACAGGTGAAGGCGTTGAAGTGGGGGAAAGCACCTCTCGCATGCTTGTGCCCTCTGTCAATGTGGCGTCCTTCCATGGCCGTTGGTCCCCTCACCTCGCTCGCAACTTCGGTACTCTCGCTGGCACTGCTGCTCGCCTCTGCTACGACGCCCTCTTTCCGCCCGGCCTCCCAAGCATGGCAAGAGAGACGGAGGTACCGGAAGTGGTGGCAGCACGAGCGGCGCATCCGTTGAGTCCCGATGCTGTGCAAGCCTTGTTAACGCTGGATGCAGGCCTCAGCACATGTGAACGAGCACTTCACAGCCTCCTCGCTCAGAGCTTGGTGGTGGTGCGATGCGGTGACGTCACTTTAGAGCTGCCCTTTCAGCTCTGGCGCAGCGCGGAGGATGACTTGACAGGTGAAGCAGTCAGCGGCGGCGAGAGCGGTAGCAAGGAAGTGAAGACCAACGAAGATCGCGAGACAGCAGTGGTGCGAGCGCAAGGAGCCACTTTAGCGGTGCAAGCAAGCGGCGGGCCAGAACCTTCCATCTTGCTTCAAGTGCGATCCACCGAAGTGCTCTGCTCCAACCTCAGCACAAATGACTCAGAACCAGGTGTATCTGACCTCACTGGAGGAAGTCCTTTGGCGCTGCGCCGTTTCTTAGCCGTTGAAGCGTTCGCTTTGGAAGCGTTCTGCGATCGCATCGTCGAGTTGTGCATCTCTGGCGCACTTGCGGTTTGGACACCAGCTGCTCAGATTCGCGTCCTCAAGCTCGCTCGAGACGTGACGTACAGCGTGTGGGACGCACTGTTGGCTTACCGTTGCTGCAAACACGCTGACCGATCTCCAGGCCTCGTCTTGAACCCTCCTCTTGATGACCGCAATGAGCTGCTCAAATGCGAAGCACGCTTTGAGTCTTTGCTAGCAAGCGGCGGGAACAAACTGCACAGGTTGTATGCGTCTGGGATTCGGCTGGTGGCAAGTTTTGACGATTTAACCGGAGGAGAAGCCGAAGTAAGTGTAGGGAAGCTGCAGTCCTTCGACTTGCCTGAGCGATGGGACGTTGGCAACTGTTCGGCGGCCATTGGTGGAACTCCCCTTGTAAGTTTGGACCAACTATCTCTGCAGCGCACGCTTGACAACAACCCTAACCTCATCGTGGGCGCAGCTTTGAAGGAGCTTCGAGCTCGCCAATTTGCAGTTGCCCAGGCCCACCCTGCTTCACCATCCAATAGTAGTTCTAGTGGCGCCGGGCGTGAAGGCTTCCGCGTTGCTTTAAGCGGTTGCACGGTGCGCATGGACGTGCGCAGCGCTTTGGCTGATAGCGTTGCCAACAAGGCTCTGGTCGCTCAGGCGATGGTGGCGGCGTTGATGAAGTTACCCGGGAGGTGGATCCCAGACTCCTCAGCTTTTCGTCGGCTGTTTCGGTCTGCGCTCACTTACGAGCATTTGTTGTTTGGGGTGCCTATCGGGCCTCAGCCGCCGCCAGAAGCTTGGGTGTCGGCCGAAGGGCTCGACTTGAGCATCGCGGATGACCCCATGGAGTCTTGGCTTGAGCTGGCATGTAAGTTGGGATTCAATGTGGCCAAGGATGGCATCATGAATTGTGCGCTTTAGTACAAGCAATAACATTGAGGATTATAGAGTATTGGTAGGTTGTTTGCTTTCTAAATAACGTGAAGAACGTAAAGCAAGATGCCTGACGCTTTGTTCTCTGCTCTGTCTCTCCATCTACCGTGGTCACAGATCCGTTATGGTTGGACGAGCTCGCGAAGCGACGCCTCCGAGAAGAGCACCTGACCCGCCGCGTCGCTGCCACCAAAGCTACCAACAGCAAAGAAACGGCCCAAACTTTGACTGCGGAGCTGCGCCACCAATTTGCTGCGCACAGCGCAGGTCGATATTTGGCCAGAGCACAGGCTGAAGGACTTGTAGATTTAGGGCTCAGGGCTGATGAGAGTTGGAGCACGACAAGAAGCAGCGGGCAACAACAACAGAAGAATTTGAGTGGGCGGTTGCGAGGCGACAAGTTGCGAGTCGAATGCGCTGCTTTTGACCTTCACTTGGTGGTGCCTAACTCTGAGGATGATCCAAGCGATGCTTCTGGCAGCGGTGGTTTGCGGCGTGGTCGAGCCTTATTAGAGGTGCTAGACCCCAGCCCGCCGCCTCTCGACACTCTTTGGGCTACTTGGGCGCTGGCGTGCTTTGACCTCACCGCTGAGCACATGGCAGTCACGGTGCGGCGATTCAGTGACCCGATCTTCGCAGCACAAGCCGTCAAGTTTCAGGGTGAAGCTTTGGTTGCGCAGACCACTCCTCCTCCTCTGTACAGCCAGGCCTTTGAAGTGGGGGTGGGCGCCAATGTGCCTCTGCAGCGCTTGGTGCAGTCCTTTGAGCTGCCTCGAGTCTACTTGGACCTTCAAGGACACGTGAACAAGCCGACAGCAGCGTATTCCCCGGCCTTTGAATTTGGCTTGGAAGAAATTGCCGCGGGCTGTGGTGCACTCTATCCCAGCTCTATGACGATCGATCCGAAGGAGAAAGTGCACGCTCTTCGATGGTGGGATTCGCTGAGGCGATTGTTTACGAGTCGATTGGACATTACGGCATCTCAGCTGGAGCTCAGCTTGCTTCCTTCTTTGCGGTCTTTCCCCGTGAGTGCCGTCTCCGCTGCCGCCCTCGACTCCTCTCTCTCCACTGCCACTCTATCAAGCATGCGGCGGGTGCACTCAACAAGCCATCAAGGTGAAGGTGGAAGCAGCACTTTTCCAGAAGCAGTAGCCTCGCACCTGAAGGGAAGTGACTCAGAGCGTTTGCTCATTGAGTGCGAGCACATTCAGCTGACGTACAAGAGGTTAGCGATCGAAGTTGACGTGCAAGGTCTGACCATGGACCTCAGGCCGCGCCCCAGGATGCCTCAATCTCAAGCACAAGCACAAGAAGATGTGCAACAAGTATGCCAATCCCAAGAACAGCAGCAACCAGCACAAGTACAAGCCCAACAACCTCTCGTGCGCCTGCCAGCGGTGAAAGTACGAATGAGCTACACCTGGCATTGTTCTGGCAGCGCTGAAAACTATCACTTTTATCCTATTCTAACCTCCAATGGAGTAGTGGACCTTCGGCAGAGTGCCACTGTATCCACGCCCAACGACGACGACGACGATATCTTTGCAGGTTTTCGTTCCCAAGGCCTTTCGCTTCGCCTTTCAGCAGTGGTGCAACAGTCGCACGGTCCTGCGAGGCCTCATTTTGGTGGCAACTGTAGCCCCCTCTTCGCGCGATCAAGCCCTTCTCTTTCTGAAGACACGCCGCTGGCACCTTCTGCACCAGTGGCGCACCCTACGGTAGTGGTGTACGCTACAGGCCTGGGGCAATTAGCCAATTGGGCAGCAGCTTTCAAGCGGATTCCGCCGGTGCCTTACCCTAACAAATGCCGACCCGATTTCAAGAGCGGGATTTGGGCTCTCAAGCTGCACATTCGCGCCATTTACGTAGAGAAACTGGCCGTGAATGGACTCCTAGACTTCAAGCTCTTGGATGAACCAGTATCTTTCGACCATAGCAGAGGGAAGGAGCTGCAGCAACCGAGCCGAGGACTTCAGGTCACGGTGGAGGGTGCGTCGGCGTCGATGCGCGTGAGCGAAGAAAACGAACACCCCAATCCTTTTCAGACCGGCCGCCTCGCTGCAGACCCAGACGACCCTTCTCGGTTGTGGGTGGTGCATGACGTGGCGGCTTCGGTGGGGGCGGTGCGATGTCAACTGGTGGGAAGCGCCGCGGTTGACGGGCTCTTCCTCTTTTCGGCCCAATCCTTCAGCTTTCAGCAGGGCGCGAAACGGCAAGGCGGTTTGAGCCTCAAGCACAGTTTGAGTGGGTCCCTAGATGGCACAGCAAGCCATGGTGCCTGGCCCAAGGACGAAGAGCAGAATGAAAATGAAAAAGACCAAGCTAGCACGGTATCATTGCCACCATTATCATCCATTTACGGTGCTGGTGACTCGTATTTGTATGTGATAGAAGTAAACGATGTGCGAGGGTGCCTGACGGTGGCTGCCCGCGATGCTCTCTACGAGCTCGGCGAGTTTGTCCTCTACACGGCTCTGGATGCTTTCCCTGACCTCGACAGACCTCGCAACGATTTGCTGGAAGAAGCGACCAAACTTACCGCCAACGAATCGGCCGAAGCATTGGATGAGACGAGCAGCCCTGACACGGGAGCACGCGCAGTTACCGGAGGTAGCAGCCTCAACGCGATGCTGCTTGGCGAGAATAAAGACGGCTCTGCGAAGATAGGCAGTGGCGACAGCAGCAGCAGTAGCGGTCCAGCGCCAGTGCGGCGAGCAAAAGCAGAGGCGAGTCGAATGGGCGGGCTCTTTCTCGTCCGAGTGGTCAATGTCCAACTACAAGTCGTGGAAGAGGGCAAGGTCCAGGCGAGCGCTCTTCTCGCGGTAGGTGCGGTTGTCATTCAAGGATGGATCGGCCAGGTCGATGACTCGCCAGCGCTATCGTCGTCATCATCAGTGCCGCTTGCACCTACGAGCACCACTGCTGCATCAACTGTAACGACAAGCGATGAGATCTTATCAACCCCTCTTTCTGCGACCTGGAGCGAGAACGAGGTGCTGCAGCGCATGGTGCGCCGCGAATTGCCGAGGTTCGTCGAGGCAGTGAGCGTGCAAGTGTCGGGATGCGGGGCCTTTGTAGCCCCCACCGACCTCGATGCTACCGTGCGCCGAGGCAGCTTCCACTGGCTGAGGCTCGCTGACCCGGCGCCGCGGCCGGACTTGCCGCTGAATGTCTTTAACCAGGGCATCTTTCAGTGCGTGCTGGCGCCCTTTATGGGGGCAGAAGTGGCGGTGGTGACCGAGCACGGAGCCGTGCCAATCAGCTCGTTGCGCCTCAAGCTACCGCTCATGCAGGCTGCACTCAGCTACGAGAACTTGCAGAGGTTGGTGGGTGTGGCCACTGCACAAGCAGAGCCGCTGCCTATTGGAGTAGGGCTAAAACGGGTGCGGCCTCTGGCGGATGATGGCAATGCTCTGAGCAGCACCGACCTTCATTCATCAACTGTGGGCGTGACCACAGTGCGCGAAGCATGGCGGGTGAAACGAAATGCACAATGGGAAGTGATGCGGCTCAAGAGGCTAGAGAGCCATCTCGAGTTCGCAGGCTCAGGGCTCCTGGAGCTAAGCGATTTAGGGGCCCTCAGAGGAGATGCACCCAGTCTCGAACCATGGATCACGGCCACGCAACACTCGCTGATTGCTGCCACCAAAGCACTGACCGTTGCGGAAGGAGCCCTCGGCAAACTAGTGAGTGCTCGGAAGCGCAGCTTGCAAGTGAAGCCGCACATGCACGTGACCTGGTGGGTTGGTGGCCTCAGCTTGCATTGCCTCGCGCTGAAAAGCTCGAATGTAGTGGTCCTGGATCTGGGGGCTGTCAGCGGGCAATTTGCGAATGTAAGCGCTTTTTTTTAGTTTGATTGTATAGACGAAAGGAGGAAATTTGTCTCGAGTGCATCATCCGTATTTTGGATTATAACAGCATCTGCGTATGCCCTATGATTTAGTGCTTATCTCGTCTGCTTCCTCTCCCATCTCCTTTGGTATTGTCTTATTGCGTACCTTACTTTTCTTCTGACCTTTGTGTGTACACTATCTTCGCTCCAGTTTTTGGATATGAGTGGGAGCTTGGAACTTGATCTCTATTCACTTGAAGTGCATTTCCTCGAATCCGACAAAGACGACTTTGATAGCTTCTCCGCAAGCTCAGCAGCAGGAGCAGCAGCAGCAGCTGGAGGAGCAGTATCTCCGATGTCGCACCCATTGCTGGTAGCGCTGGATGCGAATGAATTGAAGCGGATCAAGGGCACTCTGCGGTCGAGTGGGCTAGGCCGAGAATTGCACCTCTGGAATCGCAATGAGCCGATGATCCGTGTGCAAGCTAAATTAGGGGCTCCTGACCTGTCTGAACGCGGTGGCACCGTGACCCTTCGAGTGAAGCATTTCGAAACTGTTGTGGTCCCGCTGGCCCTCAACTTAACCCGGAAAGCCGTAGCTACTCTGCTTGAGTTCTTCACACCTCCAAACGAAGCAAAAGAGAAGAAACTCGACGACAAATCGCGGGAAGCTTTCTTGCCTGGAGCAGCGTCAGCGGTAGCTCTTGCAGCTCCCGTTGTGTCTTCGAGTAGTGTATCAGATGTAGAGGTCCTCGAAGTGCCATCCAGCGGAAGCGTTTGTCGCACGTCAGCAGCTGGGAGTAATGTGAAAGTAGCTTCAGCGGATTCTACGAGCAGTGAAGCGCGCGCACTCTTGTTTGGGACCGGTGTCATGGGTCGGTCTCTGCCGCCGCCTCCGATGAGTGCTAGCACCACCAGTACTGGAAGCAGTGACACAGCTGATGGCTTAGGGTCATCCAAAGATGCTCCCAAGGGGGGGTTGCACTTGCAGTACTTGCGCCTCGGCCAGCTGCTACTCTTCGTGTCGTATCGAGGTGAAAATTGGTCCAAGCTCGAGGATTTCGACTCGCTTCAAGTGAAGATTCATCCGGTGGTGCTGCGAGAACAAGTCACGACCTTGGGCCATCTTTTGATTGATCTTCGGAACCATGTAGTCGTTGATCTCTTGAGCCAGGTGAGCAGGAACTTCGTCAACATAGGCGCCTTCTTAGCCTCCAAGTTTAGCTGGTTCTCGCTTCCCGATGGGCCCCTTGGTGGTAACGCACCTCAAGATCCTCTGTCCCATGCTGCTGCAGCGGGAAGTGGAAGTAGCTCGACGAAAATAAGCGATCAAGAAGACAGCCGTGCGTTGTTGTTAGGGAGCACACAAGCAAGCAATGACAAAGCGCCGTCGTTCCTGGGGAAATTGAGAGCCTTTAAGAAATGAAGAACGCGCAGAAGATCCAAGGAAAGCACTGATTTCTGTGACCGCGCGGGCGTAAGAGCCCATACCACCCAGCATTATCCAATTAGATTAGATTAGATTATACTCCCCCAGTGTAAAGAAAGACAAGGGCAGAAATAGAACGCTCTCAGGGGTGATCTGTATTTGCACTTGCGGTATGTATCTGCGCGCTCCAGAAGGCTACATCTGGCGTCTTCCCTCCGATCAAGTCGGCTGGGTCTGAGTGCCCAATGTGTTTCACGTCCCAGGTACATAAGGCATAAGGCATTTCTCCGGGCTATTTTTTGCCCCAGTAGGGCACCGGCTCAATGTTCTTGTCAGGCGGCGGAAAATACGGGCGTTATTGTACGGAACAGAGCTCCGTGAGCGCAGTAGGAGAAGGCTACGAAGGGATTAGGCGGCGTTTTTTGTGGGGATGGTGGGCCTATGGCCTAATGGATCCAGCGGCGTTGTTGCATGTCTTGCAGACCCCAAGCACCTCCCTGGGAAAAATTGAAGTTTGTGTCAAGGTTGTGTCCTGACGCCCTGACCTCACTCTCATCAGCTTTGCAAGTTTTACTCGGCTTAGGCTAGTGCAGCTCTGGCTCTAGACGTGTGCTTTGATTTGACAAAACTTAGCCTGACAGACTTCGATAATACTGCAAATGAACTGCAGAGATAACTTCACATTTAATTCATAATCAGGAGATAGCCTCTGAATAGATAGCACTCCTAAAGCATTTTAACAATGAAAAAGCCAATAATCTACGCATGTGCATTACTGACTCCAGCAGTAGCTTTTCAGCCTATCATGCCACAAAGAAGGATGCAGATAAGAATGCCGACGCATGTATTACAGCCTAGCGTGTGTCAAGGAACGCTGGCAGCTCGGAGGTGCGCAGATGAGTGGTACAATGTGAAACAAAAAGGATTGACGCTGACTGGCTGTGTATTCTTCCTGCTCATGTAGGTGTCAGAGCATGATGTCTGCGCAACCGAAGCTGAGAGCGACGGAATCAGAAGAGGAAGAGGAGTCGGAATCAAATGCACTTCTGCCCTCCAGTACCTCTCTAGTGCTGCCGGTTTGTTATTTCAACGCACTTGTTGCACGATGCTCTTTTGTTCTAATGTAATATGTGTGTGGCTAGGCTGCTTTGGCTTTAGCTGGACTCGGCGCCCTTGCCTGGGCTTCTCCTGAAAGTGACCTTGAAGGCATCGTTGAGCAAGCTCAGAGCTTTGACCTGGCAGAGTTTCTTCGGAATATTAACACCATAATCGACGGGCTAGGTCCGATTGGTTTCGTGTACTTTTCGGCGGCTTACATTGCTTTAGAAGTGTTGGCACTGCCCGCGATTCCGCTCACGGCCAGCGCAGGCTACATTTTTGGGACCCTTCCTGGCACTGCGGTGGTGCTCTTTTCCGCCACGATTGCTGCTGGCATCAGTTTCTTGATTGGAAGAACATTCCTCCGCGAGCGGATCGCTACGTGGGCGGACGACAATAAGATGTTTCGAGCCATGGATAAAGCCGTTGGGCGCGAAGGCTTCAAAGTGGTGCTCCTCCTGCGCCTCTCGCCTTTGCTGCCCTTTGCACTCTCAAACTATTTCTTCGGTCTCACGTCGGTCGAGTTTTGGCCTTACCTCGCCGGCACCGCTCTGGGGTTTTCTCCGGGGACTTTTGCCTACGTTTATTCGGGCGACGCTGCCAAGGCTCTCTCGTCGGCTACTGAAGCTGGAGGAGTGGGGACCGACTTGCCATGGCTGGGCTACGTCGCCGTGTTTGCTTTCATCGTGGCTTTCGGGAAAGTGGCGTCGGACGTTGCTACCGATGCCCTCAAAGAGATGGAGGTGGAGTAAGGTATGTATGTGAACATAGGGGGGCAGCAGGTAGCTGGGAAGGAAACAATTGTTATCTGGCCTGTGGCGAAGGGACATGGCATTATTCCTGGAATTGGTATTGTACTTCATTGAAGAAATGATTCGTATGAACGTCTTGTTAATTCTGACGCGAAGGCGACATCTTAGACAGCTACAGAATGAGCCGGAAATCGATTCTGCTATTTTGATTGCGAATTGTGGATGCAGCGTATATCGCATATGCTATACGGAAAGAAGGACGCCGGTAATTAGAAACCAACGCCTTTCCTTAGAAACCCCAAATAAGAAATAATCAAGAAGATTTCGGTCGCAAAGCGCAACTAGCTCTTAACTCTTGACAAGTAACAACAATAACAAACAACAAACGACACTCGCATTACCAGCAAGAACAATCACAACGAACAACAAAACAAATGGGGAGGAGGCTTTGACATTGAGATATCCTTTCAGCTGTCGTCAACCGTTGGTAGCATAGTTCAGACAATTCAAGGACGGGACACAAGACACAATCGCAAGTGAACAAAAAGTATTCAGAGCTTCGATTGCACTTGCACGGCTGCAAAATTTCTCATGGAAGAATCATGACGGCTCTGAGAGGGAAATAAAAGTTCAGGTGCGGCGCTCGAGGTGGAATCCAAGTGGCCGTAAACAATCATGTCCTTGCCGAGTGTGAAGCTTTTCTGTTCCTTCAAATCAGGAAAAGGATTTTTACCACTCTCTGTCGCATTGCGCGCAACAGCAGGAAGGCCTCCCACGAAGACCGGGGCAATGGTCACAATGAGGCTGTCCACTAGGTGCGCCTCAGTCATAAAGCTTCCAATGATGCGCGCTCCGCCTTCGACCATGAGGCTTCGGCACCGGTATGTGTGCCAGAGCGCGTGCAATGCAGAAGTCAAGTGCACCTTCGACTCGTCAGCTCCTTGCGACAGCGAAGATGGTGGGTGGCATACTTCCACTGCTACGCCAGGCAACGCTGAGATTGCTTCAAATGCTTCAAAAGCCAATGAAGTCAAAGCTTTCGCCGTAGTGAGAATCACGAGGTGAACGCCACCGTGTAATTGGTGCATTTCAGCGGCCTGCTTCACGAGGGTGCAGTTCAAGGGGGTCCGGAGACCGCCGTCGAGCACTACAGGGAGGGGGCTTCGGCCCTTCACGAGCCTTACGGTGAGGCGTGGGTTATCCGCTAGCACAGTTCCAACCCCTACGAGGATTGCGTCATGTGCAGCACGGAGTGCGTGCGTCATCGTCATGGATTCAGGCCCACTCAATAGCAAGGGGGGCTCAGCTGCTGGACCATTCATCGAGCTCAATCGAGCGATACTACCATCGAGACTTTGGGCGTAAGTAAGAGTCACAAATGGGCGCATATTGAGCACATTAATTTCGTTGGTAGAAATGTGCAGTGCCATGTGCCGTTTGGTGTCATTTACGAGGATGTCGACCTTTGATACATCGTCTGTTTGAGTAGTTGCCGTTACAGCGATTTCCTCGCTTCCTTCCAACAAATGACCCATACGATCTACCTTGGTGGCTAAATAGGCGGCTGCTGGCGCAGCCAGATCTTCAACTATTACTGAGGCCCGGCCAGAGATGATAACACCCATCTCTTTTAGCGAAGATACCTTGAAAGGGTTGTTCGTCAAGAGAACAACCGATTGGGTGTTGAGCCGCTTGAGCAACGGTGCCACAAAGTCGTAACGACGATTCTCGGATGGTAGGCCAAGAGCGATATTCGCTTCAACCGTATCTAGGCCTTGAGTCTCTTGCAGATGGTACGCCGCGATTTTGTTCGAAAGCCCTATACCACGACCTTCTTGGAAGGTGTACACAATGATCCCGCCGCGTCCAGTGGCAGCTTGCTCGCTGATGTGACGCTGGGCTGCTAGCAATTGAAGCTTGCAGTCACATTTGCATGATCCAAAAACCTCAGAAGTCAGGCACGCATCGTGTACTCTCAAGTGAACGGCCTCGCCCGAGACAGCCCCGGCAATTAATGCAACAAAGTCAACAGGTGCTGCAGAGCCATCGTCGTGCCGGTAACACTGAAATCTCATAGTTCCTCCTACTGCAAAAGGTATATCAGCCTCGCTTAAAAGTTGCAAGCTTTCGCCATCTAAGTTCGCTGCTGCCATGAAGATGGATCAACGATTTGGCAAATGCGAGCAAGCGTCGAGCGTTCTCGGAGAAGCCTCTGTGAATCTGTGAATGAACTTTCCCACTATTAAATGTTCGAATTGAATGTTGAATTACAACAGCGCTTTTAGGCCACGAAGGGAACACGGGAACATCGGAACATGCCAAATGCAACATGCCAAATGCAACTACAGAACAAAAATGACTTTCTTCAGATGGGTTCATGACGAGCAAAGAAGTTGTTCATGACATCATCATCGTTCATCAAATTCATCGTCATCGTTTGTCGATTTCACGAGAGCAGAAGACACGAGACACGAGTAGTCTACAAAACCACAACGCGGCATAACGAAGGCAGCATTGAAAACCGATCATTTGATAGTCATAGTATAGCTAGAGATTACCTAAGCGTTCTACTTCAAGTATAGCGTGCGTATTCACTGCTTTGCATGCGCATCGCCTCAACGACCGCACTGTACTCGTGGGCCTCCCGCTATCCATATCAGATACCCAAGACTAAATTTCATTCCTTTGTGACCATGAGCTCTCAAGCTCGCACCATGGATTCTCTCAGTAGCCCATCTGAGGAAGACCCAAATCGAAAGCTTGCACCGAGCTGCGAACGAAACAAAGGGCCAATTCTTGACGCCCTTAAAGCTATTCTGCCTTCTGGGGAAATCAAACTTCTTGAGATTGCCTCGGGAACAGGTGAGACCCCGCGCAGTACGAAATGCCTTGGCGAGTGCAACATTCACCACAACTTTATTTCTCTTGCAGGTCAGCACTGCAGCTTTTTCGCAGCAGGCTGCCCTACGGTGGAGTTCCAGCCGACTGAGCTTGAGGATGATAGCTTCCTCTCCATTTCGTCATGGTGCGAGGGTTTGCCGAATGTGAAGCCCCCAATCCTTTTGGACGCTGCTTCGGAAGCCTCTTGGGCCGCCGTACCCGGAGGACCCTACGATGTAATCTATGCAGCTAACATAGCGCACATTTCGCCGTATTCGGCGACCCAGGGGCTGTTTGCTGGAGCTTCGAAAACTTTGCGTGCAGGTGGGGGTATGCTTTGCATTTACGGTCCCTTCACGACGGAAGGGGGCAAACACAGCTCCGAAGGGAACATCAAATTCGACCAGAGTTTACGTGAGAAGAATGTAGAGTGGGGCTATCGCGATATCGACACTGACCTTGTCCCTTTGGGTGCCTCATGCAACCTCGAATTGCGTCAAAGGATCGAAATGCCGGCGAATAATTGGTTGCTTATCTTCTCGGCGTAAGGTCTTCGCTCTACACGGTTCGATATTATTGATGTAGAGGTGCTGACCTCGGTATATTAGGCTCCTTGGCGTAGAGCCGACTTAACTGGGGAATGCATAGGTAGCTTGAAGGACTCTAGCTCGTGAATTGCCACCTGGACAAGGACCTCAGGCATACTCGCGGCCAAGCATTTAGCCCATGCGAAATATTCCGTTATTATAGGGCTAGATTTGAAGATGTTAAACCACTTGCTGTTCACCCCATTCACGAAGCACTTCAGTTTCTCGAAATAAAAATATTGGCTACTAAGCTCTTATTGTACTTATTATTTATTATGTCTATTATAAATCATAAACTTATAATAGATAACAGATATAACAGGAGAAAATTGGCCTTCTGGAGCGAATTCACTAGCGCATTTGCAGCTCAAGTGCATTCTATATGTGCCTCTGTGACTGCTGTGTGCTTGTCTTTCTTTGTTTTTGGGAGAGTATTAACTAGACTAGACTAAAAAGACAAGAGAACAGAGGTATAAAGACCTGACAGAAAAGGGGCTTAAGCCTCATCTTAAGCGGCACCTCACTGAGAATCAAGTGTGGTCTCATATTCCCTAAGATTAAGGAAGTTTAGCCAGCAGCGCACGAGCTTGGAGTGCAGTTGCCCGAACTCGCCCTGCTTGGCGCACTTTGCCTGCGGAGGCCGCGTCAAGTCCTTGGTCTTGGCCCTTGAACTCGCTTCCCGCCTCACCCGCGGGATCAAATAATTCCTTTTGAACCAACTTTTCCGCCTCCTCAGTCAAATACGCTGCCCCATCTTCAGCGAATCGCACGAAACTTCGCGCCCCTTGGCGGCTCACCAACACCGACTCCAAGTATTTCAAACGTGCGTCATCCTCTGCGATGGCGGAGGCTTGCGCAAGGATTTTCAGCATTTGAGTTCTGCCTGCTCCCAAACCTTCAATGGTAGGTGCCGTGGAGGCGCTTCTATCTTCGGTCTCGCTACCAGGTGGATTCTTTTCAGGCTCCACTGTAAGCTGCATCTCTACTGCGACACGCCGTCTCACGATCTCGAGGACACTCAAAAGGGGCGACCGCGCTCCAGCACGACCGCTAGCCAACGTCATCGAGTCAGTGGTTGCAACTCCATCCGTTTGCTTGCCACTCGGGTCCACACTGGAAGCTGAGTCTTCTGTGAGCGGTCCCCCAAGTGGGGGTGGAGGTAAGCCACACTTGCGGGCTTCGGCCTCGACGAGGGAGGTCAAGTACGCCAACAAATCGTTGTCCAAAGTGCCATCATCTGCGAGTTGCTGCATGCACGCATCCAAGCTACTGAGGGGACCCGCTGGCGAATCGACCGCAGCATTAAGAATGGTGCGAACAGTGTCTTTAGACGCTCGCTTTCGTTCATGGGATGCGAAGGCGCTCAAGAGCGCGTGCGCCATCTCCACTCGCCGTGCCATCTTGACCGCCATCGGACCTTCCTCAAATGTTTCGGACACATACGCGCGGCGAGTTGCGAGCGCTGCATCATACGTGCTTCGCCGGAGGAGTAAAGGTTTAGCAGCTGCAATTTGCTTGGGCAGAGGTGATCCCTCTTTCTCCACGACACTCTCCACGAGCTCGAAAATACGCACTACTTCGGCCACTCCAGAGTGCGAACTATCGGCAGCCGACGGAACTGTTTGAATGTCAGTTGCAGCGGGTCCTATGGAAGATGCAGCGAGCTCCTCCGCATCGATCTGATTTTTCAAGTCAGCTGCGGCTGAGGCGGGAGCAGTCGTCGTTGCGCTACGCGAAGCCTTCGTTGGAGTCTCGTTGCTAAGACCTAGCCTTTGCTCTAGTTCCGCCTTGCGCCCACTCACAAGCAAACCCTTCGCCCGACACTGATCTCGCAATTCTTTGACTGTCGCAGAGCGCATGACGATTTTTCTCCGGGTGAGTGCACTCTGGGAAACATGCCAACCAAGAGATGAAGCACTCCAAGCCGCGACATCGACTCGCTGCTGGACAAGTCCAGCGAAAATAGCAAAGCAGATCCTAGACATCATCCTTGACATACTCTACACAGCCACTATCTATACTCTTGCAGATCCTCGTGTATAATGTCTTTAGTGCCCTCGCATGGCGGAAAGGTAACGCTGCTGGTTGAGGTGTTGATCTCCAGCTTGAGCAGCTTGTTAGCTTGTAATTGTTGGTGGTTGAATTTTGAAATTTGAAATCAATCCAAAGAAAGGGTCCATTTTTATCGCCCCCCCCCTGTATCCCGGCTGGATGCGTTCTCGACATTCTGGCGTCAACGGATATCCTCTACCGTTACAGCTACAAATGCGGCCTTCGTTAACCGCATCTTACAGAGGGATTCTGTTTTTCAGCAAGATGGCCCTTCTATTGC
>Ga0307979_1001173_pt1 | contig 18582 bp, 18 predicted proteins | sample OrgLakmetage1058_FD_201833 | JGI IMG/M metagenome (GOLD analysis project Ga0307979, IMG submission 201833) | Saline water microbial communities from Organic Lake, Antarctica - #1058 | ecosystem: Environmental > Aquatic > Non-marine Saline and Alkaline > Saline | place: Antarctica: Organic Lake...
CCGGCACCAGAAAGAGTCCCACCACCTTCGGTCGTCGCCTCACCACGGTCAAAGAGGAGCCGCTGCTGCTCTCAGTAGCGATCCACACGTCGCTAGTCCCAACGAAGAAAACTGGCCTCCAGCCTCCTCGAGTGCATCTCCACAGGGGCGCTCCGGTACTCTTCAACACTACCCAGCGGCGTCCTATGAATCGCCGTCAGCGCCGGTGAGTAGCACGCGTGCTGTGGCACCGTCATCGGCAGCTGTCGCTGGGCGATTTACGCCGGATAGTGGCAGCAAGAGTAATTTACGATGACGCAGCGCGCATTGATAATAGAAAAAGGCGAAGGAACAAAGAGGTGCAGTGCCATACGGAATTCGGTGATACGAGAGAAGAAGGTCAAGAGAGAACCGCGAAGTGAAAGAAGAAGGAGAAAAAGACAACCAATATCATTTCGCCCACGAATCTACATTATTTTACCACATGCCATGGCCATAGCGCCATAGCTGATACCTGATACCTGATAGCAACCGCACACATAATTTTCCATTTAAAGCAAAAGGAATAACGAAATGGAATATCTTAGGGCTTACAAGCGCAGGGAGTCCAAGTCAAGCCATTCCCTTGCCTTACAGCCGATGGTCGCGCCGCTTATAGCACATGGCTCCTGATTGCTGATTGCTCTTTGCCGTTTTTTTTCTTTTTAAAGTGGCATTGCGGCTATTTCGCATTTTCGTCGTGCTTTTTTGTATACATCGGAAGTCGGTTACTTCCCCTGGTTCTAATCCCATTTGAAACCACAGGAAAAAGAAAACTAACCCCTCAGCTCCCTTCTTTCTTTTTAAACCCCCGCCTTGGCGAACGGCCTATCTACGTGCACATCACTATCACTCATTCCAGACCCGCCTCTGAGCGCACTCGGGTCACACGGCTAGCCGCCGCTAAATGCGCTGTGTTCTTGACTTTCAACACCACATCCGCACGCGCCAACGCCTCAAGTTTGGACCTATAAACCCACGCTAGTCGGTCAGCATGGTCGTACGGGTCAGCTGCTACCCCACCACCGCCACTGCTGCTCCCTAGAGCGCTGCCACCGCCGGGCGTAGCATGGCTGCTGCCTGCAGGAGAAGGCGCCGTCACCGCAGCTGCACCGCGGGAGTGCGGCGTTGAGGGCATGTTCCAAGGGCTGATGGAAGGAGGCGGTGCGTAGGCATGAGGAGGTGCGTTAGGGGTGGAGGCATGCCAGGGGCTCTTTTGCACTTGAGACGCGGGGTGGCCCATTCCCGGAGGCGGCAGTGGCGGGGGGCCGGGGTGCAACGGCTGCTGCTGAGGCGTCGAGGACGAAGAGTACGGGAAGTAGCCGCTGGGAGTGACAGCGGCGAGGCCGTGGTGCGGAGGAGGCATGGGCGAGGAAGCAGGGTAAGCTGCTGCTGCACTGGTACCGGCAGCAGAAGCATGAGTAGTGGGTACTGGTGGCGGTGGCTGCTCTGCTGAGACTTCGCTCTTGTCGTCATTGAGGTTGCTTCGGCGCTGATAGTCTTTCGATCCAGCTGACGTGCTCCGCCGGAAAGACGAGATTTCAGACTCTTTCTCCATGGACACGTGGCGCCGGTCCGGCTCACGACGAGACGACGAAGAATCCCGGCTGTCGCGGCTGTCCCGGGGGTGGCCGTCGGAGCTGCCCGGTGGGACGCGGCTGTCCCGTCGGTCCGTCGGCCCACCGGGCGGTAACCGGCTGCCCCGATGATGCGGAGCCGAGTGCCGCGGGTGCGACAAATCGCTGTCGAGGCCACTTCCGCTGGCAGGAGACATCTTGCGGTCGTAGCGGCTGGGGCTAGAGGATGCGTACGAGTCGCTTTGACGAGAGCCCAAAGAGTCTCGGCCAATCGAGTCCCGGTTGTCCCGAAAAGGTGGGCCCTCGCGGTGAGGCGGCAAGTCGCGGAAATGCGGCGGTGGTGGCGCGTCTCGGCCCATTGAACAGTCCCTACCGCGAGGAGGGCCAAGCGAGTCCCTGCCAGGGCGGAAGTTGTCCCGGCCATCTCCATGAGGAGGCGGTGGATAAGGCCGCAAGTCCCTCGAGTCGATGTAGCCCCCTCCGCCGCGGCCCTCATAAGGAGGGGGCGACCGCGGCCGCGGCGGCATAGCATCCCGCGGGTGCACTCCTGCCAGAGGAGGCGGCGGCCCCGGCCTTCCCAACGGCGGTGGCGAGCGCCGCCTCATCTCACGCGGATCGCTTCCTCGGGGGCCGTCGCTGAAGCCGCCGTAGTTGTGAGGTGGTACTGGTGGGGGGCCAGGGGGCGGGTCGCGCATAGGAGGGGGGCCACGGTAGCCGTCTCGAGGAGAAAACCGATCGCCTCCCGGCGCGTATCCCGGTGGCGGCGGAGGGGGGCGACCTCCACCTCCCATTGGACCCCCCCTCGGGGGCGACCGGCCCCGCATCATGGGGTCCTCCCAGGGTGCACCACCTCGCGGCGGCGACCGCCCCACAGTGCCAGGAGGGGGCCCTCCGAAGCCGCGAGACGCATAGCCGTGAGGAGGCATGTCGCGCGGGTGCACGCCGCGAGGCGAAAAGCCGGGCGGAGGGTGCAGATTGGGCGGGGAGCGGTGGCCTGGCCCTTGAGCGTGAGGCGGCGGCGGCTGATGACGACTGAAAGGGCTAGGCGAGCGGCGAGGCCGCATGCGGTCAGGCCCTAGCCCATTGTCTCGTGCATCTCCAGACATGTCGCGACCTCCGGGTGAACGATCGCGCTTGAGCCATGGTTGTCCTCCTGGCTGGTCGCGGGGAGGGCCTGACGACAATCATGAAGAGGAAGGAAAATGGACAGAAATCAGCCTAGAATAAGATCTTAGGAGTACATAGCATAGATTTCAAAGTCTTACGTAAACTTTAAACAACGAGCAACCGCCATAAAATACACTATTATGTACCGGGGCCTCGGAAGTCATCACGGCGACCGTCCCGCGGATCGAAGGGCGGCCCACGGTCACCGAACGGCGGCGGACCCCTGACAAAAAAAGCAGACGCAGAGCGTGAGCACATTGATATATACGAAGCAAGCAGAAGCTGTGAGGGTTATGCTAGTTGAGGGAGATAGTCTTTGTGAGCGCATGAGAATCTATGCAAAACCTTACCTCATGCGGTCGTAACCGCGGTCCATTTTTGTTAAGTCACGAACGATTTTGGGTTGTACAGCCCCCCCCCCTTCCCAGAAAGAATGGTTCGTATCTTTCTGTTCGTGTTCTTGTTCTCGTCGCTGCTCGCTGCTCACTTTCGCCGAAAAAGCAACGCTACGTAGCGACTAATATTAGCTCGAGCAAGGCTAAACAGTATAGCTAGAGAAAGCTATTGAGTGCCGGCTACTTGAGGTGTATTATTTAGCACCTAGCTAGTATCTGTGACCTCCATGTCGGGACTAATGAAGGATGCGCATACGGAGCCACTGTCATTGTTAACGAAGAGGCTCGAGGCAGTTTCGATAGCAGTGGGAGAGGAGCGCACGAAATGTGCGGAAGAGGTTGGGCTAAGCTGGAACGAAGATGAGCGTGTTGCTACCACGGTAAAGAATTGATTTCATCCCGCTTATCGTAATCATCTTTCGAAAGCTTGTTGTGCATACAATGAATTGGAGTTGTTCCGAAAGGTTACAGTACCTTCTTCCGATCCTGATATCTTAACGATGTATCCAACAGGTTTCAGAGTTGGCAAGCGCGAGCAAAGTAGTTCATGACACGAGTACTAAGCTTGCCCTTGTGCTGAAGGAAAGCAAATGCACCCCTGAAGGCGCCGCGTCAATCTGCGATGCATTCGCGCGCGCTCTCGAAGTGCTCGCCACCGTGCTCACTGTGCTTTGCCGTGCTCGCCCCTGTAAACTGCTCTGGCACGAAGCTCACAAAGCGGTGCAAGCCCTTGTGTCTGCATCCTGTGCCCTCGTTGCTGCGATAGTGCGAGACGGGCCTGAGAGCGACGCTGCCACGCAGGCTGTTGGTGTGGTGTGGGCACTCTCCGAGAATCCGTTCAAAATGCTTCCAAAAAGCAACCGAGTCGCCTATCGACGCGCGTTAATGAAACAGTCAGTGGTGGTGAAAGAAACGATCGAAGAGTTTGAAGAGATTTATGCGCTTGGAGCAGACTCTGATGATGACGACGATGACGGTGATGATGGAGACGAAGGTGGTAAAGATAGCTCAGGTGCAGGTGGAGGTGGCAAGGACTTTGATGATTTCGAGGACTTCTTGAACGGTGACGACAAGGAGCGCTACTCAGCGAAGGATATGGTTCTAGCGCGTGCCTGCCTCGATGCAGCCGCTATTGTGCGCCCAACTTTTAAGACTACTCTAGACGCTTTTGATACTTTTGCAGCTACAGCTACTCCTCCTCCTACGGCCGAGCCCACGCCTTCACCAACCGACAAAAACGCGGCTGCTTCGGAGACAGCCACTCCTGATGGTGATGGTTCAAAGGGGGCTGGTAGCAATGGTGCTAGCAATGGTGGTGATGGTGGTAGTAGCAGCGACCTAGGCCGCGTGGGTCTGGTGTGGGGCTTGTGTGAAGGCTTAGTGACAGCCACAACCTCTTTAGGAGCTGCGTTATACCCCCCTTTGCTGCACCGAGAAGTGCGCGAGGGAGCAGAAGCCCTCCTAGCTGCGGGAAATGCCCTGGCGAGCGAACTAGCTGCAGCAAACGTCGTGAACGCCGTTGGTTCAGATGATAAAGCCGCAGGTCAACCAACAGCGGCAGGTGCAGAGCACCAAAGAGTGGTGAAAGTCTGGGCTGGAGTAGCGACCAAACTCAATGCAGCTCTCGATACCGCGACCGAAGAGTGAACGGATAAATGAGGGCAGCGTTTACGTTATTCGTTATTGGAAGACTCAATCTTAAATTTCTTCATTTCATTTAGGCTTTACTAGTTCTTATGGCCACAGTCCACTTGCGTGTCGTACAAGTAGAAGTAGAAGTAAAAAGTAGGGAGCTGCTTGCTAAACTTTTGGTTCAATTCAAAGGGAGCCCGTAGCCTCCAGTCTCTAGAGAGCTTCTGCTTCAACTAAAGCCAAAGCCTAAAGCCAAGGTGCGCGTGGAATTAACTTCCATGTCCGTATGTTAGAGACTAATAGAGAACACTGTACTTCTGTAACTTTTGCTATTGATCTCCTTTTCTCCTTTTTCGTCAAGAACTTGATAACAGAGTAACTCCCTCCCCCCCTGCGTCAATTGAAATGAAGTGAATGTGAAAGGACCGACATAATTAAAGAATGGAGAATTGCCTTAAAGCTCCAGTTCGCACACATACTGACACATGTGTGCGCATAAATGATCCTTCACTCCTCGCGCATTCACTTGGATTGCGGAAGGTCATCGCGAGGCAGGCCCTTAGCACCTGCCACTTTGGCTGGGGCACTGCTCTTGCCCTTGGCCTTGGCGTTCAGGTCCGTCTTGCGCACGGGCTGGTACAGCAAGTGAAAGGACGCCGTGGCGCGGTTCGGGCATCGCACTTCCATGGAGCACCGCAGCGCGCGGCCCCCGTTGAGGCTGCTCCAGGTGTGCACCACGGAGCTGCCAGGAGGGAGGCCGTTAGGGGTGATCTGCTCCACCACCACCTCCACGCCGTCCTTGCCGAACTCGTCCAAGGAGCATCGCACCGGCACTTCTTTGCCCCATGGATTCGCGACGTCATGCACCTGTGTAGAACATGGAAAGAAGGAGAAGAAATGCAGGCGTGACACGAAGAGGTGGAAAAGGTGAGAGAGGCAAAAAATGAAGCAGAGGTGAGCCCAAAAAAGTACGCTCTTCTAAAAGTGCAAAATAAAGCACTCCTAGCCGTTCAGTGGAAATGAAAACAGTGCATCACTTGTACACACACCTGCCCATCGAGGCGGTAGTCGAGTTGTTGCTTCCCGAACGGCGAAGTCGAGATGAGCGAGATCGAGGCTGGGCCTTGCAGCACCACTAGTTCCTTGTTCGAGTAAAAAGTCCCCTTGGCCAGGCCTCGAAACACCGCCGGCACACGAATCGCCGCTAAGTACACGTCGAGCCCGTCGAAGTTGGTGCGCTGCTTGTCGACTCGCCACACCCCAGTGACCGTGGGAGCCCGCACCTCTGCGTCCTTCCCCTCCGGCTCAGAGTCCAGCTCCTGGAGCTCCGCCGCTTGCTCGTAGGCGTCCCTCAGGTTGTCGCTGTGGTTGGCCGTCAGCACCATTTGCTCCAGGAAGTAGCTGTACTCCGCGACCCGAAGCACCGCTGGCAAGAACTCATCGTCGAGCCCTCCCTGCGCCATCACTCCTTGCACTTCGGCGAAGAGGTCCTCGGAGGTCACGTGGTGCCCCGCGCAGAAAGCTTCCAGCGAGGCCTCCACCATGGCTACGTACTGTGTGAAGACCTAAAAAGGGGGATGGGAAAGGAATTCGCGAGCGTCCAAAAAGTAAGAGTCGCCCAGTCGGGCATCCAATGTTTCCATCGTCTTTACAGATTGTCTCTACAAATCTCTTTAACATTATGCAGCTTATCCTAATTTGATAATGCATTGGGGCTATGGAAAATAAGTCAAAATGAAATAGACTGAGGGCGAAACTTGCATGTATCTGAGTCCATTTAGCTTAAAGATAACTTTTCACTCACCTCAGTGTACTCGAGGAGCTGTTCTCCTTTCGGGTCCACTCCTCGGAATGGAGCGCAATTGGCGGCGAAAAAGGCCTCTGACGCATCGCGGAACTTCTTCGCCATCACGTGGTGCGCGAACGCCTAAAATTGAACACATAGAGGGAATATGATAAAAGCCTAGACGCAACTTTCGCTGCAACTGTACATCAAGTTCGCTTGTCAGAGAGTGCGCAGGACGGTTGGGCAAAGGTCTACCTGAACTATAGGCGGCAACACCACACCAACGTCACCGCTTCCAGCGCTACTACCCTTTGCCTCAGAACTATCTCCAGCGCTGAACTTACTATCCATGCCACCATCGTCGCTGTATTTTGAGTCTGCGTAGCCAGGGTCGTCGTCATCGTATTTGCTAGCCATCTGAAAATCGTTACAATTCATTACTTGCTTTGCTGCACTTAAACGATACATACGCAGAGAAAACTTACATCGGTTCAGAATAACGCTTCGGTGGCTGTACTTCGCGACCCTAGCTCTCGGTTGAGTTCGATTTCAAAAGAGCTACCTCTCCGCTTGTAAGCTTGTAACCGCAACGGCAGAAGTCTATGATCAAACTGGTGATAAACTACTTGTGTGTTTTTTTTGGCGCGTGGATGCGTGGCAGTGTAACAAAAAATCTACAGGGTAGGAACGTGTGCCATTTGCTTCACCTCTCGCCTCGGACCACTCGGACCTCTCGGACCTCTCATCTCTCATCTCTCATCTCTCTCTCTCTCTCTCTCAGCATCTATCACTTTTTCGTGATAAAAGATGGCGTGGAACGTTGTGCTATTCTATAAGTACGTGCAGATTGATGACCCTGCGAAGTTTCAGACAGAGCAGGCAGAGCTTTGCAAGCGGTTTGGCCTGTGTGGGAGACTTCTCATTGCTTCTGAGGGCGTGAACGGTACTTTGGCTAGTCTAGCAAGCGACGGCAATGCAGTGGCCGAGTATTGCGCAGCCCTCGCTCAAGACTCTCGCTTTGCGGACGTAGACTGGAAAACTTCCGACTCAAACACACCTCCATTTCCTGAACTCAGCGTGCGCGTGGTCAAGGAGATTGTGGGCTACGGCCAGGCATTAGCCGGTGTTGACCCGCGAAACGGTGGTGCTGGCACCCATCTCGACTCTGCTGCCTTTCATGAAGCAGTGGCTGAAGCAGCAGCTGACCCACGCCAAAGCACGGTGCTTCTAGACGTTCGAAATGCATTCGAGCACGAGATAGGGCACTTCGATGGTGCAGTTGACCTAGGTATGCGCATCACCTCTGACTTCGCTCCTTGGGTAGAAGCCAACTCAGACTCCCTTCAGGGTAAGAATGTGCTCATGTACTGCACGGGAGGCGTTCGGTGTGAAAAGGCTTCTGCATACCTCAAGGCTTCCGTGCCTGGAGTAAAGGAAGTGTCACAACTCAGTGGAGGCATTCACCGCTACCTAGAAGCCTTCCCTGATGGTGGGCATTTCAAAGGCAAAAACTTCGTGTTCGACGCTCGTGTCACTATGGCCCCACCTTTAGCTGCTGCCGCCGCCGCTCCTGAGGCTAGCACTGCCGAGGCTAGTGATCTAACCACATCCAAAAGAATGCGGAGGTGCGGTGATACTGAAGGTGGTAATGGGCCTAGACTAGTGGAAGGAGATTCTGTAGACACAAACGAGGAACAGACTGCTGGAGGGCCTGCTGGAGGGCCAGGTGTCATTGGTATGTGTGGGAGCTGTCATGCGCCTTACGACCAGCCGCGAGCTACTGACGTGTGCGCAGTGTGCCGAGCAGTGTGTTTAGCGTGCGATGCTTGCCGACGGCGCGATGCCGAGCTTCTATGCCGCGATCACCGAGCCTTGAAGGGCGCTTACTTTTGGTTCCTCGGCCCTTTCGACGCACAACAGTTGTTAGCTCAGAAAGAAGCCCTTGAAGCCTTCATCGCCGTGCCCAAGGGCAGCCAGAAGCCTAGTGGATGGGTAGGCGGCTCCAAGCGGCGGGGGCAAACAGTGCGAAAGCAAATAGGGCGGATAACGGCGCGGCTTAATGAATTAGAACGAGAGCAGAGTAATGACGTCAAAGCGGCAACGAAGGGAACTATGGCGTGGGCGCTCGCAACAGGACCAGATCATCCGCGCCGATGCCGCTGGTGCTTCCATGTGCTTAAGCAACAGGTCACTGAACGCGCGAGGGAAGCTGCAGCCATCGTGAGCGCGCAAGCACCAGGTGAGAGCGAAGGCTCCTCGTCTGTTGCTGGTGGTGTGTCTGGGCCTGCGTGTGATGGGCGTTGCTGGGGGTTTTGGAAGGCTCCCGTCGGGACCTATTTCGAGCAGAAGGAATAGATGATTTTTGCTTTAGCAAAGAGCTGTGCGAGGTTAAACACAGGGGGTATTCAAATCGCCAGAGGTCTGGATCGAATTTCCAAACGCCAGAGTGGCTGACCTGGCTCACCTAGAACGTATAGTATGCAGCATGAATTCGGGAAATGGGGTAATTGCCATTAACAAGTAAGACTTATTAATATCCCATATCCACGCTAAGCCAAAGCCAGGAAATGGCCGGCGTTTCGGCATATACCAATGCCCTTTGTTCTCGGATGGTCCCTAGGTGCCGGGAGTTTTGGTGTGTCGTTTGGGGTTCGGGCCTTTCGGCCATTTCAGCTTTCAAGCTTGTCTCGAAATGCTGATATCTGATGATGTCGCTATCGGCATGTCGGCATGTCGGAGTTCCTGAATAATTAGATTTTAGTATAGCGAATGCGCTGTGCTAGATATGAGAAAGCGCGCAAACGTTTCAAAATGCGACGCGCCTTTGCATTACTTTGGCTCTTGACACAGTGCCGGAGGGGGCGGAATTATACGGCTAGTCTAGTCTAGTCTTGTTTAGTCCACTTGGCACTCTCCCAAAAACAAAGTAATACAAGTACACAGCAGCCATAAAGGCACATCAATTAATGTACTGGAGGTGCATTCGCGATAGCGGAGTGGTAGAAAAAACAAGTGAAGCTGTTAGAACTAGGAGAGGAGCCATTACTACTGTAGAAGGGAATTTAATCAGAAATATATGCTTTTGGCTCGTACAGCCTCGTGAAGCTTAGCTTTTTATCTCTTCCTGTTAGCCTTCTATTTCCCTCCTGTCTAAAAAAACACACCGTAAGTAAAGAGTAACCCCTCTCTGTAATGAAACCATTAGCTCGTCGTCGTTCGTTCTGCATTCTTCAGCAAAAAGCAAAAAGCGACAACAGCAGAAACGAGCAAACGCTAACCGCGCTAAGATGAGCTCCAAGGGTGTCGTCCAGAATGAAGACGACGGGCCGCGTCCGGGGCAGCAGATCATTGACGTGATGCTGCCAACTTACATTATGAAGCCGGACGAAACAGAAATGTAATTGCCGTCGCATAGCTACACCTTTACGGCTTCACCTATGTTCTTGCTCAGTACACTTCTCTCGACAGTGTCCGCGCCGATGTAATTGTGCTGAGGCCGAGCCACTTGCTTGTGCTGTGTTGCGGCACTTTTACAGGTTCTATTCTGCACCAATCTCTAAAATTTGCAAGGAAGTGCTGGACAAGCACCTTGAAGGCAAAGAGTACGACGAGGACGCCTCTAAGGACCAAGTAGTGACTATCTGTGAGGAGATCAAGGGCCGAGCAAAAGGTATCTTTAGGCACTCAAGCATGCACTAGAATGGCTGACCAAGTCTTCGTTTCATTCGTTGATTATTGCGTATGCGAATGTTCTATCGTAATCCTCGCGTGCGCTCCCTCTCATCCCATTACCTCTTCGCTCTAATGAACCCCTACATGTAACCGCCCTTCCCCAGCTGAGGTCAACATGCCTAGATACAAGCTTGTAGTTCAGGCGAGTCTCGGGCAAATGAAAGACCAGGTAGGTCCACTTATGAATACTAGGCTCCCTACGTACTTGAATGTCGGCATCCCTGCGGTTGATATTGGCCTTGGCCTTAGTGACTCATCTGCCTCCTTTTTTAATTAAACGTTTTTGACCTACCAACATCGTTAGGGCGTCCGTGTGGCTAGCCGTTGCTTATGGGACACCACAGTCGACAATTATGCCTCTGCCAACTACTCGAGCGTGAGTGCTACGTGCCATGCTCTTGATTGTGCTTAGTAGTGTGCATTTCCCATGTTTCTCAATTTTACTTCTTTGTCATACTATAGGAACGGCTCTGGTGCAGTGTTATGGTTTTCGGTTTGTACTGCGAATAAATACGAGGCGTTTTTGGAGGGCATAAACCAGGAAAGAAAGAGATGTGCTCTTTTTGTGCTCTTTTGTTGCCTTAATTGGAACTAGGTTACGGTGATGTTAAGTAGAGGGGCGTGCCACCTTTTTGCTTTTGTTTGGTTCTAATTCCAAAGCACGGAACTCCTAACTCGTAAATCCTGACCCGAATGAGCGAAGTGACAAAAATGTTCCTAACTCCCCACCCGAATTAGCGAAGTGAAATAAATAGGTCTTCTTCTTTTTCTTTGAATTCCACAATCTAAAATAGAAATAGAGAAGGCGAAATCAGCTGACTTCCAATCACGCGTAGCGCTGCTGGCTTTGGACTGTGGATAAATGATACATATCCTTAAAATTTGAGCTAAAACTATAATAATCCGTATTCTTCGCTCTTCGATTGATTGTTACTTGTTGCTTGGCTCTTACTAAGCTCTTACTCGTATGTCTCAAGTATCTATCTCAAGATCGAGAATTAGAATCAACAACCAAGAATAAGGAGCCAGGAAACACACAAAACCAAATACCCTGAAACCAGAACCCCAAATCCCAAATCCCAAATCCCAAAAGGCCTTGTTGAATGTGGCCTTAATTTCATACTTCGAAAAGCACTCGACAGGCGCATGTCTATATTTATATCTATATGCAAAATACAAGCAAGACAAACAAGGGAATTTCGCAAATTGAAATGCATATGCATAGTGATAGTGTGGGCTTCTATCATAATTTCTGTAGCGCCGGTGCTACCTACTAGCTGGCCCAATGAAGAATGAAGGCCAGACGCCCCAAAGAATCGGCTGCCAATGGCTTAAACCAGGCCCAATTGTATTCAGTGGCCGTCTGCCCCGTCGATATCGGGAAACATGTCCTTGACCCACACTGCTCGTCGCCCGAAACTGTCCTTGTAGTCAGCCCGGCATTTCAGCAGCTCCAGCAAGAACAGACGCGCCACTGACTCAGGACCACCGCCACCCTCGCTGGCAGCACCATTAGAACTGCCGCTTGCTTCTTCCGTGCTTCCTGTGTCACCTGTCGACAGGGGGAACTCAGCCACACGGGCCGCGCAAGCTGCTGTAGCATCAGCCAGCTGCTCCACCACCTTTGGGAGAGCGCTCACAGGGACCACCAGCACCGCGGTTGCATCTCGAAGAGCTGCCATCGCTCCCAGCACCACCCGCGTGGCTGATGCTCCACCTCCGCCACTGTTGTTGTTGCCAACATTGCTGAGGCTAGCTTGCTTGGTAAGGGAAGGCATTGGCGCTGCGGTGGCAGTACTGCCAGTATTAGCTACAAGGCCTTCTTTAGCCCCCATAGATGAAGATGAAGAAGCAGGAAAGGAGGCCTCGAGCGCATTTTCAGCGCAGTGCAGGAGCTCGTCCAAGTCCCTCGCCAACCAGACACCCCCCACGGGGGACACTTTCAAGCGCTTTACATGTGCGGCCACCGCCCCGTGCACGCGCAGGCAGAGCGCACTCGCCACCCCACGCGCGTCAGGAGGTGAAAGATGCTCGGCTGCCAAAGCGATTTGCGACCGCAGCACCGCACACACGGCCAAAAATGCCGAGTTCACGCCTCGATCCATGTCCTTGTTGAGGCTGCTCGCGGCACTGTTGTTAGTGCTACTGGTGCTGGTGCTGCTGGTGGTGGTGGTGCTGCGGCCAGCGAGCGAAGCAAAGAGACTGCGGCTCATCGAGACGCTTTCCTTGGCAGTTGAAGGCGCCTCGCCACTGCTGCCAGATCCTCCTCCTCCGAGCACGCTAGCGTCCTTCGACGCGGCAGACGAGCTTTCCTTCGGGCAGTACTCTACTTTCAGCGATTGCTTCGCCAAAGCTCGGTCCATGACCTTTCAGCGATGGGAAGACGGAAACAAAACTGAAGCACACATGTGCGAATGAAGTTTGAAATTTAAAAAAAGACGAGAAGGGATGGCGGAATATAGTCAAAGAAAGTAAATACTCTTGCATCCCTGAGTTTGAGTCGCATTCTTTACCGTAGCAACCGCTGACAGCCCCGCTGCGGTCGTCATAACGCCAGCGCGCTCGATGTTGTGCAGAGCAGCCGCGTGAGAAGCTTGAGCTTGGGCGAACAAGGCTGAAAGAGATGAAAAGGTATACACAAAGAAGTGAGCATCAAGCATTCAAATCAGATCGATTTATCACGGATATGAAGAAGGTGCGGGGACATATCTCAATGCAAGGCCTTAACTTTCGAAATCGATAGAATCTCCTTTGTTTTTTTTGTGCTACTTACCAGGATGGTGTTGGAGGTGAGGCAGCAGCGTATTGCGAGCCAAGTGGTGTAAAGGCACCACAGCGAGCTGCTGCACAGCCGCCAGGCACGCATAGAAGGAAGCCGGAGGCGCTTCGCTCATTGATGCGATCACGCTAGGGCTGTCACTCTTTGGTGGCATGCCTGAGGTGGGGGATGGTGTGCCACTCTTGCTGTTGAATGCACTGCTACCACTCGATGAGGAGGAGGAAGAGGAGGAGGATGGAGCAGGTTGCGACATAGGACGGGCGATCACCAGCTGTGAAACAGCACGCAAGGCCACTGCCACCATATCTTGACTCAAAGAATGCGTCGTGTACTCAAAGGCCGACCAGAGCACTTCTCCCAGCAAACGATCTTCGGAGCTTCCCGGATCGGGGCTAGACATAATCGCCGTAGCACGCCGAAAAGTGGTGTGGCAAGCACTGATCAAACCACGCAGTAAAGCTGGCGACAGAGCAGTCGCAAGCACGTCCTCGAATGAGCTCAAAATATCTGATTTCACTCCAACGCGTGGCGTGATGTTGAAGCCTCCCCCAGACCCGCCGTGTGCTTCGTGATGAGCGGAGAAAGACGACGCGGTTAAGCCGCTCCTTTGCTTGGCTCCACCTTTATCTACGTCATCTTCTCCTGATGCTTCCGAGAGGGCAGTGTCTCGCCACTCTAAAGCCTCCGGCAAACTCCGAAAGGCGCGAGTGATGGTGTCCTCTGAGGTTGATTGCAGCCACGCGAGCTCCCGTTCGTAGTAGTCTCGTTTAAACTGAGTGGGCCAAGTATATATGTGAGGAACAACAAGTAGGCATTCATAAAGCAATGAGTTATTTGGAGGAATGGTGACAGATGGGGAACTGTATAATCAAATTAATCGTCAATACTACGAATACAAAGTACAGAAGTAACAACAACACCTCGCATAAATGAAACTGGCGCCTTTGTCCATATAATTCTTTACCTCTGCGAAGAGAGTTCGAACCGCAGTCGCAGAGGTTTCATCCCACACGCGAGCCTCGGCACTTGCCGCCTCTCGAGCAGCGGTGTCGCGTTGGCGGCTCAAGAAAGAGCTACCATGAAGAGCTTCGTTCCTTGAGTCTCCTGCTGCCTCGTTCTTCCTCTTCTTCGTGTTACCAGATCCCTCTATATCATCATTGGCTTCATCATCCGATCCTCCTGTCGGCGCCACTGCTGTAGCTTGCGCCACTGCCCTCTGAGCTGCAGTGACAAGCGCCTGTTTGGCTGCGTCATCCAACAGCTGAAAGAGAGCGGCGCTCTTCTGCTGCAGGAAACAGAGGGCATCCAGATAGTCGGCAGTCGCGTCCGAGGTCGCCTAGCGAGAAGGAACACGAAGGCATGTTACACACTGCACGTATACTCTTGAAGTAGATGACCTCTCAAACACGTAGGCAAGAGGAGACGCGCGAAGGAGTCAAAGAGAGTGAACAGGACAAGAAGTAGGTAGGGTGAAACCGAAGGTACAGTATAATTCAACCTGTTGAGCAAGGGGCTGGAGCAAGTCTGATGCCTTGGCTTCAAAGCCCAATTCCACGTCGTTGAGCAAGCGGTCCACCAGTGACGTCATCACTCCACGCACTTGGCGAGGGGGGAAAATCGCCGCCGCAATGCGGAATTGCAGCGTGCACACTTTGGGAACTGCACCAATCAGCGCAGAGAGCGCCGCCACTGCGTCATCGTCTGCCGCACTCACGTCGACCGCAGCCGCACTGCTGATGGAGTTGAGAGCCCAGTACACGAACCGGCGCTGCAGAGGTCGGCCGGTAGTGGGGTACAGCTCCAGAGTAGCGGCGATTTCTTCGAGGAATCTCAAACGAAGAGCAGCCTCACTGGTCCAGCCTGTAAGGGGCGATGAGAAGGATGAGCTCGGTGGCACCGATGACGCTGATGACTGTTCTGTGGCCAAACGTAGGTCAGAGGTTGGCATCGCTTCGGAAGATGACGCAGCGCTTTCAGCATCCGACGTTATTTTGGCCACGAGAGCAGCGCGAGCAGTTTCCGTGTCGGAAGAGGGAAAAGAAATCCCCACTCCTTCAAAGAGGGGCACTTCGTTGTCAGCAAACACGCACAAGTGCACTTCTGACTGCAATAACGCCTGTTTCTGGGCGGCATGCGGCAACATTTCAAACCCTTTCACAATGGTCTCGGCTGTGAGCTCTGGGAGCTCAGAAAGGAAAGGGCCGGAGAAAATGCCGCCACTGACCGGCAGTAAACGGAGCACGCGACAGCTTACATTGTCCGGCACCTCTTGAGCAGCCGCAATAGCATCAGAAGTGGTAGTTGGCATTGCACAGTGGTTCGCGAATGCTTCAAAAATGTTGGCATAAGTCTGCGCTAACGCTTCTGCTGCTTGGGCTCGCGTGTAAAGTTCGCCTTTCGATGACCCCGGCGGAGGTTTGCGAAGGTCAGGTCCAACGGCATGAATCACGTGCGCCATATGGCTGCTACCAGCAGCGCTCTGACTGCTGCTTGTGTCAGGAGAGGCCACTGAGGGGCTGCTGAAAAAGTAAGCATGGTACGCTGCGTCGCCTGGGGCTGCCACAATGTCAATGACGTCTTGGGGAAAGCTTCGAGATTTGTCAATGCCCAGCCACTTGTAAATGCTTCCGGCAGCGCCACCGGCGCCACTCGGACCACCAGGCGGCTGTGAAGATGGCACATTATCGAATCATGTGCGCACAAACACATACAATAGGGGGGAATGAGTGTGTGTTAATACGCGTCATACATGGGCAGTAAAACCATTGACTACGAGCAACAAGAAGCATTCACCTGAATGTGGTGAAGGCCAGCAGGGTCAACGATGCAGCACCCACCGGTCACTGCTTCGGGCTTCACTCCAGTCGTCACCACGCGACCACTGGAAGCTGTCAGCGCCTGACCCAACACGCCATACCTATGGATAGATAGTTCACGGTTCACATGCCCATCGACGAAGAAGAAAAACACACACAAGAAGAAACTGTGCTCAAGCGAGAGAACTTAATGCAAAATGAAGAATAGCTCACAGTCTGCTCAGATAAATACTTCTTTAAAAAATAATAAATTAAAAAAACGTGGAGGTGTGGCGCACTCACGGTTGTAAGGCAATGCTGCGCAGAAAGAGCTGTCCTGAGTCTGCTTGCGACTCGCCCCTTGTGGCGCCTTCGGCAGAACCAGTGGTGAGAGCACCTTCATCGCAGGGAGCTAAGTCCACGAAGTCACTGAGGCTTAGGCGCTGCCACTCATGTTCAAATCTGGACAGAAGCGCTTCTTCCGACAGCTGGCACGCTAACTGCACCACCAGCGCACACGCTTCCTGATCTGGGTGCCGCTCTTCTAAACCGGAAGTCAAATCGTGAAGCGCGCGCAGACGCAGCGCTAGGGCGCGCATGGCATTGCTTGCTCCCATTTCTTTTGCAAGGACGTCTCGAATAATCTCCATCCCATCTGTAGCTAGGCCACCCCCGGCTACAGCTGGAAGGTGTTTTTGGATATCGAGTGTGACGGCATCCCGCCCGCCGGCCCCTTGACTAGACGTCGCGCTGCTGACTGCGCTCTTCGGGGACTTTCCCCGGCCATTTGCAGTGGTCATAGTTTGATTATTGAGCTCCGCAGCGCGCGCCCGGCTGGCCTTGATTCGCTGTTTGACTGCAGGCAGTGCTGTGAGGGTGTTGAGCTCGCGCAGGAGGTCTAAGGACTCGTTCGCGCGCTGCCGCTGCGATTCTGCAATAGTCAGCTCACCACCAATCTGCTTCGCACGCCAGCCCACCCGGCGATATCGCTCACCCATGGATTCATGCTTGGCCGACAGCTCGCCCATTTCTCTTGGCAGGCTTTGCAGCTCTTCTTCGTAGTTCTGCGTGGCAACCTCAAGTGCCTCAACCACTCCATCGTGCAAGCCCGACAGTCGTACCTCGCGCTCACGTAGCTCATCCAGCGCATGCTCGAGGCCTGTGTCTAGCGCACTGAAGTCAAGTCCTACTAGACCATTAGCGGATTCGGCTGTCTGTTGCCCCGCTGCCGCGCGCATAGTTGCCGCTATCGTGGCGTTGATGTCAGGCAGCATGAGGTCCTCGTCCATGCCGCCTTCAACATCCCTTGGGAACGTGACACGATTATGCCCGTCCTCGAATTCCGGCATACTGCAATCTATTATAAAGGCTCAAAGGACGCGTTCTCCTTTTACAACCATGGGCTGGAGGCTTGATGTGGTCAGTGATATCAAGAAGATCTTAAGCTGGTACGAGACAAGAGCATCGAGAAATGAAGGAAGGTGATGATACCCAACCTTGCACTTCGAAACTTCGGTTGGTCGGTTGGTGCAGATTTTTTTTGAGCATCGAGTATCGAGTACTATCGACTTTGTAATAAGTAGTACACCTTTGCTGTCGTGCTGTCCGTAGTAGTTTTAGGGTGAGGTGTCCCCTGGTAGTAAGGAGCGCATTATTAGAAGAGCTGATTATCTGTAGTAGCTGTAGCCTGAGCCAAGACGCTAAAAGCTACCAGGATCTAACCACAGGAACTAAAGTAGACTAGCTATCTGTAGCTTCTTGACTAACCCCTGGACGCGGTCTTTCTGAGACTTCTGGAGTCCATTCTAAATCATTAGCTTCGGTTCCTGTGTCAGTGTACTAGTACGACGTGTTGCGAGTAGCCATCATCAGAAATCTGTTCATTCTTTCAAGCTATGGATTCACTTCTAGGAGATATAGACGCGCAGTTAGAGGCGGCGCAAGAAGGGATGGCTGCGGGGCGAATAGACGATGCCCTGGCCTACCTTCAATCAGTACACTGCGACCTCGCAGAAATCGCCTCGGTATGTGTATTGCTTTTGCCTCTGCATATTATCTACGTATGCTCAAGTTTGAGCTCAACTGACTTTTGTCTGACTGCAGTTCGTGGACCGTGCGGACGAGCGGCAGGAGCTTGAAAGGCTGAAGCATGGCGTAGGCGGGAAGCGCAGACGGCCAGCAGCTGCAGCTGCATCGAATAGGAACACCGCAATGCTACCGCCCACGGCGCCGCGGCTTTCATTGCCTGTGCTGCCTAGACAGATGGCCCTGCCAGCGGGCCCTTTACCTAATTTGCCGCCACCGCAACGCCCTTTACCAGGACCAGACCCTCCTGCGTCTCCGCCGGCAACATTGCGTGTTCGGCGTGCGTCTTTCGCTCCAGGCTCGACGCCGCCTTGGGGTCAGCAGCTAGCGCGTCGAGAAATAGATACAGCGTCGGTTCCAACACCAGAGGAGGGCACAGGAAAGAAAGCACGTTGTGCTAACGATGCTATGAGCGAAGAAACTCCGGCGCCTGATGAAGGCAGAGACAGAGACAATGATGAAGAGGGCGACGAACATGAGGACCTCGATGATGATGATGATGATGATGATAATTACGACGACGACGATGACGAAGATGATGACGACAGATCAGATGAAAGGGACGAGTTCTCGGAGGATGACGAGTAAGGCGCTGCATAAACTCCGATGCATTTTG
>Ga0307979_1001174_pt1 | contig 18581 bp, 8 predicted proteins | sample OrgLakmetage1058_FD_201833 | JGI IMG/M metagenome (GOLD analysis project Ga0307979, IMG submission 201833) | Saline water microbial communities from Organic Lake, Antarctica - #1058 | ecosystem: Environmental > Aquatic > Non-marine Saline and Alkaline > Saline | place: Antarctica: Organic Lake...
GCCACCTTGTACTGGCCACCTTGCTCCAGTGACTTGTGTCCTTCTGAGAGCGCACTCGTCAACTCCGCCACTTCTCGGCTCAATCGTTCGCTCCGACGCTTCTCCTCAGAGAGAGCCTCGGCTGCGGCGGCTACGCTCTCATAATCACCACTACCTCCTGCATGGCCACCACTGCTAGTGACAGTGTTGGGAGCTCCTTGATGGTGGTCTGCGCTGCTCTTAAGGAGTTTCGCTGAATCTGCCGCTCGCAGCGCATCCGCCAGCTGCCGCTCGAAGCTGTGCCTGAGAGCCTCCTGCGCACTCAACCGCTGCTGTGCGTCACTCACTTTGGCGGCAGATCTCACCGCGTCATCTCGCGCCACGCCAAGGTCTGCTTCAAGGCTTGAGGCGACCATTTGGGCCTCATAGAGCTCATTCCCGCGGGATTCTGCTAGGAACCGGCTGTACTGCTCTTTCTCGAGGGCCGCATCTGCAGCCGCGCGTGCCCCACTCGCCTCCACCTTGCTCGCTTGCACCGATGCTTTGGCAGTTTGGACCTCCATTTCAGCTGCATTGGCGCGCGCATCTGCCTGAGCCCTCGCCTCCGCCTCGGCCTCCCACGCTGCCTGTGCCTCGGCAGCTCGAGTCTCAGCTTCAGAGGCCACATGCTCGGCGTGAGCTTTAGCTCGTTCCCATTTCCCGCGCTCGATCTCCACCGCTTTCGCAGCTGCATCTGCCCGCCGCAGCGCTGCATCCCTCTCGTCCCCAAGCTCATTGGCCAGTTGTACCGAGGCGGCTAGCTCAGCCTTGATCGCTGCTTCGGCCTGCACTGCGGTCTGCGCCGCATGTGCTCGATGGTTGTGCTCCGCTACCAATTCAGCTTGAAGCGCGGCACAGCGCTCCTGCCACTCCCTCACTGCATGGGCCTCCCTGGACCTTGCCTCACTCAAAGCAGCGTGCTTGCTTTGCTTCAGCGCTTCGCTTTCTTCTTCGAATTGGGCCTCCCGCTCCGCCAGGGTAACTTCAGCCGCTTCCAGCGCACTTTGCGCCGACTCCAACTCCGCACTCAGTCGAGCTGCCTCTGCCTGTCCCTGTGCCTCTGCAGCAGCTGCCTCTCTTTGACCCGCGGCTGAGGCCTGGGACGCTGCTTGTCGAGCGGCTTGTGCCTCGGTCTCTGCAGCCTTTGCACGCTTGAGCGCTGCCTGTGCGCGGGCTTCTGCATTTGCTTGTGCTTGCTGCGCAGCTTGAGCTTTGGCGAGCGCTGCCGCCAGATCCCCTCCAGAGGAGGTGGCTGTGCTTGCTTGCTGAGCCTGCAACGCCTGCACCAAGGATGCTTTGAGCTCGGCAATTTCCGCTTCTTTCGCTTCAAGCAAGGCGGCATGCACACTACTCTTGTTCATGTGGCTGCTGCTGCTGCTCCCGTTATGGCTGGCAGCCTGAGGGTAAGGAGCTGACGAGGATTGATACGACGCAAGATCGGCGCGCAGCGAGGCCGCTGAAGCCCTTAACTCCGCCAGAGTGGCATCTCGTTCGGCGAGGGACGCTTCGAGGGCGCGTGTCGCTTCGGCCAGGTTGTCTGCGCGCGCTTTCTCCACCGCAGCCGCATCGGCCGCAGCGCTCTCGTTGGCGCGTGCTTGCGTCACTTCCTTCTCGAGGCGGTACCGGGCATCGCTGGATTCGGACGAGGCAGCTGCGGCAGATGCAACAGGAAGGGCAGCTTGGTATACAGACCCTTCACCTGTAGTTGCCACCCCCCCTGATATTGGGCTAGGCTCCGAAGCAGCTTCATGCCCCCCGTGCGTCAGATGGCTCATGTTGGCCGCCACTATTTTCGCAAATCGCAGGTACTGCGCCTGAGTGCTGCTCAAGTCTTTGCGACTAGCGGCCAGAGATCGTTTCAGCGCACCTGCCCCTTCTCGCGCTGACCGTCGAGCCATCTCAGCCTCTTCCTCTAATGCAGCCATGCTCTCCTCTAAGCGCCTTTCCCGCGCTGCTGCCATCTCTGCGGCTTGCTTGTTGCTCGAGTACTGGCTGCTGTTATTGCCGTAGCTGCTCCCGCCATTTTGACGCAAGGACGACCGGAGCTCACGCGCAGACGCCAGCACCAGGCTCTCTTCTTCGTCGTCGTTGTCGTTGCCACCGAAACCCCATCCAGGTAATCCGTGCCTTGACCTCGATAAGTCGCTGCTCCTTCCACCGTTGCGCCGACTGCTGCTGCTGCTCTGGCCCTCGTGGCTAGCTGCTGCGAGTGCTGCGGCATCGGCTGCTGCCGTAGCTTCCGCTGCCCTCTGCTGTGCATTGGCCTCCAGCTCTAGCGTCCCCGCTTGTGCTTCGGCCAGCCGCTGCGTCGCCTCTGCTTCTGCCGCTAGCGTAGACAGCGCCTGCCGTTGCTTCTCACCCCATGTGCCCGTGCGTGCTGTCAGCTGCTGCGCTTCGATGAGCTGTTCTCTCAGGAGCCCCTCCAGCCTTTCGAACTCACGGTCTTTCTCTTCCAAGGCAGCCTTCGCTTGAGCCTCTCTCAGTGCTTGCTGCGATGCACGTGCCTCGGAATCCCGCGCCACTCGAGCAGCCAACTCTCGCGCCGATGCTTCAGCGGTGGCCGCAGCCTCGCGACCACTGTGCGCCTGTGCCGATGCTACCGCGGCCGCAGCTTCTGCCTCCTGGGCCCGAGCTTCGGCAGCGGCCGCGCGCGCCTCAGCTACATGTTGCGCTTCATGTGCGATAGCCACCGCTTCTGAGCTCGATTTCGCTCCTTCTGCTTCTTGCGATGCCTTGGTTGTTTGTTGCTGAGCATGTGCTTTCGCCTCCTGGGCTTCGCGATTGGCGCGCTCTTTTGCTTCGAGGGCTGCCGCTAACTCCGCCTCTTTCGCGTGGATTTGCTCGGTCAACGTCAGCTCGTTGGCTTCTCCCGCGGCCGCTGCGGCTTCGAAGGCCTCTTCTACCGCGGCTCGTAACTCCACACCCAACAACTCAGCGGCGCGGCAACTACTGGTAGCGGCTAGAGTCAGCGCAGTGCTGCTGCTGCTTGAAGATGGTCGGCCAGGAGTGGCGCGGTGTTGCCCACTGCCAGAGGAAGCTCGAAGAGAATCAGCCACGCGTGCTACCTGTGGAGACAGTGAAAGGGCAAAAAGGAGAGGGAAATTGTATCAGGATACATACAAGAATTCCTATTTTCACAGCATCACTCATGCTTTGTTACAAGCCTGTTCGTTGCAATAATGAAATTCATCACCTCTCGCGCCAAGAGGTCCCGCGCTTCTTCTGCCGTCGCCAAGCTCGTGGCTTTCTGAGTTTGTGCTTTCCCATACGCCGTGGCCTCGTGCAGGGCTTGTCGCTTTTGCTCCAATTCCTCCCCTGTAGACCGCAGCTGGGCCGCCAGCGACTCACTTTGGGCCTTGGCTGCTTCCACATCTTCTTCTGCTTGGGTCAAGCCTAAGGTGAGCTCGGTGGCCATGGATACTAAAGAAGGGCCATCCTCTCCGTGGCTATTGCTAGTCGTGGCTAACGCTTGTTGTTGCCTGGCATGGCTTCCCCCAATAGCGCGCAGCCTGGCAGAGCGCAAGAGGCGGCTCAGCTCTTCACGCTCCGCGGATGAGGTAGCCGCTGCAACCGTCAATCGAGACCTTTCTTGCTCTAGAGCCGCACGAGCCGCAGTCTCACGGCGCGTGTGGGCCTCGGCCTCCGCTAGTTGTTCGCTCAAGTCCGCGCAACGGTTCCCTGCATCCGCAGCAGCTGCTGCCGCCGTTGCCGCAGCTGCATCCGCCGACGCCACAGCGCTCTTGGCATCGGCGACGTCGCGTCCTTTCGCCGCCAAGGCAGCAGCTAGCCTGGCTGCTTCCGCACTGGCGGCGCGCTCTCGCTCCTTGCTCGCCGCCACCTCACCCTCGAGGGCCTCCACTTTCTGTGCTTCCGCGGCAGCTCGGGCTTGGTGCGAGCGCCTCCCGGCTTCAATCTTGTCTGTGAGTCGCCCCACAAGTCGAGCCAATGCTTCCACCGCCGTTCGCGCAGTGGCTGCACCTCCACCCGACGACGACGACGACGACGATGCATGCCCAACCAGACTGCTGTTGCTACGAGATGGGCCCTCGTCCATTCGCACTAAGCTGCGAGAAACGCCGTCACTGCCACCACCACCGAAACTGAAACTCTGACCGCTGCCACTGAGACCCAAAGGATCTGCGGAATAGTCCCCTTGAGGTTTGTAAGGTGAATCCGCAGCAGTGGCGGCGAGATTCTCCTGAGAATGAGTGGCCGCACGGGTCGCCAAATCAGCGAGGGCGTTCAAGGTATCGTTCAATCGCCGACCCTCGTGCGTGGCTTCCGCACACCGGTGCTCCAGCGATTGCGTCAACTCTTCTAAATGGCCCATCTGCAGAGCATCCGCCTCTTTGCCCTTGAGTTGCTCCATCAGCCGCTCCGTCAGCTCGGTAATTGGGCCCTGCGCTGCCGCCAGTGACGCACACCGCCCTTCGAGCCGCGCCAGCTCTTGGCGGGCCCCCGCGAGTGACGCCGCACTTTCGTCCGCGCGCATCGCTTCACTCTCGAGCCGCTGCCGCGCCTGCTCCAACTCCCGCGCGACCCTCGCATGCTCGTGCTGCAAAGTGGCCAAACTCTGGGCACAGGCTTCGCCCTCGGCCGCTGACGCACTCGCCGCCGCGCGCAGTTCATGATAAGCGCGCTCCACCGCTCGTAACTCTTTGATTTCCTGCCGGGCATTCTCATAAGTGGCATTGTGCGCGCGCTCTCCCGCACGTAGCGACGCTAGCTCCTCCCTTGCGGCGGAGAGCTCTTGCAACAAGGCGCTGCCCCGCTCCGACTGATTGGCCAATTGTCCCTGTAAACCACTCCCGTCCCGCGCCGCGGCTTCCCTGGCGCGCTCCAACTCGACCATCTCCTGCCGTAACCTCGCGGCCTCTGCCTGCAGTGCCTGTCGTTCGGTCGCGTCCACCTCGGCGGCTCGCGCACTCTGCTGCACTTGCATCTCGAGCGCGCGCTTGTCCCCGCTCACGGCCGCCAGCTCCTTCTCCACCTGCGCCTTGCTCCTGCGCTCTTCAGTGGCTTCCTGCCCCAAGGCTGCGCTGCGCTCTTTCTCGGCCTGCAGTGCCGCGGCGTGCTGCTCGCGCTCGCGCCTCAAATCTTCGTTCAAACGCGCCTGCACCTCTTCCATCGCGCTCTCGGCTGCCTCCAATTTACCGGTCAACTCCACCGTTTTCATGGACGCCAGCGAATGAGCTTCCCGTAAGTTGGATAAGTCTTCCGTGAGCTGGGACCGCTGCCCACTCAAATCTCCTGCTTGACCTGCGGCCGTCGCCAGTGCAGTCTCCATGGCGGCGACTTTGGTGCGATGCTCGGCTAGTTCCTCTCGCAGTTTGGACTCGGTTGCGCTACATGTAGTGGCGTGGGCTTTGGCCTCTGCCAGGGCTGCATTGAGGGCTTCCTGAGCCTTCTCTGCGGCGGCCTGGGCGTCAGCCTTGAGGCTGGCGTGCTTTCGCTCGTGGCTCGAGTGCAGTTCTTCTGCAGTAGCCGCAGCAGCTTTTAATTGCTCCATCAGCGCTGATCGCTCGCTGGTGGAAGCTTCGGCAGCTGCTGCCGCGGCCGCTAATCTCTCCTTCATGTCATTGATCACCTCTTCTCGAGCGGCCTTCTCCACAGCCGCCACCGCTGCCTGCGATGCCGCGGCCTCGATTTCTGAGAGCCGTTGCGCTGCCAGTGCCTTTTCTTCCTCTAGAGCTTCCCTCACCGTGACCAGATCTTGCGAGGTGTCCGTTGAAGCCGCTGTCAGCGCACTCCACTTCGATTGCAGGTCTCCGTGCTCCTGTTGCAAGGTTCGGTTGCTTGCCTGCAGTGCCTGGTGCTCGTCTGCCACCACTCGGAGCATCGCCACTTCGGTGTTAGCGGAATCCCTGGCATCTCGGGCCGCAGAGGCCGCGTGACCTCGCAGGCACGCTAAAGCACGGCCTAAGCGCCGCTTTTGGTTCTGAAGCAAGGCCCGGCTCATAGCCCCACCCCCTAAGCCAATCGACCGCCCGGCGCGTAGCTGTTCGTGTTTCGCCAGATGCCGCGCCGTCAGCGCTCGCCAGCCCCGCCGCTGTTTACCTGCCACTTTATCCTTCAACATGTGCAAAAGCACCTTGGCTGCAGCTTCGTGCTTCACGAGAGCGGCTACTCGACGGCGCCAATTCACAAACCGCAGCCGCTGCCGCTCTCGCAGCCATGTTTTGGTGGCGCCCGCTACGAGCAGCTTCAGGCGCTGTTCGGCAGTGGCGTGGGACTGCAGCGAAGAGTGCCACGTGCGAAGGGCGCGGCGAGCAGCGATCTCATTAGCTTTGCGCTGGCCGAGCAGAGCGACATTGGCGACAGCGCGGCGTTTAGTGGAGCGAACTTTCACAGTGCTGCGCCATACGCTGAGGACCCGCACCACGCACTGGCGCTCCTTGCGATCTGCAGCGCGTTGAATGGCCCTCTTCGCGACTTGCCGACGGTAATGCAGTCTTGCAGCGATGCGCAGCGCGGAGGACCCCCTCGCTAAGCATTCGGTCAATTGCCGTTTGGAGGCTTGGGTTAAGACTGACGCCCACTTTTTGTCGCGCTGTGAGGCATGCAACACTAGGGAAGACCATGTGTGGAAGCGCTTCTTGGTAGCCTCGGTGGAGGCTCGCCCCAAAATCGATGACGTCATCTCGGTCCCTTGCTCGAAGTTCGCCTGGTGCCGCGCCCCCGATTGCCAGCGCGTAAACACACGGTGATAGGCGTCCCAGGCGGCGCATTTCTCGGCAAGACTTAGCGCACGAGCGAAGCCCGAGCATTGGTGCCTCTTGAATTCGATGAATCGCAACCAGGTCGCCCACCTTCGCACCACACGCCTTCCGTCCGCCTGAGAGGATATGCAAATAAAAGTGAAAAAGGGCGAGCATTGTCAGGTAAGAGCCTCAACCCAGAAATAAGAAGAACAGGAAGCATTGAGACCACACGCTACATTAAGCTCTAGCAGAAATAAAAACATCCCTAAACACTCCGACCACGACACTCTCTTCAGACACCCCCCTTCTTATCATTTGATTTCCTTACTTTCTCGAGCATCGACCGTGTCCCACTCAAGCCCTGCATGCCCGCCTTGAGGGTCTCTAGCCAGCTTCGCCACGCGCGCACCACCCTCTGCGCCGCGTCCTTCTCCGCTCGCAATGCCCTCGCCTCCACCACACCGTGCAGCGACGCCACTTGCAGCTGAAAGTGATGCGCTACTGCTTTGAAGCGACTCACTGCTCGTCCGGACCGCCGCGCGATGTTGCGCTCCAGCGTGCCCATGAGCGCCTCTGCCCCTGCCTCTTTGCCCGAGTTCGCCGCTGCCAGCTGAGCCCACGCCATGAATCGCTTCGCCAGTACTTCCGTAGAGGCACGGAGCTCACAGCGATTGGCGACTGACTGCAAAAGGTGGTCGCGGTCATTGAGCCAGCAGGTAGTGCTGTACCAGTGGTCCAGGCGGCGGGTCTGAGCGCTGATCGCTGATTGGCTGAGCGCTCGCCCCCCGAGACGGGCCAATGAGCGCGCGCCGTGGCTGCGGTCCCGCGCTGCCTCCGATGCGTTGCTCCACATGTACAGCGCTGGCCCCAGCCCGCTTTCGGCCTTTTTCGCTGCACACTTGAATGTGACGCGCCGCAGCAGCGTCGCCAAGCCTCTGCGGTATGCACTCCACTGCCGCCACTTCTGCAAAGACTGTTGGGAGGCAGCCCGCTCACTGAGGTGGACTCGGGATAGCACGAGGCGCTTTAAGCGCGCTAAACCGGCATCGTTCCGAGTGGCCGACCGCCAAGTGCTGAGACCGTCACGCAGCTGAGCTGCTACCCATCTGAGAAAAGCAGCGATGAAGGAAATTGAGACATGAGACGTGACAATAAAGGCAGATGCACACACATTAATGGAAGACGGCGTTATGCACACACGTGATAATCAACGCATAAGCATCTTTGAAAAAAGGATAGATTAAGAAAATCGCCTAAAGATAGTAGTCTTCATCATCCTACCGGTCAGCGGCTTTGTTCATGACGGACAACAAAAGCTTCCCGCTGCTGGCTGCGCTGCTCATATTATGCTGCCATTTCGTTAGAGCACCCGCGCGGGTGAGGCGCTGGTCCCTTCGCTGCGCTCCTACCAAGAGGCTCTTAAGAGCTGCATCTCGCGCTCGTCCAGCTTCCACTACATGTGGCCACCACTGCTGCTTGAAGGCCCTCTTCATGGAAGCCAGGGCCCGGCCTTCCAGCAATTGCCACGCTTTAGTTGCGCCGCGGTTCTTGGTGGCATGCACTCGCACCGCACTGCGGAGCACGGTCATGACTTTGCGGGTGCGGTACTCGACGATGCGCGCGTGGGCCTGGCCAAAGGTGAGCTTCAGGAGGGCGGTCTGCCGCCGCGACGACGACTGACGACTGCGCCACGTCAGCAAGGCATTGGAAGTGGCTAGCCGCCGTTCTCGAGCGGCCGCCGAGCGCAATGCCACTTGAAGGCGCTTCACCCGCTGCTGCCTCTCCAGCACCTTGCTGTGCCAGAACAAGAGGGCGCGGCGGCATTGTTTCGAGCATCGTCGCTTCATCGTCTTGAACGTAGCAATGGCACCCGCATGTCTGCCGAACTCCACACGAGCCGCGGCCTCTGCTGCCAAAGCCGCGGCGCCACTGCTGCTGGCTTCCTCCGCCGCCGCAGTGGCTGCCTGCAGTTGATCGGTAAGCGTGGCCTGTGCTGCTGCGGCCTCCGCACTGGCAGATTCCTTTTCATTCACTAGCTGAGCCAGCTCCTCAGCCGCCCTCATAGCTGCTGAATTAGCAGCCTCTTGATTTTGCTCCAGGGCTCGCGTAGCTTCCGCCAATTCATTGATCCGCTGTGCTTCTCGCGCCGCAGCCTTGGATTCCATTGCCTGCATGGCCAGATCGTGAGCTTCCTCTTTGGCTGTTAAGGCAGCTTCACTCTCTGCTTTCAGCTGCTGCTCCAGGGCAGCCTTTGCATCCGCCGCCTTGGCCTCAGCTTCCGCCACCGCTGCTGCCAGAGCTTCCTGTGCCCTCTCCACCGCGGCTGCCTCGCGCGCCTCCCGAGCAGCTTCCGAGGCGGCGAGCACGCTGGCTGCCTGCGCCTCCTTGGCCTCTGCTGCCTCGCGCATGAGACGAGTAGTAGTGGCAGCCCACCGCCGCCAATACTTATGCAAGTTCGACTCCAGGGCGGTGTACAAGGCCACCAGGTCTCGGCTGGCTGCGCGCCTGGCCCGCTCTGCTCGCACGGCGTTCTTGGCTTCCGACAAAGCGTCTTCGAGGTCAGAGCAAGCCATCGCTTGTTGTTCCAGTGCTGCCTGAGCGCGCGCTCTTTCCTCGGCAGCTGCTGCCTCGAAAGCTCCCAGCTCCGAGTCCGCGGCTGTCGCTGCCCGATCTTCAGCCTCTTTCAGAGCTGCTTCATGGGAGGCCTGTTGCTCGGCTAAGGCTGCCTCAGATGCTGCCATAAGCTCTTCTTTGCAAGCCGCGAGTGCCTGAGCGTGCTGTTCTGACGCTTCAATCTCAGCCCGAGACCGGCAGTTCGTTCGCCACAGGAGAAGAGCGCGCCGCTGCCTTCCTCTATTCCTCCCTGCAAGCACTTTGGCAGCTTGGCGAGCAGCTAGCCCGGCTTTATCTGCTGCGTGCGCCTTGGCCCGCATGTGCAGGAGCCAGGTCGCAAATCGCTTCTTGCACGCCGATGCTTCGCTCGCTCGCAACGCCCTCCGCACTTGCATGAGCGCCACCTTGCGAGTCGCCAGAGACGACGAGGTGTGTCGCGCATGCGCAGCTAAGGCCTGCAACGCTTTTCGCTGGGCGGCGTCTGATCGGTCTTTCATCAGCTTGCCCGCTGCTTTGAACCCGCCGTGCGCGCGGGCTGACGCTAGTTCGTGTTGGGCCTTGGTCGCGAGCACACCCGCTTTCCACGTGCGATAAGCCTTTCGCGGGCCTTCCCCCAGAGCCCGGTCCAAAGTGGCAAGCGCGCGGTGGCAAGTGCGGTGCTGTAGCAGTGCCTTGGTGTCTTCGAGGCTGGCCTTGGTAGCTGTCAAGGAAGCGGCATGCTCGTCGCGGCACTGCGTTAGGGCTGCGCCTTCAGAGGTCAAACGAGTCACGTCTGCTTCGCTCTTGGCCTTGCAACTCGCGAGCTCTTGGTCCACAACTGCCCGAGCGTCTGCCGCTTGGATGGCCTCGACTGCAGCTGCCTCTAGGGCTGCTGCTTGCTGTTTCAGCGTCGCCGACTGCTGCTCTAAGGTAGTGCCGTTATCTTTCAGCTGTGCTTGCGCGCCGGCGAGCGCTTCCTGAGCCTCGCTCAAGTCAGTCTTCAGCTGAGCCAACGCAGCTTCGCCGTCGTCACCTCGCGCGGTTTGCACCGAAAGCAGGGCGCGCGCTTCTCCCAGCTCCGAAGAGACAGTTGCCACTTTGTCCTGCGCTTCCTTGAGCTCGCTGCTGAGTCGGGCGACTTCCTTCCGTGCCTCGTCTCCCGAGGCCAAATGCTCTTCGCGCTCGGCGATCACAGAGGCTTCTCGGGCTGCTGCTTCCACGGCTGCTGCTTCAAGCTCTTGAACATTGCTGCGGGTTGAGGCCAGGGCCTCTCGTAGCTCAGATTCAACTTGAGCGCTGGCGTCTGCTGCTGCTTGGGCATTGGTGGCGGCTGTAGCAGCTGCTGCCTCCACCGCTGCCAACTCAGCCCGCAGTTGGGCTTCAGTAGAAGAGGCCACGATAGCTGCCTGCTCGGCTGCGTTCGCGGCGTCTGCAGCCGAAGCTGCGGCACTGGCTGCATCAGCTTGTGTGTCGGCCAGTTCTGCCTCTAAGCTAGCGACTTGACGCTGACATTGTGCAAGCTCTGCTGCGGTTTCCGCCTGGCTCCCGCCTTGGGCATGGGCTAGCTGCTCTAATGTAGCATTGGTGGCCGTGAGCTCCGCCGCCTGAGAGTGGGCCACTTCCAGCGAGCGGTGCAGCGACGCGTTGGCCTTGGCGTTGGTAGCCATGCGGTGCTCGTATTGCTGAGCGCTCGCAGCTAGCGCGCTGCGCCAATGCACGACCGCAGCACGCTCTTTGGCCTCAGCTCGTGCTAGAGCCGCGGCCACACCTGCTGCGCCACCAGACACTTTACCCGAAGAGCCTTCAGTAGCATTTTCGTCTTCAGCCGCCTCGCCACCTTCGTCACGTCCATCCGCATCGCCAGCAGCAGCAGAGCCAGTGTGCGCGTGGATTTCGTCCAACTCGGCGCTGAGCCTCTCCTTCTCCAGACGCAATTCATCTAGCTCGCGCACCAACTCAGCGTTAGCGCCATGAATGCCGTCGTTTTCGTTGCGCTCCTCTTCGTGCTCTAGAGCCAGTAGAGCGTACGCTTCCCTCATTTCTTCGCTTCGCGCTTCCAGCCCTTCGACGACCATCAGTAACTCCTCGTTCTCTTCTGCAAGCGCCGCTGCCCGCAGCCTTAAATCTTCCTCGTTCTCATTTACTTCAGCTATTTCGTGAGTGTCAACGCCTTCATTCACTTCACCAAGGCTTTCGCTAGGATAACCAGCTATTTCGTGGCCGTCACCATCGCCGCCTCCACTACTGTCGGTGGTCTCTTCAGATGCAGCAAGGATCTCAAGTTCTTGTTTGGCAGTCGCCGCCGTCGCCGCCACGTCGGCACGAGCCTCCACCGCTGAACTCTCTTCGTTCGTCCTAACACCCTCGCCTGATGTTTCTTCCGCCAGCGAAGAGGGGGGTGGTCCAGCATTCGCTTTAGCCTCTTGCGCTGCCACTGCAGGTGCCTCCAACGTTTCCTGCAACGAAATAGGATCCGTGGCAGATGCCTCCTCGGAAGCCTCAACGCTGTTGCTGGCACTGCCGCTACTATCAGCATGTCTTGAGTCATTACCAAGGCCGTCTTCTTGACCAACAGTTGTCTCGGCTATGCTGCTGAAACCATCAACTTCTTCAGCCTCTTTGCCACTGTTGCTGCGTTCATCGTCAAGCTCCGCACCGAGATCTACCGAGGCTGACTCCATTGAAAACAACGCCTGACGGCTATATGCCCAAAAAAATCTCAGTAAGTTGACAGAAACGAGGTCTCGGCTCTTTGATGCACCTACTCTGCTAACTGGCGGATCAAACGGGGCGACCCCTTCGTTTGGTTGTGCAGCACCAAACGCTGCGCTCCTTCGACAAAGCTTTTTGACAGTTTGTCACTAAACTTAAATGACTAGAATATAAAAATGAGTTCTTTTGGATACGTTTCGTGCCAAGAAGAACAAAAAAACGTCCGACCGACAACAACAACATCATGCCGATCAGAAAAGAATGCACAGCAGCTGTAAGTATGCTTACCATCCATTTCTCGAAAGGAGATACGAGCTTGAGCTAAGCTAGACTTGACTGATCACTCTCTACTCTATCTCTTCGTCTATCGACTCTACTCGCTGCTGAGATGGAAAATCTTTAATTCGCTGTTGCAGTATAATCGCTGTAACTAAGTATAGCGGATTCACTCTTTGGAGGTCGGCGTCACTCATGGATGCCTCTTTGAGCGCTGGCTCATCTCCTTCAGAGCACCAGTCACTTATCAAGTCCGAACCTTCGGATGATGAAGAAGTATCACCAGCCGTTCTCACGAGGGCACGAAATGCTTATCTTACCTGGAAGTGAGTTAGTGAATGGTCATTTTGTGATAGTTTATTCATCATTCACCTTTTGTGGCAGAAACTGGATTTCCCTATTTTACATACTATGGAGTAATATAGATACAGCTTTCTGCGTCCATTAAATATGCTGTTCGCCACATAATCCATCTTGGAATGCCAGCCTGAAATAAGCTCTATAGTGCGCTGCAATCACGTTGATAAACCTAGGATCGCATTCTATTTTTGTCTCTCACCTGATCCTACCAAACACCTCAGAGCCCCCACTACCCACTGCATATCTGCCAAGCTAAGCCCTTGTCCTTTACCTTCCTCTTGAATTCAATACAGTTTCTTCAGTTCAATTAGCTTCGGCATCATGATCGAGCTTTATTCCGAGTTGTTCACCTACGTGATCGACCCTAACTCGGTGACAAAAGCAGCGTTTTATTCCACCCTGGGGATGTCAATGTATTCTGTGACTTCGTTTCTCTTTTCGCCGGTGTTTGCGACGCTCACGGATACCATCGGTCGACGGCCCATTTTCCTCCTCGCCGCAGTGGTGGACTCGTGCGTTGGGATCACCACCGGTTTGGCCAAAAGCAACTGGGTGTATGTCACATGCATGCTCCTCATGGGAGCTGGCGACAACTCCTTGGCTACGGGTATGGCCACCCTCTCCGCCTTCGTTACGGGCACACCAAAGGGCTTCCCAGGCTCCAGTGAAGACTCATGGTTCTTCCGACAGTTGTACTATTGCGTGCGTCTCGGTGGTGGCGGCGCATCAGAGGCATCGGGCCACGATCAGGCAGCCTACTTGAAGGCTGAACTTGCGACACAATTTACTGTGCTATTGATCGTACAAGTCACAGGAAGTGCGATTGGAGTGATAAGTGGCGACGCGCTTTACTCGGCTACTGGCTCCTACTCCTGGTCGTATGCAGCAGCAGGCTTCATAGTTCTTCCGCTCATACCTTTCTTATGGTGGTACATGCCAGAAACGGTCCCTGCTCAACGCCGCAAGCCCTTTAACTGCGCAGCATTGGGCGAAGCTTTTGCCACACAGGTCGACTCTGTACACCTCTTCTTGGGCAACCGTCGCATGTTTGGCCTTCTTCTAGTTAGCTTCCTTATTCAATTTGTGAGCGCAGGCATATTCGACGTGGTACTTTATTGGGGTAAGTTTCGAACTTTTCATGAATCCAGAGAAGTTGAGTCGAAATATTTCTCATTGCACTGACTATGGTGCCAGAGTTGACATATGTGTATACGAGATACTCTCTTTTCACGAAGACGTGCTTTTACTACATTTTGCGCATTTTGCTTGAATGATTAGGTGAGTGGAAGTTTGGATGGGGTACGACAACCGATGCACTGGCACTATTCTTAGCGGTGTTCGCAGAAGTTATTGGTGCTGTTACCGGCCCTGCCATTCTTGTTTCGCGATTTGGGTTCAAGACTTCAAGCCTCCTTGCAATTTTATTCGCAGTTGGTGCCACAGCTTGTGTCCCCACTGCACTAGTTGCTTCATCGGCGGCAGCTATCGCTTCGTTGGTTTTCTTTGCGCTAGCACTTGGAGCAATCCCCATTCTGAATGCCCAGATATCGAATGAAGCCAGCGTGGAAATGCAAGGTCGTGTGGCAGGCTTCAATTACGCAGTGATGACCTTAGCGTGGGTGAGCAGCCCGTACGCTTACTATTACATGTTTGCGGGCACAATCACCGATGATGATGACCAAACTCATTCCCATAACGTCACTTCCAGCCTTATCTGGTGGGTGACACTGGGCATTCTTGCGCTTTCGAGTGCTCTAGTCTCTGCTTTCGTCCCGGAATCCAAAGAATCGAAGCTGGTCCCTTAGAGCATTCTACGGGGCACGTGACCTATACTTCACGCGCGGACCTCGCAATTTGATTGCTTGATGTGACGTCCAACGATCGAGAGTGGTCAGTACTACTTGGACGTGCTTGTTCTGGCGCCTGCAATCGAAGTCGTAATCGAACTGATATAAACTCAAATAATGTAAGTTTCTTCTCATTTCCTTTCTACCTCTGCGTTAGTCCTCTAACTCTAATTCCGGCCCTTCAGAGCCATTGTAAAAATCGTAAGGGCAATACCAGGGTAAGGGGTAAAGGAGGGGGTTGTTAAGGGCAAATGTTTTTTTTTTTTAGACAGGCCTCGAGGGGCCGAGACTAAACCTAGGAAGCTAATCAGGCGCACATGCCCGAGTGGCCATGGAAGTAGTTCTTTTTCTTTTTTTTGATAAAACGATTTTCCAAGATTTCCAAGCCGAAAGGATCCTTTTTATTTCTTTTTTTTTTTGAGGCAGGCTCCGAAGGGCCGGAATTAGAAGACTAAGAGGTAGAGAAGAAAAGCAAAGCAGCGCAAACTAGACCTAAGAAGCCAATCAGGCGCACATGCCTTTTTTTTTGTCTTAGGAGATTATGAATAATAAACTAGACAACTGAATGCCTGAGCGCACTACTTCCATGCCTACTTTAAAGTTGGAATTATCCGAGTGGCAAAATGGGTATAGGAATTCAATGGGGTGTGGATGTGGGAGTGGGTACATCTACACGGTAAGCCCGCTTTGCTGCTTATGCGCCATACGTCCCAGCCCACACTTCAGGCCACTGATGCGCATTTCGAGTGTGATACCTGTCGGTTGATAAGATGTTTGTGTAGTGTGGTTGATGACAAAGAAATCCAGTCCACGGGGGAGGGGGGAGGGGGACTGGGGGAGGGGTCTCGGATCTCGGGTCTCGAGTCTCAGAAAAAAAGGATTTTGTTGAGGTTTAGGAATTACTAAATTAGGACACCGTTGTCACGAACAATGTAATGACAGAATGATCAATCAATTGTTAACAATGAAAAGAGGCCTGTGTCTTCTTGGCACCTGTCAAGCAAAGAGCACGGAGCGCAGACTAGCGCGGTGCCCTGAAGTACCTGATTTAGCTAAGGAACAGTTCCTTTCATGTTCACTTAGTGTTACATTCATCTTTCGAGCGTAGTCCAAGCGGAACAACTTTCGCTACATGTATGCACTAGTTATTCTCAGCGCAAACTTCACATGTTTCGGCGCTGGGATAGTGAACGCAGTGGGCACTTTTATCCATGGCATGTTTGCACAATGCATCGCTTCAACCGTCCATTAAGGAGGTGCCAGGTCATGGGCTCGGTTCAGAGATTCGGGTGCGGACCTCTCGACTCGCCGTCAAGCCAGCTTCGATGGCTGGCCGTCCACGCCCTTCACCTGTAGCAATTAGGCCTGTTTACGATCTTGGTCCGCGCAGTATCATGTCGCCTAGCGTTTACCAACATGAATATGTTGAATGGAGCAGCGAAATCCGCAATCAGAGTCACGATCTGAGTGAGGGGGATTTGAAGCAAGGCGAAGAGAAGTATGACGAAAGGGAAGCTATCAAGGAAGCTAGTAGAATTGATGAAGCGCAAGTTCAAGACGAAAAACGAATTGAGCCAATTGTGGTGCGTCGCCGGTCTTTCCTTGGGTCTGAGTCGATAGCAAACATATTCGAAGTCGCTCCACGTGGTGGTTATCGTGCTGGCTTAATACATTGTCTGCTTGTTCGCAGCCGCCGCCTGGGGCCAATCGGCACGACCGAGTTCCGACTCTACCTTCAGGGAGCGAATGGCCAGGGAGGATCAAGCGGTAAACTTGAGGAAGATCGGTTGTTGCTTGTTGCCATACCTCAAACAGCCGGTTCTTTCAACCTTTTCAATATGGCCCGTGGCAGCGTAGAAGGCGCCCTGACTCGGAAGTCAGGCAACTTTGTGGGAGAGTTCGTGCGAGCTAGCGGACCATCGAGATCAACTGTGGGAGCGCTAGGGCTACAGAGAGCGACCGCTTTCTTACTTCATGGCAACAAATCGCACACTGAGCTCGCAGCAGCTGCGTTTCACAAGCCATCGCTCAGTCGGCATGTTCACGACGGTCCACGTCCGCGTAACCTCAACATTCTGTTGCCTGGACTCAATGCTCGCCGCCGCCCCTCTCTCGAGAAATCAAATGACGACTTGTGCACCAGCGGGAGCAGTTTGACGTTGCTCGAAACTCTTCAAGACCGTGTCACAAGCGGTGTTGACGCAAGTCCGCCATGGGCTGGGTTTCGACCGTCGACATCGAGGAATGCAACGACTTCCGATGGCACGGAGCCACGCCTCTTTGAAGTGAAAGCTCCCGCCTTCGACGGCACGGCATACCGCCTTGATTTCAACGGCCGTGCTAGTGTTCCCTCAGTAAAGAACATGCAATTGGTAGAAGCGTGCGACCGAAGCGATGTGGTTCTGCAGCTCGCTAAAGTGAGCACCAACGACTTTCACCTCGATTTCAAAGGCCCTTTCAATGCCTTGCAAGCCCTAGCTGTCGCTCTCGCCCAGTTTTCATATTAGTTGAAGCATTTGCGATGGTATAGCACTGCTAAACAGAAAGCAGCTCTAGCTAGTTGGCTTGAAAAATATAGGGGGAGCGGGGTTCTTGTAGTGGAATTATCATTTCCTCATGCGTTATGCGGCGCTCACAAGAGAGCACCATATCTATAGAATATAGAAAATACTGGAGTCAACTGCCAATTTCTCTGCGAGTGTACTAAGATCCAAGATTCTTGAGTTTCCCAGAATAAAACTCCTATCTAAGCAGTATCTCCGAACATTTCTAATTCCCCACCATACTTTTCTACGTCACTAGCACCTGGAGCTACAATTACCGTCCATTGAATTTAAAGTCTAACGTCTAACGTTACCGCACTGGCGCAGGCCCCGAAGATGCGGAATTAGGTGACCTACAGGCAGGAGCAGAAAGCAAAGCAGGCCAAATTGGATTAGATTAGATTAGATTGGATTGGATTATACTCCCCCAGTGCAAAGAAAGACAAGGGCAGAAATAGAACGCCCTCAGAGGTGATTTGTATTTGCACATGTAGCATGTATCTGCGCGTTCTAGAAGGCCCTATCTGGCGTCTTCCCTCCGATCAAGCAAAGCAGTTAACGCAAATTGTAATGCTGGTACTATGAGGGGGAATAATTAGGCAAACAACATCCCCGAGCGGCCATGAGAGTGATGTTAGTGGTCCAAAGTGGCGTACGGAGTAACACGGTTTACAATACTCCGAAACGCTGAAACGCGGCGAAACGCGAAATCTTTTCCTGAAAACCGGCGGAACCGAGCTCTCGACGACACGACAGCAAAATGGGAATCTTTTTCGACTTCTGATGATCTGATGACGACACCATTGCACGATTTGCCCTAAATCACTGAGTACCAAGGACCAACCGATTTCCCCCAGGAAATAAAACCGGAAATAACTCAAAATCCCGGAAAAACCGGAAATGGCCTCGTGAGGGGCTCCTGGACCTCCCCTGTGGTGTAAGAAAGTCCGTAAATGCGCTATATTTCCTTTTTTTCCGCGCAAGTGGCTCTCTGTTCGCTCCGAAGCCCAATCCCCCCTCGGGGGAGGGCTCAGAAAAACCGCTCGGTGGATAAAGGATTGGGTTGAAATTTAGAAAAATCCGTATTTTTACGGTTCAAGACTATAAAAATCGTAGATTTACGTCACAAGACCGGAGACGAACGGAGGTCGGTAAATTTTGGCCAATCACAGGCCAATGATTAAGGCCGGAATTAGCCGGAAATAACGAAATTTACCCGGACGTGGGAATCCGGAAATAAGGTCTCAAAACCCCGGAAACCCGTTGGTCCTTGCTGAGGCTCTATTCTACGGGTTAGAAAATTCTGGTTATTTTTTGAGATTTCTTGCAAATTTGAATTCTGGCCAATCACAGTACAGGAAAGAAAATCGAGCAAAAACTAACCAGACCTCTGGTTAGTTTTTGCTCGAGCAAAAACTAATTCTGAGAGCAAAAAATAACTCAGTTATTTTTTGCTCAACCTCTCGCGCCACTTCAGGTACATCTCGCGCCAAAACGCCCTTTGGCCCCCATGAGCTTTTGCGAGCTGACTA
>Ga0307979_1001181_pt1 | contig 18523 bp, 14 predicted proteins | sample OrgLakmetage1058_FD_201833 | JGI IMG/M metagenome (GOLD analysis project Ga0307979, IMG submission 201833) | Saline water microbial communities from Organic Lake, Antarctica - #1058 | ecosystem: Environmental > Aquatic > Non-marine Saline and Alkaline > Saline | place: Antarctica: Organic Lake...
AAAGAAACGCCCAAAAAGATGTCAAAAACCAGGATGCACCCATAAGTCGTGTTACTGAGTTACTAGGATTCTCTGATTTTTTTGATTTTTGCATTAAAGAATTCAATGCAGCATAAACAAGGAAATCTTTATCTCTGGAATAGGCCAATGCCAAAACTAGGAGTTCTAGAAGGTTCAAGAAGTGGAGGCAGCAAACGCCTTTTAGACTTTTATGGTTATGGCTAGAACCGCCAAACCAGCCAGTGGCTTTTCATCGAATTCCGCAGTTCGCCGTAGGTGGAACGTGAGGAGGTTGAGTGAGAGTGACAGCGAAATAAAAGTCGTTTGAATTAAACCATTTCGGAATTCAAAAGTCGTTTGAATTAAACCATTTCGGAATTCAAAGGCGAAAGCGAAAAGCGGGTTTTATCCGGTTTGTGTGTTTGATGTTTGAGTGTTTGGTTTAATACTTAAGAACACGCACTGATAGTCAGTAGTTAGTGCCAAAGAAGAAATTCGTGATTGGCGTTTAGACTCGGATTTTAGAGATGGATCTCTGTTGCTGTATTAAGGAATATGCTATGAGTATGAGTAAAATAAGAGCCATAGAGACAGTAATACGTAATACGAGAGAACATTGGGGGGATTGCCCTTCTAGGTAGGGGTGGCCATGAAACGAATTCGGCGATCAAATTTAAATGCCGGGAGGCGGTTCAGAAAGAGCCGACTCGTCGGAAGCAAACGTACGCCGGCTGCGAGCCGAAACAGTGCGGCTCTGAAGGTTCAGCTCGTCGCTGCTGCTCAGCACGTCGCCACCGAGACCGCCGCTGCCCAGCGGTGCGTCGCCGTCTATGTTCGCGAGGCCGCTGCCCACGAGCCCCATCCCAAGGCCGCTGCCACTGAGGAGGGCTGCGCCGAAGTTGTCAAGGCCGCCGAGGCCGCCGCCGACAAAGGAAGAGGCATCATCGAACAAGCCGGTGCTACTAGGACCAGCGAATGAGGAAGTGTCGAAGAGGTTGCCTCCGCCCCCGTTACCGCTTCCACTCAAAGTGGAGCCAAGGCCGAGGTCGAATAAGATTGACGGATCCGCAGCAGAGCCCGCAGGCGATGAGTCGACAGTGGCAGAGCCAAGCCCAGGTGGAGTAGATGCAGTCACGTTCATAGAAGGGTGCCGCTGCGGGCTAGGCGCGGAAGCATCATCGCCGTTGTAGTTGCGATCGTTGGCATCGTGACTCAGCAGCTCGCTTGACGATTGGGCCATCAAGGACGCAGAGGAAGAGGGCTGGCTGGGCACGCCGCTGTCTTTGGCTTTGGCGATGCTGCGCTCGAGCTCGAACCACATGTCAAGCTCTAAACCATCCGCAGACCCAGTGCCCTTGCGACCGGGAGGGTGCGCAGCAACGTGCTGCAGAACGGGCGCTGAACCAGAAGAAGGAGAAGAAGGGGTGGGCTCCACAGAGGTGCTTTTGGTACCACTGGAAGGAGCAGCGTTCATCGAAGTAGAACGAAGAGCGAACGGATCACTTCCAGGAGCGGTTGTAGAAGTGCTTGCTTTTGCCGCAGCTGCAGTTGCCTTCTCCTTGGAGTTCGCTTTGGGAGACGGCTTGAGATCGAAGCCGGGCGGAGGCGCGACGCTAGTAGCATTCGCAGTGGCTGGGATTTTCGTAGCAGTGTGTCCGCCGCTGCTGCGCCGCACCGGCGTACGCGATGAAGACGTTGACACCACACCTTGAACGGAATCACTCGCTGCCGCTGCCGATGCAGCTTGAGCAGGCGCACCAGCAGTGGCAACAGAAGCAGTGCCGGTAGCCTTGAAAAGCACATTAGCCCAGCCACCGGGCGCAGCATTCCCGGCACTTGGGGCCACGGAGGTGGTCGACGACGTAGGCGGAAGGGTTCCACTGCGCGGCGACGCTAGGCCTCCTGCCCCTGCCCCTGCCGCTACAGCTCCTGTTACTGGAGCTGCTGCGGTGCTGCGCCCGTTGTTGCTACTGCTCACACCAACTGGCGCCGTCTTCGTAGTTGGCGACGCCTGAGGGCGTGCGGTTCCCTGCACTCCGCTGCTTCGTACTCCAGTACTGGTACTCGCTCCCGCCTTGCTGCTGCTGCTGCCGCTGCTGCTAGCTCGCTCCATTTTCCCGTTCTTCGATGACGACGACAAGCCACCATTTCCAACTGAGGCTTGAGCACCCGTGGCACTCCCTGCTCCAGTCGCCATGCGTTCCTTGCGCTTGACCGCAGGTTGCCACGCGCTTTCGGGGCTCACACCTTCAAGAGGAGCCAGCGCTTCGGTGGTGGCGGCGGCGGCAGCCGCACCGTCGGCACCTTCCAACGGCGGCTCGGACGCCGACGACTGCCGACGGCTTCCTATGGCGGGCTTTTGCTTGTTCAGCGGCTCTTTCGACCTTCCAGCGCTTGAAGCCGCAGATGCCGCCTTCGCATTGGAAGCCTTTTCACGAGCTCCCTGACGAGATGACGCTGAGGCCTGCTTGCCAACTAAACTGGCCTTGTTACCACCCTTTGCACCCCGAGTCAATGCGGTTGCTTCTATATCCGATTCGGTGTCCGATTGCTCCGACGATTCTGAGTTGTCCTCTTTCTCTTCGTCTTCCACTTCTGGCTCGGCTGCAGCCCCAGCATCCGCGAATGGAGGCAGAGGAACTTGTGATTGCGGTTCAAGTGTTGAAGGCGACTCCTGCGATAGCGCTGGAGGAGTCTTAGGCTTGGGGACAGGAATGAGGTGCCCATAGCCTGCTCGGCGCAAGGCCATCTTCGTGAGGCTCCACCACAGGGACTGAACCGGCGGCGGCATCCAAGCTTCGGCGCGAGCAACTAAGCTCCCTGCACTGCCACTGCTGCTGTAGTAACTTCCGCGATGGCTTCCGTCGCTGTCACCGTAATGGCTGTTGCTGGTCAAGAATGCTCCGTCATCTACACTAGTGATCCGCGCAGGCCCAAAAGTACTGCTGCTGCTCGTATTGCTGTTGCGGTGGTGGCTACTCTTGTTCTCACCGCGCCGCTTGCTGCCTTTCTCGCGCCGCCCGCCGTTCGTGTAACGGCCACTACTGCTGTCGTCTCCACCGAAGAGTAAGTCATCGCTGCCCCCGTACCCACCGCTACTGCTGCCATTCGGTAGATAGCCGGCTGCTTCTAGAAACTCTCGGCGCACCGAGAGGACGGCTGTCAACGCGTTGTGAAAAATACCAAACACGCACGCTTGACCTAAGAGCGCTGCACACTCGAGCACGACGCACGTCGCAAATACCCGCCATAACATGAGCCGCAGGGTGCCAAAGAACCCATCACCGGTGAGCCAATTGACGAAGCCAACCGCTAAGAAATGCGCCCACCATGCCCAGAAGGGACTGAAACCACCGTCATCGCCGCCACCGCCGCCATTGGAAGTAGCTGCGTCGAAGGGATTACTTCTGCGGTCATAGTGGGTGTGCCTGCCGTTGGTGACAAGATGAGGTGCCACCTCCCTCTGTGCAGCAATTGCTTCGAGCCCTGGGGCTAGTATCGCTGGCGTCCAGGTGGCTTCCACCGCTCCGGACACGAGCGCACCCGCGAGCTGAGCTGGTTGCGTGCGTTGCGGGTTCAAGCCAGCCATGGAGCAGCCCGAATCCCACGCACGGCCTAGAAAGCCTCGGCGCCGGCGCTCCGCTGCCGCCTGGTCAAACGGCGAAAACAGCAAGGGCGGTGCCCCACTGCTGCTGCCACCGTCGAGGATGTGCTCCCGGCGAACGTCGTTGATGTAGGCATCTGCGCCGTAGCCACTGCTAGCGCCACTGCCGCCACCGCCAATGCCGCCAGTGCCATCGTTGTCGCGGGTCAACTGGATCGCAGCTACGGCTGCTTCCTTGGCAGATACGGCTGCAGCCAGCGCGGTCGCCGCGGAGGACTTGGCCACCGCTTCCCCAAATACCGACGCAATCTCGAGCCGTATCACCGGTGGCAGCAGCGTGAATACGGGTGCAGCCAGGTCGGCTCCAGGCACGTATTCCTCCATGAAATTGGCTAACTGCCGCGCTGCTTCTCTGGCCGTTGCGACGTCCTCTTTTGCTTGACCCTCGCCAATTACAGCACTGTCGTCCGGCAGGCCCGCTGGATCTTCTCCCAAAGAATGGTTGGGCAACGGCACCAACTGCTGTTGAGCGAGACGCCACAAATGCCCAGCAATCACGACTTCTTCCGCGACCACCTTCACTGCGGCCCGTCCTAACGCATGCCCTCTTGATGACGCACTTGCGCTACTGCCATCTGCGGAACAACACGCCCTGCTACTACGAGTAGTGTCTGTGTCTAGGCAGGCGTGGCAGCGGCCATCGCCGAAATCGCCGAAAGTGCCCATGTCGAGAAAAGCTGCGTCGCCAAACGACGTTGCCATGGTTGATAACCGATGACTCACTAGCGATGGCACCGTAGACGGCCTATTGCTGTTGCTATTCCTACCACTACCATCGAAGCTCTCCTCTCCGTGATCCATCTCAGAGTGCTCCATTGCCGCTAGCAGCGCTGTGGACAAATCCGGGCGCACTGGCGTGGGATACGTGTACCCACCATAATTCATCTCATTAAGTGAAGCTGAACCAATCTCGCCGCCACCACCACTAGCGCCTGAGTGCAAAGGCACTGCCTGAGATGGCTGCGCGAAGCGAACGTCAAAGTCTGCTTCTTCGGCCAAGAGCATGCGCCGCATCACGCGCAAGTATTCGTCACACATGGGGGCGCCACTGCCACCGCCACTACTACCACTGCCACTATTAGTACTACCAGTGTCGTCCGCGCTACTGCCCCGGCTGCCAAGCTGGCTCACCGTCGCCTCGGCTAGCCGCAAAATCGTGTCCGCTGAGTCAATTGCCCGCCGCCGCGACTCGCGTTGCGCACTCTCTACTACCATACTACCACTACCACTGCCGTTGTTCCGAGCCCGGCCCGGCCCTAGGAGTGCGCCCGCGAAGCGTTCTGCGAGTAAGTCCAACTGATCTCGCCCGTCGCGCCCTTCGTCTCTGCCGCTACTGCTAGGACCTAGGGCTTTGCTCCCACTGCTGCTCTTCGTACGCCTGGATGAGCGGCCGCTTCGACGCCCTTTTGTTGTACTGGCGCTATCGCAGCTGTCGCAATTTTTCTTGGCTCCTCCTCGGAGGTGCTGGTAAGGCGCCCGGAGCGCGTCAAGCTTGGCTGCTAATTCGTGGTCGAGGCTCGCAGATAAGGAAGAAGTAGAAGAAGAGCTTTCAGAGTCAAGTGTAGCCACTGCATCAGCAGACTCAGTGGTTGAACTCTTAGAGCGTTTCCGTTTCCGTTTGCTACTTCGATCTTCTCCTTCGACGCTCTCAGTGCTAGCAATTGTTGCCGTAGTAGTGTTCTTGGATGCACCAGTACTGGTGGTCACATGGCTCTCGTCATCCGGCAGCAGCGCTGTTGGCGGAGGTGGCGGTTTGCGGCTGACAGAAGCCGCTGACGCAGAACCACTACCTATGCTATCTGTTCTAGAAGCGGCGGCTACTGCTGCATCCCCTGCTTTATTTGCTAGTGGCGCGACAGCTGTGACTCTAGCCGCTTCTTTGCTGAGCTCGTCTAAAGACAGAGGCCACCGAGGCAACCCCGCGCCACCACCGTCATCGTCGTCGTCGTATTCGCGGCGGTACACGTCAGCCAGCAGGTTGAAGCACTTGCCGGAGTCCGGGGCAAACGAGAGCGCGGGTCCGCCACCGTGCCGCCGGTCACTCTTGCTAGCGCTACTGCTACTACTGCTTGCAGCGGCGGCAGCATTTTGAGGCAAGTTGCCAACCCCCGCTGCTCCTGCAGAGCCAGGATCGACTTTCCCTGAAGAAGCAGCAGCCACACCACCACTGTTTGAGACCCCTGCACCGTTGGCCGGGCCAAGAGGCAGCTGCCGCGGCGGCAAGAGCTCCAGCAGCGGGCAAGCGCGCTCTAACGCTTGCGTAGCCCGGCCAGAATCGCCCCGCAGCAAGTAATACTTCCCCGTGAGCTCTAAGCTCGTCGCCAAGTGGTGCGCCGGCAACAGCACTTCCGCGGACGTCATTTTCGCGGTAGGGTCCAACAGCTGCTCTTCCACAAACTCCCACTGCCGCACGTTCTGGAGCAAGCTTTCTTCCACCGTGTCGCCCAGCACGCCGCCTCCGCCCAGGCCCCCGAGCTCGTCGATGTTGGCCGCCACCCGCGCCATCACCGGCTGCACGAGTTTCGCGTCAATGGACTGCGCGGCCTCGGCCTGCTCTTCGGGAGTGCCCGAGCGCGCCGCGGCCTGGGCCGCCTGCACATAAGCCCCGATGTTCTGATTGGACAGCTTCGCGTTCGCCGCTCCCGCCGGCTCGGCTAAACCCGACACGCCCACGGCATCCGCAGCAGCAGCAGCGGCCAGGGAAGCCCCATCTTGGCCGAGCTGCGGCCACAGCGGCGCCCCAACAAAGCCCGACATGGGCGCAGGGCGCACCCCGGGCCCCACGGGCTGCACGGCCGAGCGCGCGTTGAGAGCCCGCGGCGCCAGTTGATAGCACAGCAGCGCCCGCGCGGGGTTCCCGCCGTGCTCAGGAGGCAGCACGAAGTGTGGCATGGCGGCCGCAATCCCAGGCGGCTGGTCTGCCGCGCGCGCGAAACTTTCCAGCGGTGGTGCAGCAGCAGTAGGCTGCCCGGCTATGGTGTTAGCACTGGAGGACGGCGTGGGGGTGGGGGTGGTTGCCGTAGCGTCGCTAGTATGCGCTGCGTGGTGCTGGAGTTGAAAGCGCGCGCAGCCTTCGGCGAGTAAGTCGCCTGCTGCCCACACCCGCACCGAGGACTCGAGCGACCGCCGCTGCAAGTCGGAAAGCAAGCCGATCTCGTCGGAATTGCTGGCGCTGTTGCCGGCTTTGTGGCTGTGGCCCCCAGGGCTGCTGCCGCTGGTTAAGCTGGCGAACCCACTAGGGGGTACCGGTGGCGGAGGCGGCTTCGCAGCGTTGGCCCAGCCCGAGCGCACTTTCTGCGCTGGCTGCCCTCCTCCGCTGAAAGCTGCGAAGTTGAAAGGATTGGCAGCGACTGCATTGGCAGCTTTCGGCGGGCTGAACATGAGGGCCTGGGCGATGAATGTATCAGGAAAAGTGAATGATGTGTGAGACTTGGCTATCACGACAGGGGTGAATGGGCAGGCAAAACCTAAGACTACACATGCGAGGTGATTTGACGCATGAATACTAGTGAACTGATAAATCTTTACTCTTATGTCTTTCTCTCGGCATAGGCACAAAAGACGGATATCATGCTGCCTCACTGTTTAGCTGAGCAATCCCTATGGGTTGGTTGGCTGTACATTCCCACAACCCAGCTGCTAGTAGCTTCAAATGACCACAATGATGATGAGTATGCGTAGCAATCAAGTACAATGGAATTCCTAGGTGTATCCACCACGCTATATTGCAATTGTGAGGATAGGCTACATAAAACTCACCAACGGTGCAACACTGCGAGCTGCAAGCACCGTAAGCGAGCGTGAATCAGTGGCCACAACGCCGCATTCGTTCGATCCAGTGAGAGACATATTCTTAGGACAACTCGATGCAGCCATGAGGATCAAGAGAACTTTTAGTGGTAACGCGAGGCCCCACCAGCGCAAGGCTCTGTTCGGTACCGTTGTACCTGCCATTCTTGGCTGCATGGCGTAACCAAAATGAAATGTGCTGGCGAGGAACTGAATCGGGGGAAATAATGGGAGATGGCTACAGGGTGGGGTCAAAAGTCCGAAGTTGGTACTAGTCTAGCTAGTCTAGCTAGTTAATACTCTCCCAAAAACAAAGAAAGACAAGTACACAGCAGTCACAGAGGCACATAAAGAATGCACTTGAGCTGCAAATGCGCTAGCGAATTCGCTCCAGAAGGCCAATTAAGGCTTCAACTGGCGCCTTTCCTCCGAACAAGTCGGCGGGACTGAGTGCTCGTTCGTGTGTCACGTCCCAGGTCCACGAGGCAATTCTCTGGGCTATTTTTGCCCCAGCAGGACATCGTCTCAATGCTTTTCTCAGGCGTCGGGCGCCGGCCGATCTCAGCATCGCCTACGTACGTTACTTACCTCACTACTTACTACCGCGACTCACGACTCACTTCTCACTACTTGCAACCCGACCCACGATCGAGATCTCGATTTCACCTATCTGTCTACTCGTGGTCATGACCTGCTAAGCGCCCTTTTGCAAAAGGAGGCTATCGGAAGGCAATGCACAGTGGCACGGTAAGAAATCGTACGCGACGAAATGGTTGTTGTCATATACCAGACAGCCAAGTATCAGTATCAGACATCAGATACCATATTGCACCTTAGTACCTCGCTGAGTTGAAGAGTTCGAAGTGACTTCATTCAGGAATTCCTTCATAGGATAAAATCCGGATCTATTGGATCTGGGTATGTCTATAGTTGATACAAAAAACTTACCTCTATATATGGCAGATCAAATGTTGAAGTGGCTAGTATCTAGTATACACACTCCGGAATGCATAAAAAAAGCAATAAAAACAATTGTGAAAGTCATGCTGAGTCCCTCGAATGGACCTTATTATTTCGCTTCCTTCAGGGCATATGTCAAAGAAAGCGCTCCAAGCGTCATCTCAAAACAGGAGCCCTCGCAATTCGCTGTTGCGAAGGCCCTTTAACGGACAGCGAATCGTTTGGTTGCCGTTTCGAGGACGTTGCCATCCCAAATGGCCGCGTTTGCGCTGCCTGAATGGAGCCAGCTCTGGTTACACCAGTCTGGTTCGCTTTGCGGCGGTTAGTGCCCGCGCTAGCACCACCACCATCGTTGCTTATGCCTGCGACGAGAGTAATGCCTTGCTTTTCGACCGACACATGAACGGAGTTGCCGAGCCCGTGCACGTACGGCGCAAATGCTGGCCGCGGAGGCAGCGGCTGTGCTGCATGTGCAAGCGTCGACGGCTCATGCAGTGGCTGCTTTCTTGTTTGACTCTTTGGCGCTGACTTTTCTCGTGGAGAGGACCTAGCCCAAGGAAGGGCGCCTTTGCTGTGCCCAAAGTCACCGTTTCCATAGCCGCCACCGCTGCTGCCCCCACCACCTGCGCTGCTGTTGTAACTGCCGCGAAGGCCGCTGCGGGTGCTTCCTCGCGCAGGGCTCATGTACGACGCAGGCGCCAACCGTTGCGGTGTTCTCGGCGGCCCTGCTGTATGCTGTGAAGGGGTGCCAGTGTACAGGGATTCGTCATAACCCCCAGAGGAGAAAGCAGCTTGGAGCTCCGCAAACAAAGACCGTGCTTCCCCGAGGGCAGCAGTCGCCGTGTCGGTAGCTTCATTACTGTTGCCAGCCCTGTCACCTTGGTTCACAGACTCCTCTGGCTGCTGTTCCTCTGTTCCATCCTCGTCATTCATTTGTTGCACGCCATTTTGGGTACCAAACAGCCCGCCGTCGTTCGATTCATTAGTTTCATCCTCCGAGTCGTGACGGGCTCTGGTGGCTCCCAAGCCATGCAATTGGTGGTCGAACTCACGGAGCTCGGCAGCGTGGTGCGCGTGGCAACTTTCCAGCTGGGACCGAGCTTCTTCGAGCTCTTGCGCTAGGCCTTGCCCATACTTTTCGAGCGCAGCGAGCCCTGCGCGCAGATTGGTCTTGTTGTGGCTTCTTTCACTGGGGCGGTTTTCACTGTTGTGATGGCCATCGCTATCGTCATCTCCATCTTCGCTTTGCTGCTCAAGAAGGCTTCCTTGGAATGGTTCCAGCCCAACCGCATATTCTTGTAAATCTAAGTCAAACTCCCTGTTTTTACTAGCCCATGCTTCTACACCGGTCGCTCGTTGCGACGACGACGGCGGCGGCTGCGGTGGCATCGGCTTCAGCAGCGAAGGCAGCGGCTGGAAGCGGGGCGGGAGGGGCGCGGTGTTTTCCGGGTGAAACGGCCCTCGGACAGGCGCCGGTGGAGCCAGCCAGCCACTGCGCGTGTTATTACCCAACAAGTCAAGCTCTACCATGGTGCTCACCGCACAACCACCGCCGTTGCCCGCAGGATCGTAGCTCCACCAGCCACCGTTGCTGCTGCTGCTGCTGCTTCCTTTCTTGCTTATGCCGCTGCGGCCTTGCTCCCCCACCACTCCTTCGCCTACTGCATTACCTCTTTCGTCGGTAACATCATCATCCTCCTCATCATCATCGCCAAAATCTGCAAAAGGCCCTGCAGCAACCTCCATAGCCTCGAGTTGCTCGGCACTTAAAGCGCGATAGTCTTCTGCTTCATGGTGATAGTTGTGGTTCTTCCTGTTGCCACCTCGTGGGCGCTCAGAATAAGGCGCTACGAATGCTGCCCCTTGAAATTGCTCAATGTGCGCGCTCGGAGCAACTTGTCTACTACCTTGCTCATGGACCCTTCTGCCCCCATGCGCCTGCTGATCGGTTGCTAGCTGCTCGCGTAAAGACGCCAGCTGCCGTCGCAGCATGTCGACTTGGTCTTCAATCCCTCCTCGCTGCTGACCCCCCTGGCCGCCATTGTTGCCGCTGCTACCGCCACCGCTAGTGCTGCCGCTACCGCTTTCTTGTCTGTTGCCTTCATTTCTGTACTCTCCGTAGGTGCCCGCTGCAACGCGTAGTCTCCGCGCAGCGTGCGCCAAGTCGCTTGTCGCCTCCTCGTGTGGAACTCTTCCACCTAAAGAAGGCTCGCTGCCCGGTGTGTCCGTTGTGGAGGCTACAGCTGCAACGTCAGCAGCAGGCGGCGCAAAAGCAGTACCCTGAGTGTCTGCTCTTTCCATCGGAGCTACGACTTCATTAAGAGGCGGCGCCTGCATGTTGTCTGGCTTCAAATTGATCACATGTGGCGTAGCAGGCTCCGCCATTCGTGGAGCTGTCGACGACGAGGCTGCTAGAGTACCCGAGAAAGCTAGCCCTGCATTGATGGGTCGTCTAGACTCTTCCTCAGCATCAGACAGGGTACTCAAGTCCACGTCATCATCACTGGTGTAGATACAATTGCTGCCTTCCTCGTGTGCCATTCTACTCTTCGATTCGCGATGGAGCTGTTCTCTGGTAGGAGCTGCTGCTTCAGGTGATTGGAGAATCACGCCACCGAGGAGCACCCCACTGTCTGTGCCCTGCGCGCGTCGCATGCTTCCCTGTAAGAAGCGCGCCAGATGGGCGTCGGCGCTCCGTGAACTCGCTAAGCTTGCACCTGCGGAGCCGCTGTCATCCGCGGGCGGTAGTGCTGTTGTAGGTTTCAGCCATTGAAAATGTAAGGGATAACGGTGAAGACGGATAGGTTCGAGGTTTTTACAAAAATACAGTAGAGAACCAACACAACCATAGATGGTACGGCCTATGTACACCAAGTGGACCTACCGTCAGGAAGTTTGCGCCGGTTTGCTTGTTCTCCATGCAAGCTCGCCTCACTCAACATGGAGTCTAAATCTGAGAATGACACGTCGGATGCTGCAGGAAAGCAAAAAGCAAATGAGAATTCGACCGAAATAGACTGGTGCAGCGACAGGGGATATAATACTAGAGTCGGGTACTCTGCACCTGAGCCATCAGTATCCCTTTTCTTGTAGTTGTCCGCTTACCTTCGTCGTCATCGTTCAACGAGCCAATCTCGCGATAGCGCATACTAGCGCCGCCACGCAGCTGGGGCGGATTGAATGGACTAGATGCCCCTGGAGGCGCTTCTGAATTAAATGAAGATTCATCAGCGCCAAGTGAGGACGACGAAGAAGGTCCCGCGGGACTGTATTCTTTCGCAGGGCTATTGCCTACGCGACGCACGAGAAGATCGACACCGGCATCGTCACTCTCGTCCACTAAATCATCCGTAAAGATAGATTCGTCTTCGTCATCATAAAAGTCTTCGTAAGCTTCCATGGAATGCTAGTATAGAATCATCCGTTTCTTAGGCCCCAACTATCTTTAGAGGCAATGCCAGTATGCCGGTGATGCAAAGGGCAGTTAGCAGTTATTCTCGCCTCGACGACAAAACGAGGAATGAGTTTTGGTGAGCAGTGGTGTGTTGGTGTGTTTGAAAATGCACTAATATAATTAGAGGCCCAACAAAGCAATGACCTCTTTCTTTCCTGCTTCTTTCTTTCTTATCCTAACTAATACCTGTTTCCAAGCTTCCAAGCACACGCTGCGCTTCGGCATAGAAGCACCCTGAATAAAGCGACACAGCGTTAATCATTTCCATTAAACAAGCCGATATCATAATATTCATCATTTGGAGCGCATCTTGAGCACATTCATAGACTTCTGGACAACTCCTTCTGAGTACACACTTTGTCGACGGAATGGCCTCAAACGAATCACCGTCGGATCGGCTGAGCGAAGGCTTACATGCAAATCCCTCAAAAGCTACCAAGTCATCGATATTTTCACGAATGACATCTAGCATGTCCATGTCGAAAAAGGCTGCTGCTAATACAAGCAGTGCTATGTCAAACCCGTTCGTCGATTCAGATGCCACATCGGAGGCTCAGAAGGATAGCACCCACGGCAACACGAGTTTTGGCAGTAGCATGGGCCTAAGCCTCCCCACTGCACCCAGTTTACCATCAATGAGCCGTAAGCTTCCCGAGACTCCGCCTATGATGGTGTACCTAAGCGTGTGCAGGCAAAAGCCCGCAAGCAGCAAAGGCGAAATCGTCATATGCGAAACATACGCGGAAGACGCACCTTTGGTCTCCGTGGAAGCAGGACGCAAAATGATGGGCCGGAAGGCGCCACCTGGATGGGATGATTCCGTAAGCAATGAAGGCTGGCGAGCCATTAAGCTGCCTGTGCACGACCTCAATGGGTGCTTCAGCTTCGTTTGCGTCTTCGGAAAAGCCTTCGACGCTAGCCGCGCCCAGGCGGCCGTTGAGAAACTCGCGGTGCTCCTCATGCCGATGCTCTCACCGCAAGACCTCGACGCTGGCGCTGAACAAGCCTCAAAAGAAGTGCTAGCAGCAGCCGAGCAACAGCGGTTCACTGACCCCGCGACCGTATTGGCACTGCATCGCACAGCCGAGCCGCTGCTTGCCCGAGAACTTGCGCACGCCAACAGCAGCCAACAGCTGAGCCGCGTCGAAGACCAGCTCAACGAAGTGCGCCGCATCATGGAGCGCAACGTGGAGATGATCTTGGATCGGCAAGAGCAGCTGGAGTCTATTGAGGCGCAGACGCATGAGCTCGAGCGCGCAGCAGGCGCTTTTCGGAAAAACACGCGCAAGCTGCGGCGGTTCCACCTCATGAATCAAGTGAAGTGGGGAGTGGCAGTAGGAACAATGGTGTCTGCGGCGGTTGCTGTGCCAATTTTACTTCTTGCCACTGCCTAGTACTTTGAGTCCTCCTAAACCGCAATAAGGCGACTACAATGGCGCGGGATGTCGGTTTGGGTTTTATTTTGGTTTGGATTGTCGATTAGATATGCTGTGCGAAGCGAAGTGCGAAATTTACGCGGCTGGCTATGATAGATTATAAGTCCTGCATATCTGCGTTCAAGTCCGAAGTTTTTTTAATGGAAGTGCCTATCTCAGGCTTTTACTTAAACCTTAACATGGATGTATTAAGTATTAAGCACCAAGCACACAACAGACAACCAGACAACAGACAACTGCAAAGAGCAAAGAAGCGCTAATGACTAATTTGCGCGCTAAGTATAAGTAGCACAGGGTTTCCTCTCTTTCGTTCGTTTTTCATTACGGACGAGACATGGTTATTGACCTACGTTTCACGAGGGGACAGCCGAGCTAAGTACAGAGGCCAACAACAGCACAATTCGTCTTCTGTCTTCTCGTACTCTAAATAACATATGATAATAAATCACCAAGAGCGGTTATCATTTAGCTTAACCCACAGACAAGTCAACAACCTGGGGTATGTCTTCATTGCCGCCATCAACAGCTTCAACAGAGCATAAGAGCAGTTTTTTTGACACGTCATGCAGCAGCCGGCGCAAGGCCTGAATGTGCTGCCAAGTTAAAGTGCTGGGTACAAGAGGTGTAGCGTTCGCATCTGCCGAAGGGTCGATACTTTCTGCGGGCATCGTAGAAATTGCTTTGGGTGACGCCAAATGTGATGTGTGCTGAGTGTGTCGATCATACTCAGCATCCATTAGCCAGACGCCATAGTCTGAGTGCACGGCGCTAGGTGCACCACGGTAAAGCAAGAAATGACAACCCAGTAACACTCCATCTTTGACTACGTAGCCGTTGTGGCGATAATGTGCATAGGTGACTGCCCGCAGCAAGGCGCAACGCATTGCTAAGGCAGGTGCGTTGCTGCTTGCTAAGATTTCACCCTCAGTTTCAACACGGCGTTGTGCTAAATTTGCCAAAGTAGGATCCGCTCGTACAGCCAATTCTAGCAACCGCCCGAGCGCCGCAGCACCCCCCGTGGGACATGTCCCTGGACAAGCTTTGGAGTCAGGCGCAACTTCCAAGCAGCCTGCAACACAAGCCAGGTATACGGCTTCCTCCGGCATGAGCACTAGTTCGTAGGTTATTGAGCCAAGGGTAGCAGGTGTGCCATCAACTCCTGTATGATTTGGAGGTGCAACTGCTGCCCATTCTCCAAAGCATGCCTCTGCAGCATGATTGTATAAATGCTGTGCACTCCCCTCGTCGCGCACGACAACATGCCCCGTGGGTCTAACGATACCTAGGCTTGGGCGACGCAAATGTAAGTAAGCTGATAGCTGCGGCGTTGGTGGGCTCGAGGCGAGGATCGCTTCCATCTTTATGTTAGGAATGCATCTTAAGTGAGATCAGGTACATAATAACGCTGCCATAGCTACCATCTTTTCGAACAAGATAAATGATTAACGTGGCACTTCTAACCCTAAACAATTTTGCTGCACTGAAGTCAGTACGCGACAATGCGAGAGGCTAGCTAGTTAGAAGAGGCTAGAGGCTACGAAGTAGCCAGGATGCCTGGCAGGATAGGAGATAATTAGGAGCCACGAGTTCACGAGTTATACAGAAGATGTCACAGAATTACGGGACCGAAATCCAAAACCTTCCAACCGTCGAGCATCCTGAAATCACCTGGAAATCTCCAAAAACTCGGAATGGACAGTGTCATTCCTGTCATTGCATCACTTTACTAGGATCCGGACTTTGGGCAGACCTTGACACTATTTTACAAACCCTCTGCTCACGATGGATGCTTGTATCATTCTGAGCGAACCAAACAACGCCCACCGTGTTGAGCTAGCCAAAAAACTCTCCGTTTTGCTGAACGAACGCTTCTTGCAATGCGAGATTCGGGCAACAACGGATGACCACACGCCGTATCCTGCTTCAAGCATCAAAGCCGCAGTCATTATTGCGCTTGCATCACCAGGTCTTAAGAATGGCTTTACCGATGCCCAAATTTGCTGTTAATTATTTTGACGTTCGCTTGCTTGTTGCTCTCTGAAGGTGCAAGCTTTCCTGCGGTGCTTTCGGCTGCAGTTACTCAGCCTGTGATTCTTCTTACCACTGTTGCACCCGGCGCGAGTGAGGTTCGTGAACGAAATTCTTTTCGATTAAACGCAATGAAATTTTAAGGGATTAACGCCATCGAACTCAATTTTCAGTGCTTTTGCTCTTGTCTTATCTCTTTTGCTCTAGGGCTTGGTTGGTGCAACAGGCAGTGCATCAGGCCCACTGGCACGAGTGGCCACCAACAGCGCCGAGGAAGCAGCGGCGCTTGCGGCTCGATTGTTGACTTCGGCGCGCACCTCGAGTGCTGCTAACAAGAATGCGGCTGCTGTCGCGGCAGCGCGTGAGGTTGCCAGAGCTGTGGAGCAGGCGGTGTGTGATGTAGCCCTGCAGCGCGCGCTCGGTGGCTTGTCCACGATGGAAGCAGCAGAGCAGCGCACGCAGGCATACGGCCCTTGGATCGAGGCTGAGCGCCAGCGCATCAGTAAGAGTTGATACAGGCTCCTAAATTTCTTTTGACCTCTTCATTTCCATTTCGCCTTTTGCACCCTCTTCCGTATTTTTTTCGTGTGTTTTGCCTGCCGTCACGGCCCTATTGAATTCTAAAGTGTAACTCTTCTCGACCGGCGTAAAATTTCCTATGTGTCTTTTGATATTTCTATGTGTTTAGTCGCAGCGGGGACTGCGCTCGGATCTTCGGCTGTGCCGGCTGACGTGCTGCCGGGCGCGAAGCGGTGAGGAAAGAGCTTTTATAGGTGGAATGTGCAGGACGATTGGCCCTATGTCTCCACCTTGCATTAACACTGTCTTCACACACTTGCGTACATATATTTCGTTGCACTTCCTTTTTTTTTAAAGCTATTTTTGTATTTAGCCTCTTGATCCCTTCAGTGGTCTGTTTTTGAAGGTTTGGTTTCTGTATGAATATACTTCGCACTTTCTCCATTTCTGTTTTTTCTTCTTTTTTCACGAACTCTCCATATGTATGCCTGTACCCGATCGGTGGGGCCCCACACTCAGGTATGTAGGGAAAGTGCGTGACGTGTACTTGTTGCCTCCGAAAGCTGGCCAAGAAGGGCAGCAGGAGGCGAAAGAAGCCAGCGAAATGGTGATGGTGGCCACGGGCCGGCAGTCGGCGTTTGACCGACATCTGGCGTCGGTGCCGTTCAAAGGCCAAGTGCTCAACTGCATTTCGCTGTGGTGCGTACGAATAGATATGAATTTATTGATTACAAGGATAGTGCAGCACAGATCCTTCCTTTCTCTCTCATCGCGTCCACCCTCGCATAATATCATACCTAACGTCTAGACGCGCGCTCTCTGTATTTTTTCGCCCAATAACAGGTGGTTCGAGCAAACCAAGCATCTGGTGCCCAACCACGTGCTTTACTCCCCGCACCCCTCCAGCGTCGTGGGCTGCCAGGCCACCATTTTTCCAATTGAGTTCGTGGTGCGCGGCTACATGACCGGCTCCACTTCCACCTCCATGTGGACCCACTACAGCAAGGGCGCCCGCCAGTACTGCGGCCACACCTTGCCCGACGGGATGGTGAAAAACCAAAAGGTGTGCACACCTCTTCGAAATTGTTGTTGTTGTATTGAAAATATCGAATGAGGTGCATTGATTAAAGAATATAACTTGTGAATGTGAAGGAAAGGGAGGAATATACAGTCACCTTGTGCATGTATGCTGCTTATTTGCATGCGAGGTTCCTGTCTTCCCATCTGTCTCAAATTCCTTCTCTTACATTTTACTTTCTCCCTCGTCTACCACCACTACTACTGCCGCACCCCATTCCATTCTAGCTCTGGGTCAACGCCCTGGTGACTCCAACCACCAAGTCAGAAGTCCACGACGAGCCCATCAGCGCCGAAGCCGTGGTCTCCGAAGGCCACATGACCCAGGCCGACTGGGACACGTGCGCCAGGTACGCCACGCAGCTCTTCGAGTTCGGCCAATCAGTGGCGTCGGAGCGGGGCTTGATTTTGGTGGACACCAAGTACGAGTTCGGGAAGCTGCCCGACGGCACCATCATCCTCTGCGACGAGCTGCACACCCCGGATTCTTCCCGGTAGAAATGAATGGGTTTGTTGTTTGGTGGAGAAGGGAAAGAGAGGGAGGCAAGAGGTATACACAAAAGTATAAGGTTTGGAAGCTACGATTATGGCAAGCTGAGATGATTTAGGATGAGCGTAGAAGTGCGCCAGCTCTTCCTCTTTATCTCTTTTTCCTCTCTTCTTCGCTTTCTCCCACTCACTTTGTCCTCTCAGTACTTCTCTGACTTTGATTCGTGTGCACTTTTATTCTTTTTCTACACGTGTCTCCCAGGTACTGGCTGTCCGCTGGCTACGAGGAGCGGCTCCGCAACGGCCAAGAACCGCAGAACATCGACAAAGAATTCTTGCGGCGGTGGTTCGTGGAGCGCTGCGACCCCTATAAAGATGAAACCCTGCCGGAAGTTCCGCCTGAGCTCACCTGCGAACTCAGCCGCCGGTACGTAGCAATTTCGCTGGTCGTGCCGGCTTTCCTTGCGCGCTTTCTATTTCATGTTTCGAAAGAGCATTCAGTTATTTTTGAGAAGAAAGAAACGAAATCGACTTCTTTCACCTGCACTGGATTATGTGTCGAGCATAATCATCAACTTACCTTCGTCCTACTTCTTTGCCGGATTATCTCTCGTATGAAAAACTGCGTCAACATCAGGTACATCTTGCTGTACGAGCTCATTACCGGCAGCAAATTTGCTTTCCCCAGCCCTGAAGCTGCGGGCAGTGCACAAACTCCAGACGAGGAGCTCTTCGAAGCTCTCCGCAAAGCGCGCGCAGCAGGCAAAATCCACTGCTGAATGCAATCGAAACGAAAGCAGGGCAAAATTGTGCGCTTTAAACCATTCTGATGAAATTTGTGTTAAGTTTGAAGTCTTGAAATGGCTTTTGCCGCAGATCCCAAGTCAAAATGGGGAGTTCTGCTTCATTTCCTTCGATTGACATACACTTGTCTGATTCTTGATTCTTTACTGGTGTTAAAGGAGCATACCGCATGAGGCACCTTGTCATAAGGCGGAGTAAGGAGTAAGGCATCTTTAAAACCCAACCCCATCTAACAGCTCGGAATTCCGCTTTGATGTTTACAGCACAGTTCGAATCTACATGCCATGTGATAACGACGCACCG